>Ga0208646_1000496_pt1 | contig 24779 bp, 18 predicted proteins | sample AntAceMetag02UK8_FD_184762 | JGI IMG/M metagenome (GOLD analysis project Ga0208646, IMG submission 184762) | Saline lake microbial communities from Ace Lake, Antarctica - Antarctic Ace Lake Metagenome 02UK8 (SPAdes) (version 2) | ecosystem: Environmental > Aquatic > Non-marine Saline and... | reverse complement strand
CAACGAATGAAATTTTAGCATTTCAAACCACCCTGAATCACTTTAAACGTACTTTTGTCTCGAAAAATAAATTGAAATAATCTATTTTATCCGATTTATGGGGGCTCAATTTTCAAGTTGGGTTAAGAACGAGATAAAGGCTTGGCCTCTGCCTTGTTCATCACCAACTCCAAAATTGAAGTGTGGTTTGACATTACGTTCTTTTTCATTGTTCCAAGTATTGAATATGGATTTGATAGCAGCGGTAAGCAGCTTCTTTAGATCCTGGTCAAATAGCTCAACTGCATAATTACATACGATTCTTTTATATAAAAAGGCATCTTCAGGTAATATCTCTTTGGAGATTTTATCGACTGAGGGTAATTGCTTTTGCTGGCAAAAATTATTGAGAAAATCTTGAAAAGTCTTCATTGGTATACCCAAAACAATATTAAAGTACCTCTCGATGAATCTGCAAGAGCAATCCATTGCGAAACTCTCAGAACGGATTTCATCCATTAGCAATTGAACAGTATGGTCATTCAAGCCAAGATTGAGAATAGTATCCGATATACTTGTCATAGACTGAACAGAACCAGACCTCACCGAGATCAATAGACATGGACTAAATCCTACGGTCTTTTGGATAAGTCCCTGATGATTAGCAAGTGACTTATCAATCTGATCGGTAGCTACTGGATTAAGCTCATGGTCGTCTGAAAAAAACTGATTGCAAGTAGTATTTATCAAAACAGTGAAACCAAAAGAAACGGGCCGTCCCATTTTGGTCATCTCTGAAAGATTAAATCCTTTGCCTACAAGAATATTCTTAATTCCTTTGTCGCCCTCAGCGAGAGAGTAAACATTCTTTTTAACAGTATAATTATTTTGCATTTTAAAAAGTGGCTTAACCTCCTATAGCAAGTCATACTTGCAGGTCGGCTTGTTCAGCAATGGTAAGACTTTGATTGTGCTATGCATTCGATTTCACGGGAGAAATTCAGAACATAGCTTTGCGCATTTGTGATATTTAAAATAGGATTCCTTCCCCACAAAACTTATCGATATGAATAAAGTACCTCCAGTCTTATTTTTGTTGTCATCAGGGTAATAGTTTGGATCTAGCCATTCTCAAGACAATCGAAATGATTAACACTGGTATTTTTTTTTAGTGTTGTCTAACATTGAAAATGCTAAGAATAAACAAGACGGGACAAGTAGTCTCTACATATGGAGGACACATGTATCGTCTTCAAATTGGCATCAAGAATACAGAAGACCTACTCTTTTCTAGCAAAATGATTTATCAAGTTCGATGACGACTACCTCTGAATTAGTGTCTCTAAGAAAAGTATAATTTCACTTTAGAATCTCCTACTTCAGAGATTTTAGGCAGTTTTTCATTTACAAGAACTGTTTAAAGCTTCGTCCGTTATTTCTGCAAGCTTAAAGATTTCTCATCTAAAGGCTGCCGTTTTGGCTTTTTGGCGGCAATTCAGCTCCTCTTGCTAAAAAAGGCGTAATTGTTCTCTGTAGAATAGGTGTGCAGGAAAGGCCAGACGAACGGCTTTCTCTTTCTTGGCTCTTTTTTCTCGTGTATGGCTGACCGTTTGTTGGTCCGCTTCAGGTATTACTTCGTTGGTTTTGCTGACCAAAGTTGGGCTGTGATTGTGCAGAGTCAATCGCTCTCTTTTTACCAAAGATTGGCTTTTTTAGTCGCGCTAATTCTCCCTTGAGAAAAAATCTCTGTATTCTATCCTTGAACAGCAATCATCGCTAAGGCTGTGGAAACGGAAACTATCAGTTACCTACTCGTATAAATTGGTCGGTTATAGTGTATAGCTAGTGTCTGTCCGAAAACGCTAGAATGTATGACTGGGATGAGTATAGGTTTATTTTAGTGTAAAAATGATATTGAGTTTGGTCTGTAAACAGACTAGAATTGATTATTTTAAGGGTGTAAAGAGGTTCAAGCCCCTATAATGACATTCAACTCAATTTTTTTTAGCCATTCGTAGCGGATTTGCCCAACAACTCAGTATTAATATTACTCCTATCGAAGAAGTAAAGATTCCATTAGAAAAGAGAAGTCATCTGGCTAATCTATTGGTCGCTCTTCAGCACCTCTATCAGCATAAAGAGTGGAGTCAAAAGTAGAATCTGTTCTTTACAAAGCCATCAGTAAAAACAAGCAAGTTACAGGCAGGCTAGGAATGAACTTATGGCAAGTCTTCGTGCTAGCTCAAACCCGTCTGTGTATGAATATCTCTTACGATCAATTATTAGATCAAGCCAATTACCACACACTTTTACGAGGAGTCTTGGGAGTACAACCCAACGATTACACTACAGGTCACCAATATAGTCGCCAAAATATTGTTGATAATGTGAGTCTTCTCGACAATGAAACGATCAAGCAAATCAATGACTTGATCGTGGAGATGGGACACAGTGTGTTTAAAAAAAAAGAAGCGAAAGCCTTACGCTTAAAGACCGATAGCTTTGTGGTAGAGACTGATACTTACTTTCCTACCGACTATCGTTTGCTTTATGACAGTGGTGGGAAATGCCTCGAACTTATTGGTAAGCTCAATAAAAAACAACCTCTGACGGGTTGGAGACAGTGGAAAGATACTCGTAAGAAGCTCAAAGGCCTTTACAGGACATTTGATAAAGCGACCTCTAGCGGAGGTAAAAACAAACAAGAAAGAGAATACAATGCGTGCAGTAACTACCTCTCAGCGAGCAAAAGCCTTTGTCAAAGAGTAGATACCTTTTTGGAAGAACAAGCTCCTCTATTAGTGAGTAATACTTGCTCGATAGTAATGCTGGTAGGATTGGAGTGGTTCAGAGGTATACTCGATAAACACATCAGCCTGCTTGACAGAAGAATCGTCAACGAAGAAACCATCCCACATGCAGAAAAAATATTCTCCATTTTTTTACCCTTCACCGAATGGATCAACAAAGGGAAGATGAACCCTTCAGTAGAAATAGGCAAAAAGCTATTTGTTACCACAGACCAATACCACCTGATCGTAGACTATCAATTAGGCGATAGGCTCAATGATCAAGATGCCATTGTCTCCATACTTGATAGGATTTACACAAAATACAGCGCTATAGCTTCCCTGAGTACAGACAAAGGCTTTTCCACTCAGGCAAATAAAGCGATAATCCATGAGCTACTCCCTGAGTTGGAAGTGGTCATGCCAAAAAAAGGAAAACGTAACCAAGCCGAAGAGAAGGAGGAAAGAAGCAAATCTTTTAAGCAGCTAAAAAATGCTCACAGTGCTGTAGAATCCAATATCAATGAACTAGAACACCGAGGATTAGACAGGTGTCCAGATAGATCTGTCATAAATTTTAGCAAATATGTAGGGTTGGCTATTGGTGCTTACAATTTGCATAAGATCGGCAAGGAATTGATTTCTATACAATGCAGCAAAAACAAAAAACCACAAGAGGCGATGCGCAAAGCAGCCTAAAAAACCATAAAAAATGAGGAATCAATTTTTTTGACAGCATAGCTATGTCTTGATCTCTCAAAAACCAAGGAAATGTGACCTTCAGTAAGCATCCTGTCATAGAAGAAAACTAGCCCCATAAAAAGTGAGAAGAAAATGGAAGGGTAAGGGTAGAACATAATTATATAATGCAATATGAAGCTTAAAATAGTTATACTAAAGCTTAGTGAGGAGAGTTTTCGTGCAGGCACTAGTTAGCCGAGAGCATTGTTTTTCCAAGCCATTCGGCAGTGAAGGATCTTCTGAATTCACTCTCAAAAACTAGCTTTTTCGTTGGATAGTACTTCAAACTTCCTTCAAAATAGGATTTATAATCTAATAGGTCTTCATTACCCGCTAAGCTTCCCAGTGGAATCCATCCTTTTACCGAACCATACCAACCATCACTCAGTTTCGTAGCGTATTTGAGAGAAAGGAAATTCCAAGCTCGAGAATCGTCTCCACCCAGACCGTTAGATTCCTGTTCGAAAGCAAACCACAATCCCCCGACTGGTTTATTATTTTTGATTAACATTTTACCCAGACCAAGAGAAGGATTGTAGTTGTTATCCCGAAAGGGAAATGACTCTTTATAAATATCCCAGAAGGAAATCTGACGATAAGTAAAAAATAAAAAGCTCTGATACAAACCATAAAACTCTGCAAGACGCTGTTTGAAACCTAGTTGAAATTTCGCATCGCTGTTACTGTTAGTTGGGATACTACCGATTTCTGTGCCGGTTACTTAATAATTATCTCCGTAAATGGTAAAGGTTGGTTGTTTTCTCAAACTGTCAATAACACTTTCACCTGAATTTCTAGAAGGTTGAGCCCCAATTTGTAAGAAATCACTGAAAAGACAAAAAAACAGGAGTGTGATTTTGATTGTTTTCAGCATTGAACAATTCACGTTATAATTGAAGAACAATTTAGTACGATGAAAGCTACCCTCCCTCACATTTTGGAGAAAGATTACTGACACATAAAAAAATCATTTGAATCCCCCTTTAGCCACTAAACTGACGCAATGGCTCTTTTAATTACGTCTGCGGATGCTAGCAATTGATCACGCTCAGCATCAGATATTTTTACCTCTAGCACTTTTTCTATTCCATCACCAGAGATAAGGGTTGGAAGCGACAGTGAAATATCACTTAGCCCATAAGGCCCTTGGATCAGGCTACTAAGGTTGACTACCCTTCGTTCCCCCCTAATGATCCACTTAAGTAACGTGGCAGTAACCAAACCAATGGCATGGTTGGTTGCTCCTTTACGCTTGATGATTTCGTGTGCAGCTATTTTTACCTGATGTGAGATGTCTTCTTGATAATCAGTATTCCAACCTTCCCAGTCTAAAAGCTTGATCCCTCCTATATGCGCTCCAGACCAAAGTACTACTTCAGAATCTCCATGTTCCCCTATGACATTAGCATGAATACTCTTAGAATCTATTCTTAACTGATTTCCAATCATCTCACGCAATCGTGCGGTATCAAGCATGGTACCTGTTCCAATCACCTTTCTAGCATCAAATCCTGATGACCTCTGATAGAAATGTGTCAATATGTCCACGGGATTAGCCACGATGATCAAGAACCCTGAAAAACCAGTGAGTTGTGACGATATTTCGTTGACGATTTTGGCGTTCTCGCGGAGTAGGTCAAGTCTGCTTTCTCCTGGCTGACCATTTCGCCCCGCAGTAATGACGATGGCCCTACAGTCCAGCATTTCTGATATGGATTCAACTGATCTGACTTTGGCTGATGGATAAAAAGAGGATCCTTGATTCAAGTCCATAGCTTCCCCTTCTGCAATGTTTGCTCTGACGTCATTAAGCAGTAGTTCTTCGCAGATTCCCTTGTTAAGTATGGAGAAAGCTACACTAGCCCCAACCCAACCCATTCCTACTATTCCTATCGAATTTTTAGTCATATTCTTATTTAATTAGTTGTCAACGTACACTTAAGATACGAAATATCGCAACCAAAAGTGATTCGCTCAAGGTTCAAAACATTTACACATTTACGACAGAAACTTGCATTCATTTTACGATTCTGTGTTGGCTACCTTTGTTTGGACTTACTGATCATAAGTTTCATTTCCGTTTAATGTCACTGGTGTCATTGAACTGGTTGATAACAACACCAAAAGGTAGCCACCTGATCGATTTATTATTCATAAATTAAACTATGAAGCACATAAAAGGTTATAGCATCTCAACCGTACTGATCATGTTCTTTATATCCATTTTACTGACTTTCTTCATGCAAATAACAAGCATATACGACATTTCTGCTGAGGCCAATAATGGGTCTCTTATAGACCTTTCTGTTTATAAAGGAAAGAAGATACTCATCGTAAATACGGCATCCAAGTGCGGATATACACCCCAATATGAAGACCTGCAAGCCTTGCACAAACAATTTGGAGATAAGATTACTATCCTAGGTTTTCCTTCCGATAATTTCGGTGGTCAGGAGCCAGGGTCAGACGAGGAGATCGCTTCCTTTTGCAAGATAAATTATGGAGTGACTTTTCAGCTGTTTTCCAAAATAGACGTGAAAGGGAAAAACCAACATCCTCTTTATGACTGGCTCTCTTCAAAAGATGAAAACGGATGGAACAACGAGTCACCTTCTTGGAACTTCTGCAAGTATTTGATAGACGAGGAAGGTACGCTGATCAAGTTTTATAAATCTGGAACCAATCCTTTCGATGAAGAAATCATAGACTTTATCGAAAGCAAAAAATAGGTGTTTCTTAAGTCGATAACAGCAGCATCGGCTCAGAAGTTACTTCCATATTATTCAAAAGGTCACGGGAAATTGTTTTGCAACATGTTGGGATTAAAAAAGACTACTGGTAACTGTAGTGATTGATTGATCACAGATAGTCCAAGACACTTGCTTTAGCTAAACTGCTAGAATTTTATTTCTTGTCTATATTAAACCTCAGAAATACGTCTTGTGACGATAACGCCCCAGCTGAAATTGAGTCAGACTATGCGCCTACTAAACGCTATGTAGTGTCTTGAGAAGAAATTTCTGAAATCAACATAGATCCAGCTAATGACACCCTAAAATTCCTCGAAATTAGGACACAGTAGGTTCTTGTTTTCAAAATTGAATTCACTGGAAAGTGCGGTTATAGTCTATTGGGAAGTATAGCAAAATATTATACAACAGCGAGTGGAGATGTTATAACAATTGGATGCTCTTAAAGGGTTGAGTAGTTGTACCAGTTTTGTGATCTAGTACGGATGTTCGGTGAAAAAGGAATAATTTGAAACCACAATTACCTTCTAGCAATGCAACTAAACCAGATACCTGAATCAGTATAGTAAGGTTAATAAACCACTATGGGCTGAAAGCGCCATAGCTTAAACGGAGACTGAAAGTCTCTCATTCCAAAGTGAAATCAGATTGATCATCGCCACTAGTTTTTCGATGATGTGCTAGATACTCATCAACCATATCATCAGTGATGTTACCTGTGCTCCAACAGCCAAAGCCTATAGCACAGAAGTGCATCCCTCAATAGCGCTTATTTAATTCAGGAAATTCCTATTGCAATTTTTTAGAACACCACCTTTGAATCGAAGAACCAATTCACTAATTGATTGAGATGGACAATATTCTATATGCACGTGAACATGGTCTTTAGATACAACTCCCTTCAATATGCGAACATACTCAGCCTCATTAATTTGGATCCGAATTGAACGACATCTGATTTTTATATCACCCTTCAAAACAGCTTACCTACACTTTGTTGACCAAACAATATGAACAGTAAGGCGAGAAACTGTGTGTCCATTGCTTCTTTGATCATGCCCCACTTAGCCAAGGTAAGGTTTTTGAAGCTAAAGCGAAATGCTCCCAGCTTGGGTCGCTAAAGTGCATAGTTTTAACTCTTCACTGGAACCAATAAATAGCAAATATTTTCTTTCGCTAGCCTTCGAGCGTTCAAATAAATGATATAATCAGGAAGGCAAAGTGTGAAAAACAAGATAGTTAGTTATGCATCTTGAAGTTTACCAAAATGGTCAAATTAGGAAATACACATTGGAAGAAAATTTCGCGCCGGAGTGGGATGGTATCGGGAAGAGTACCTGAGGGGAATTATGAACACATCAAGTGGTCACTTGAAAAAAATCTCCTTAGTCAAGACCTGAAGGACAAACTGGGGCGTGATGATAACCCGAATCACACATCTAACTACATAAAAAAAGCCTTAACTATTTGGTAGTCAAGGCTTTTTAAGTAGTCCGTAGGGGACTACTTATATGTTTGATAGTCAAGTAGTTACATATAAATTGTAAAATATTTCATAAAACAATATCTGTACTCTTAGCGAATAATAGAATTCAATAAATATGCACTGAATCCATACTCTCCCATCGGTTCCTAAACATCGCAATCGGTTTGAATATCACTTACAATTTAACCTTACTCGTTCCATACTTCTCGGTAAGTGAAGGCATCAGAATTGCGACACCAATCCCATCGTCCCTCAACTCCATTCAAAATTTCTATTGAGAACACACCTTGCTACCAACTAGCGTTAGGTCATTGATTCCATATTAGTCAGCATGTCAAAATTGAGAAAGTCATGAAATTGACTGGAAACTAAGACCAATTAAATACGATTAGCTGATAAAAAAGGTATCTTTTTTAGTGATGTTACAAATTTACATTACAGTGTTACATCCATTCTTAATTATTAATAATCAAGAGTCTAGGTTTGGACGGTAGAAATATTTCTAAAACGATAGACTCATGTTCCATGAATAAATCGTCTAAAACCAAAAAAGAAAACAATGAAGAAACAACTACTCTTATCATTTTCGTTACTGACGATTTCCTTTGTGACTTGGTCTCAAGATCCCGTTTTTAACAACGCTGATGAGGTTAATAACCTATACAGCAACACAGGGAACTGGGCTAACGGAGTAAAGCCCGGAGACAATGGACGAGTCCAGTTCAATGGTAAAGCACAATTAGACGAATCTGTTACGCTTTCATACCTCAAGGCCTCCGTGATGAATGCAGGATTGTTAAATGGAGCAGGTACGTTAACCCTCACTGGTGGTGTTCAATCGTTTGTGGATATTCAGCAATTCACTGCTGGAGAGCTATTATTTGACGTTCCAATTATTTACACTGCAGTCGATCCTACTGGACGAAATCTTTTCAGAGTAGACGCGGATGGTGGGGTTATCTCATTTGGACCAAACTCCGATTTAGATTTAAGTTCTACGAACCCTGTAAGATTGCAAGGATTTCCTGGAGCTGGAGCCTTTGGAGATTTCAATTTTGATGGTGTACTCAGAGGCGCAGCAGATACTCAGTTTGGAATCAATGTTGATTCAGTATTCTTTGGTGAAACGTCTGACAACTCGAATTATGTAGGTACCCTAGTTTACTTTTCTCCAGGAGTATCAGTTATTGCTAACACAGCAGACAATGGAGTTATGGTTGCTTCAGGAAAAAAAATACAGGTAAACAATAATAATGGTACGCTTACGCTAAATGGAGCCAATATCTATAAAGGTAGTCTCAGCGTAGCTGGTACAAATAGTTTTAGGATGGAAGTAAACAAGAATCAGCCCTCCATGGAAACATTGAATCTTGATGCCGCGACATTGACTCTGGCTATTGGCTCAGACGTAAGTATGATATCATTCAACGCTGTAAGTTGGACAACAGGAACACTTACCATCGAGAATTTTCAAAATGGAGTACTGAAATTTGGAAGTACGTCCGATGCTTTGACTGCTGCACAGCTTAGTCAAATTGACATAGGAGGAGGCACTGTATACTTAGATGCTAAAGGTTACTTATTAGCTACAACAAGTCGTGTTTGGGATGGACTTAATTGGTCTTTTTCTCCAATAGCTTCCGATAACGCAGTGATGGCTGCTTCTTATGCCGCAGGTAACCTTGAAGTAAATGATCTTACTATCCAATCAGGTGCAACTGTATCAATTGCCTCAGGTGAAGTACTAAAAATCAACGGAGACTTGATAAACCAAGGAACACTCAACATTGCCTCTGGTGGATCTCTAGTCACTCTAGGTAATACGGTAGGCGATGCCTCAATATCGAGAAATACCGTAGGATCAGACGGATACAGTATAGTTGGATCACCCGTAACCGGAGCAACATTGGACAACCTTGTCACTCAGGGTGCAAATTTTCTATACGATTACGATGGATCTGCTTACGTCGCAGTGACTACTGGAGACATGATGCCTGGTAAAGGATATTTTGTCGCGATGGCTGGCGAGGCAAACCCTTCAGCAACTTTTACAGGTTCTATAGTTTCTGGTGATGTAGCTGCTAATGTGAGTGGAGCAGGTGATGGATTTACCATATTGGCAAACCCATATGCCGCACCTATTACCGCTGCGGACATTATCACAAGTGATGTCGCGAATCAAGCGACAACAGGATCTATCTATATCTGGGATGATGGTGGATCGAACGATGGTTCTCTACGAGCAGGTACTTACAGAGTGGCTAATAACACCACTTCTGATTTCACCACAATCGGATCTGTGCAGGGCTTTTACGTCCAGTCAAACAATGGTGGTGGTGATATTACTTTTACTTCTGCCATGCAAGATGCTACGGCTAGTGCCAATGTTGACGGCAACTATTACAGGTCAGAATCTAAACAAACAATCAAATTATCTATTTCAGGTAATGGTCTTTTTCATGAAACTGTGATTGGATTGACCCCTGAAGCGACAAATGAAAGGGATTATGGGCTAGATGCACAATACCTCAAGGGTAATGATTTGATATCTTTCTATTCTTCTAAAGATGATGTGAAATTTGCTTCGTTGGGACTTCCTTTAGTAGATTCAGAGCCTACCGAAATCTCTTTGGGAATGGATTTGGCCGAAGCTGGTACTTACTCATTGTCCATCGACGAGTTTAGCGGATTTGGTAATGACCAAGTGGTAACCTTGATTGATCAGGTGACTGGAAATGAATATAAGCTAACTGCTGATTTTACTATCAATATCTCAACCAATCCGGTTGCAGAATCTAACCGATTCAAAATAGTAGTCTCACCAAGTAAAGTATTGTCTGTAGATGATCTAAAAAATGACATTCGAGTATTCGGAACTGCATCTTCGCTCATAGTTAACTTCGAATCAAATGCTGTTGAAAATGTAAGCATTATATCATTGGATGGAAGAATGATCTTTAATGAGAAAGTATCATTTAGTGAAAACAAGGCAAACATTTCTACGAAAATCAAGAGTAACACAATCTATATTATGCGTGTGAATGATAGAACTGTGAAATTTTTGGTGAAAGCACTTTAATACGTTTCGAAATGAGAGCAATACAGAAAATTTCACTCTCTCTTACAGAATTGTTGGGAAGTACGACAATGATTTGGGCTCAGCCTCCTCCTCCTCCAGCAACTCCTATCGATGGTGGATTATCACTTCTATTGATAGCGGGAGGTTTGTTTGGAGCTAAGAAGATCAGCGAGAAGCGAAAGCAATAGTTGTAGAATCACCATTGATTTTTAAAACACTTTAAACGATTTACAAATGAATACCTTTAAATATATACTTCTAGGATTACTTACAATAACATCCCTTGCAGCTCTAGCTCAAGGAGCACCGCCTGCTACACCAATAGATGGAGGTCTCTCCCTATTGCTCATGGCAGGTGGCGCTTATGGGTTGAAAAAAATCCACGATAGAAAAAAGAAGTAATTATTCAGTCCGGCACCTAGTTATACAACTAGGTGCCAGATTTTTTTTAAGGTAAAAGCTTACTGTCTCGCAGAAAGTAATTATCACCCAGTTTGGATTGATATCCAGTTACTTACAGTGAAATATAAAGCATAAACTTTGGATAAGTAATGTCCATCATCATGAAGCATTTTCTGCTTCCCTATAGATCGAATATTACGAAAAGGTAAATCTCAATAAAAATGAAATATTCAAAATTCCTCGTTTTCATTATTTCACTCTTATCTACTCTAGAAGGTTTTACTCAATCCAGTTACACACCACCTACTTGGTTTCGCACAACGCGAGAGTTACCGTTAACTGAGCTTGCTACAGTTCAAGACATCCTGGTCAGCAACTATACAACAATCAATGATGGATTAGATGATCTCCAAGGGATAATACAGGCATTGGATCAGGCCAAAGCAGCAGCCAGTTCCTCCTCTCCTGTCCGACTAATCTTTGAATCAGGAACGTACGATCTGTTCCCTACTGGAACTGCCAGCCATTCTATATTTTTCAACTACGCAAATTCGGTTGTTTTGGAAGGCAATGGTGCCAATATACAAATGCACAATGCAGAATTTGGCTTTATGAGTATGCTCAAAAGTCAAAACATCATCATCAAAGATTTGGTAATTGATTATGCTCAGCTTCCATTTACCCAAGGAGTGGTTACAGCTAAAAATACAGCTAACAATTCATTTACACTTGATATAGACGATGGCTTTCCTCATTTAGATCTCTCCTATTTCACCAATGCTAGTGAAAGCTGGGGAATGCTAAAAGAAGCTGATGGACGATTAAAATCTGGTGTAAACAACTTAATCAGTACGCGAAATGAGGTAAAACTGACTGGTAACGAATTTGAGATTTACCTCAATGGTAATGTTTTAAGTCAGATTGATATCAACGATCGCTATGTGCAGATTGCACGAAATAACGGTAGAACGATTTTTCGATCAAATGGAGGTAAAAACATCACTTACATGGGCATTACGAGCTACGCAAGCCCTGCTGGCTCTTACAATGTCTTCAATCACGACGAATGGAGCCTCATCAATTGCAAAGTCCTAATAAAGCCAGGACGAATCCACAGCGGAAACGCAGACATACTCCATATCAACGGCGGAAATATTGGTCCATGGGTGGAAGGCTGTCGCTTCGAAGGTCAGTCTGACGATGCTGTCAATATAAAAAATACTAAACTCACCATACTCTCTATCATCAGTCCTACAGAGATAACTGCGTCAACACAACTTGGAACGGCCGATACTATTTCATTTTACAACCCAAGAGATGGGATATTCCTTGGCCGAACAGGTCTCACGAAACCAGCGGAGACTATTGGTAGTGGCAACTACAAACTGACACTAGACAAGCCCATTAATCTCACTGTAATAAACGATGCGAATATTGGGGACAAGGCATACATAGAAACGAGAATGAACGAATCATTCGTGTTTATCAATGATACCATTCGCAATGGAAGACGCTATGGGATGCTCCTACAGAATGGATATGGAGTTATTGAAAACTGTGTATTTGAAAATATGAGTAATTCTGCCATTCGCATGGAAAATGGTGTGGATTGGGGAGAGGGCTTTGTTGCTCATAAAATTCTAATTGCGAATAATAAGTTTATCAATAATGGATTTGAAAAAGGGTATAACGACGATCCACAAGCCTCTACAATCACTGCGATGATTAGTAAACTAGGTAATGGTAGCTGCAACCCGTGGTGTGGCACAGAGATTACCGATTGGAATGGATTGGAAGATATATGGATAGAGGATAACACCTTTGATTATAATGGAGCTAGCATCAATTTTAATAACTACGTATTAGCAGGTATTGAGGACTTATCGCTTTCCTTGGGATTCACTGATATAGACCTTGCATTGGACAATGCATTTGACGAAATCTTGGGTGTTAATTGGACATTGAGTGCATCTAGCAGCAATAGTGCAGTTGGTACCGTCAGCACTTCCGGGAAAACGCTCACACTATCCGAAGGTGGTAATGAGGGAGAGACGTTAATAACCATCTCTGCAACAAATAATAGCGGTGGCAAAGCTTTCTCTAGTTTCAAGCTTCAGATTACCGAATCGATATTTCTTGGCGAAACTGATCAGTTCTGGTCGAAAGCTAGCAATTGGCAGGCTGGCCAAAAGCCACAATCACTTTCTGCCGTACTCATAGACGCAGACAATTCTTTCGTGGATGAACCTTTTACGCTTAGACAAATCAGCAATCAAACAGATGCTCAAAACACGACCGTATTAGGAAATCAAATAATTACGCTACAGAACACCGCTGGCAATAGTGATCCGGCTCTTCTAAATCAAAGCGATCAAGCCACTCGCCTTACGTTCAACACGCCATTGATGGTAGACAATGTCACCAACGCTTTCACGTATCTAGGCATTGGAGGAAACTCGACTAATGTCTTAGTGTTTGGTTCGGAGAGTTCATTGGAGCTCAAAACTCGAACGGTGACTTATTCTGCTGACAATCAAGCCAGTAGAACTTTTGAATTCAACGGAAGGCTTTTAGGAAACAACAACCTCATTTTCGGTCAATCTACTACGAATGTTTTTGGAGCTTCCTCCGCCAATCACTCGTTCAACGGTGATCTCGTGTTTTTCGCAAATAGTAAAGTAAGTGTCGAAACGCTGAAAGACTCTGTCTTTCTACCAGCAGGCAGGAAATTGCAAGTGAATGGAACAAATACATCGCTCACCTTAAATACGCCAAATACAGTCAATGGCAATGTGTCCATCTCTGGTGCTAACGATCTCACTATTGAGATCAATAAAAACCAGTCTTCGATGCAAGGTCTTAATCTCAATTCGGGAGCCTTAACGCTAGACGTTGGCACTGATGTAAGCATCATCTCCTTTAGCGCAGGTAACTGGACGGCCGGGACGCTAACCATAGAGAATTTCAAAAACGGAGTGCTCAAATTCGGAAACACTTCAACCGCTCTAGATGCTGGTCAATTAAGTAACATTAATATTGGAGGTGGTACTGTTTACCTAGATGCCAAAGGCTATCTCATGACTACTGGTCATCCTATATACCGTGCGTCTGCTTGGTCTTCAACTCCAAGCCCCTCTGACAATGCTGTAATTGCGAGCAATTACTCAGCGGGTAGTTTGGATGTTAATGACCTTACCATTCAAAGCGGAGTGACTACTTCGATAGCAAGTGGAGAGACGCTCAAAGTCAATGGTGATTTGATCATTCAAGGCACATTAAACATCGCCTCAGGTGGATCACTAGTCACGCTCGGTAGTATAGCTGGAGAAGCCAAAATTTCAAGAACTACCACTTTCGGAACTACAGTTGGGCAGTACAGTGTAGTCAGTTCTCCGATTGAGAATGCAGAAACTACCGTGCTTGGTTCTAGTGTCTATGCATATAATGAAGCAATAGCATTTGGCTCTGAACGATTTATCAAAATCGTAAACCCAGAGGAAATGGCAGTTGGCAATGCTTATTTCAGCGCCTTCACTGGAGATGTTACGTTCATTGGTAAACCTAACTCAGGAAATATTAACGTACCGCTGATATATGATGCAGCTAGAGATGGTAATGCTACAAATGCTGGGTTTAACCTCGTATCTAATCCTTACCCATGTGCGATTGACTACACTGCTTTTGTTGATACCAACACCAACCCAGATATTGAGGCAACTATCTATCTGTGGGACGATGGTGGCTCAGACCAAGTTCGAAGAGATAATAGTGACTACATAGTCATCAACAACATTGGCACTGCAGGTCCAGGAACAGGGTCTGGAAGATTGGGAGACTGGAACGGCTATATCGGGACAGCTCAAGGATTCTTCGTGAAAGCTGCTTCAGCTGGTACGCTTCACTTTACCAATAGTATGAAAACAAGTGGTTTTAATGCTGACGCCAATTTCTTTAGAGATGCAAAGCCTGCAATCCAAAAGCTCCATATCGACCTTCTGTCCGTAAATACTGAACAGAGCTACCGAACGATTCTCGGGTTTGCAGAAGATGCTACGATCAGCCATGACCGATCATACGATGCGGCGAAACTTGGCGACTCTGAAAAATTTGGCGTTTATAGTCTTATGGATGATCAATTGATGACTATTCAAGGCCTTCCCCTACCCTCCCAATCATTTACACTTCCTTTAGGTTTTACCGTTTTGGAAAGTGGCACCTATACTTTCAATTTCGGTGAGTTCACTTCTTTGGAAGGTTTAGACGTTTCGTTCATCGATCACTTATCAGATCAGCGCATATCTCTGACGCAGACTAGCGAGTATTTTTTCACTTCTAATGCTACAACTGCAAATACTGATCGATTTAGTCTGGTATTCTCCCCAGCCAAAGTTCTTAATACTTTGCTTTCGGAGGGAGTCGATTTGGTCGCTACTCTAAAAGACCTAAGAATTAGCACAAGCGAAAACTATGGGATTAGTGGTGAACTACAGATATTGGATATTTCGGGAACAGTCTTAATGAATCACATTTTGGTTAATTCTTCTGAGGTGATCCCATTTCAGTTTAAAAGAAAAAGGGTTTATATCATCAACTCTTCCATCAATGGAAATCCTGAATCGAAGAAAATTCTATTTAAATAAAATCAACTATGACGTTTCTAAAATCCTACCTCATCGCATCCCTCAGTTTGATCAGTTTTTTCGCTTTGGCGCAAGGTCCTCCGCCGGCCACTCCGATAGATGGGGGACTTTCTCTCCTACTAGTTGCTGGAGGAGCTTATGGAATTAAAAAATTGAGCGACAAGCGCAAACGATAAGAAGAAGTTGAATTTTCCGAAAAGAAGAAATATTACTCCAATCCTATTACACCCAGAATTTCTCAAAAATGATACAAGTAAAACCAATTTACCTCTTCCTTATTCTCCTCTCATCACTCTCTTTTTCCTGTGCTGATGTTCAAAAACCCAATCCCAACATCATTATCATTTATGCCGATGACCTTGGCTATGGAGATGTGAGTTTCAACGGAGGTACAGAACTAATAACACCCAACCTTGATAAGCTAGCTAATGGTGGTGTACGTTTCACCAACGGATATGCAACATCAGCCACTTGTACACCCAGTCGGTATGCGCTGCTTACAGGTCAATACCCTTGGAGAAGAAAAGAAGCCCGAATTTTACCTGGCACTGCCCCATTGATCATTGACACGGATCAATCAACACTTCCCAAAATGCTTCAGGCGAATGGGTATCATACGGCTGTAATCGGCAAGTGGCACCTGGGGCTGGGTAGTGGACAAGCTAATTGGAATGAGCATATTTCCCCCGGCCCAAATGAGGTTGGGTTTGACTACTCTTATATTCTCGCGGCGACACAAGACAGAGTACCTACTGTTTATATCGAAGATGGGGATGTGGTTGGTTTGGATGCAAACGACCCAATTGAAGTGAGTTACGACTCAAACTTTGATGGTCAACCAACGGGAAAGGAAAATCCAGAACTGTTGGATATGACGTGGCACCACGGACACAACGGCAGTATTGTAAATGGAATTCCCCGCATAGGATTCATGAAAGGCGGCCAGAATGCGCGTTGGAATGATGAAGATATGGCCGACACTTTTTTGAATGACGTCAAAGAGTATATCCAACTGCACAAGAGTGAGCCCTTCTTTTTGTACTACGCCTTGCAGCAGCCTCATGTACCAAGAACACCTCATCCAAGATTTAAAGGAAAGTCAGGAATGGGCCCTAGAGGAGACGCAATCCTCGAAGCTGATTGGTGCGTTGGGGAGCTGATCAGCGTTCTTGAGAAAGAAGGCTTACTCGAAAACACGCTGATTGTATTCTCTAGTGATAATGGACCGGTACTCAACGACGGCTACAATGACGACTCGGTGGAGAAACTAGGTAACCACCAACCTGCCGGTGAATTGCGCGGAGGAAAATACAGCCTCTTTGAAGCAGGAACTAGAGTGCCATTCTTTACTTATTGGAAAGGAACTATCAAGCCGAGGGTTTCAGATGCATTAGTAAGTCAGATGGATTTTCCAGCTTCTATTGCGGCTCTATTGGGGATTGAAGCTGATTTTCAAGACAGCAAAAACCTCTTACCAGATTTTTTGGGTGAATCAACAGACGGTAGAGAAAACTTCATCATGGAAGCCAGCTCTCGTACTGCATTTCGGTCAGGAGATTGGGTACTGCTTCCTCCTTATGAAGGTCCGAGTATTAATACGCTAGTAGATATTGAGTTGGGTAATCTAACAGACTTTGGGCTGTATAATCTAGCGGAAGATCCATCGCAGCAGAACAACCTCGCCAGCACCAATCCTGAGAAACTTGAAGCCATGCTGATGGACTTTAAAAATGTAAGAGGAGAATATAAAACCTCTGACCAATTGGAGTTGAAGTAGGCTCTAGCACTAGTAATGCATCAGTATTATAACTTTTACTGAGGTTCGATTCTTTATCAACTGTTGCTATTTCTTGTCTTCACTCATTTAATAAAAATGGTTTCAGCGACTCAGAAGCATTGATTCAAAAACAACTTGTTAAAGATTCTTCAATATAATTTTGACTATTAGACAAGAAAAAAGGCTGTGTCGAAAGAGACAGCCTTTTTTTTAAGTTTATCTAAAACTACATCCTCAGCTTATTCATTACTGGATGTACTGTCTTGTTAAACTTGACTAGTTCTTTCCATTTAACACCGAGCTCGTTCATAATCTTTTGTGAGAAAGGATAAAGATTCTCTTTCCTGTAAGATTTTTCATCCTCAGCTGCCAATTCGCCATTCTTCACCATCTGAGCCATTTTTAACTGAGCCTGAATCCAGTTGACCTTTGCTTCATAAATAGTCGCTTTTTGGGACTCCTCCAGTTTGAAATACTTTACAGCTTCAGTGGCATAATAGTCGGCCTTTTTCTTTTGAAGATCATTTTGTATTGTACCAGCAAACGCTACCCCCGCGAATAATAATGCTGTCATTAAAAGCATATTTCTCAGTAGTTTAAAATTTAAGGTTTAAAATTAAAATCATTGATTTCGTAAAACGCAATCAGTAACGCAGGTTGCTTATTGCAGACCTGAATATTCTTCGACATTCATTTCTTTTTCCTACTCGATAATCTCTGAAATCAAGCTTTTGACGATATCCGGTCGCTCATTGGCCAAATCTGTGGTTTCAGGCATGTCTTCTTTAATATTGTATAGTTGTGTCGCTCCAGAACGATACGCTAACAGCTTCCAGTCTCCCTTGCGAGCAGAAACGTATAGATCCTCATAAGCACGATCGCCAAAAATAGTCCGTGGCGCTAATGACTTCTTTTCCTTAATGATCGGCATGAGTGAAACGCCATCTAGGTCTTGATAATTATCAACCATGCCTCCAGCCAAATCTACCAACGTAGGAAACAAATCAGTGCTTTGAACCACCTCTGAGACCCACTGTGCTGATGTGACTCCTGGGGCATGAAAGAAGAAAGGAACTCTGGCTCCACCTTCGTACAAGGTTTCCTTCATTTTACCTCCTCTCAGTGGGGCGTTATCAAAATAACCTCCTTGATCTGATAGAAAAATTAAGATCGTATTTTCTAATATTCCTTTCTCGCTGATGGCTTTCATTACCCTACCTACAGACTCATCTGTAGCTTTTATCATAGCTGCATACTCTAGATATTTCCCCTCCAGACTTTTGCGCGGAAGTGATCCAGCAAGTCTTTTCTGCCTATGTGCGGACTATGAACCGAGTAGTAAGAGAACGTAAGCATAAAAGGTGTATCCTTCTCGTAAGACGAAATAAAATCAACAGCTTCGTCCGTTAATCTATTAGTCAAATAGCGGTTATTATCATCGCTGAAAATAGAATCGCATCTAAAGTATGGTGGATAATAGGACTTGGGATGACCATAGTTCGAAGCTCCAATTTGCATATCAAAACCATGTTTGGTAGGATGAAAATCTTCATGGCCAAGATGCCATTTACCCACAAAGGCATTATAATATCCAAGCTTGCTCAGGGCCTCAGGGTAAGTAGTATGCTCTAGCGGAAGGTAATTTCTAGATGGGAACTGGGCAGGGTCTCTTTCCAAAGAATGAAATTCTTTAAATGCTCTGCCGTACTGATCAAAACCATTCTTTTCCCCTCCAGGAATATGTCTGACCATTTGCAATCTTGCAGGGTGCTTACCAGTCAATAAAGTAGCTCTGCTGGGACTACAAGTTGGGGTTCGGATGTACGCTTGTTCAAAGTTCAGACCAAGAGCAGCAAGACTATCAATGTTTGGAGATTCTAATATTGCGTTTCTAAAACCCAAATCAGACCAGCCTAAATCATCCACGAAGAAGAGGACAATGTTGGGTTTCGGATCTGATTCCTGAACCTGTGCCACTAACCCATCGCAGCAGATCAAGGAAACAAGAAATGTACAGATAACTTGATATTTGATATGGTTCATATTTTGACTTAAAATTTTGTTAATCTAGCGGCTCATTCTCAGCATCAGTAGGATTAATCCATCCTGTGTTCTCTACTGTAAATTCTCCTTCCATAAATCGCTCGTGGTAATTCCATCCCTTTTCCTTATTGAATCCATGCTGGTTGAAAATATCTCCATTTCCAGACATCCTTGGGTCTTCTTTCTCTTTGAGCATCTTCTCCATGCGTGTTTGCATTGACAGCCTCAATACGATCAGTTCTTCCTCTTCTACTAGATTAATAATGCATTCGGGATCTACCATCACATTGAAAAACTCTTCGCTTGAAGATCGCTTTCCGAAAGCTAGTTGCCAGTAGAAATCGTTCTTTCCTGACCTGCGCATATTCAAAATCTGAATCTTTGGTTGGGGAACCATCATAATCCAAGTAGCCAACCTCAGGATTGCCAGTAGGCCAAAGTGAAATATCATAATTATACAGATATGAATAGTCATCCGAAACGATTCCGCAGATCGGAAAACCTTGATTATCAGATCGTCCATAGTCGTGTCTTTCTCTTCCGATCAGCACGATATCTCTATCTGAGTTTACCTGTCCTTAGTTTTCTGAATAGAAAATATCGGTCAGACTTTCCCCATTGAACTGTACATATTAGAAGCTTCGAAGGGAATACCAGCCAGCTCTAAAAACGTGGAAGCAAAATCTATGAAGTACGCCTTCCTCTGCAAGCCGATCAAAATTTGGTGTCTTGCTCCACTCATAACCATACGCTCCCATATGAGCTGAAGCATCATCCATGATGCAAAACAGGATATTGGGACGCTCTGCTGAACCGGCTTTTGTTATAGAACTAGTAATAGTGGAGCAAAAACAAAGTCAGCAAGCTACCGAGTCGTATGTCTTTTGGAAACACCATGACTAATCGTCTTGTACCTCTACACCGAAGTTCTCTTCTACACCCTTCACGTTTTTGAAATAAACTTCTCTTTCGAGAGTTTCACCTCGCCCAAAGCTTGTCCTCCAAGGCAAAGCCAATGAATTATCCGGAGCGAGTACTTTGTTATCTATGAATTTTAGGTCAATTGTTGAAGTGATCCCAAATGCTGGATTTACTGAACCTGAAATAGTATTCCCAGACACATTCACATTATTGTGTGCACCCGCAGATCCCGTTTTTCCATTGCCTCCTTTTGCATGTACTGCAATTCCCACATCGTGACATCCCTCCACTACATTATTGGTTATTAGCAGGTTATTACCACTTCCTGCCTCCAACCACTTATGCTCAGGCGAGCACTTGATACCAATACCCCAATTGTCTATTAATTGATTATTAGAAATAAGCCCGTTACTGGCCTTTGCTAAGATTCCCCTGCTTCGGTTGGGACCTGCGATGCAATCGACGACTTCAAAACCATTTCCCAAGCGTTCTGAAGAAGCTATAACACTTCCAAGAGGTAAATCAACAGATCTATTCAGTTCGATAACATAGACATGCGCAGCATCTTTTGTCTTTTTCGACTCAGCTAAAAACTTTTGTGTACTCAGAAATTCTATTTCCCTTGCATTCAGTTTCCGCCCAGGCACGATAGACCTTACGTATGCATCGGGTATTCTGGTCCCATCGTACGAGACCAACTCCACGGGATCAGCTACGCCAATATTTGGTCTTTTACCTGCCTTGCCAACAACAGTGATCTTATTTCCATTTGTTTCTGTAATGACATGATATTGCCCGCTGATAGCGAAACCATCGTCACCGTTATATCTTGCAATACAGTTTCTATACGAGGGGCCAATTTCAGCTGACTTGGAGTGAAAGCCATCTGCATTATTGCTTCTCATTCTTCCAATCTCCCGTTTATGCAGGTCATTTTCCGAGGGCCTCCGGTCTACCTTACACCCAATATACTTGGAGCCATTGCATTCTTTTTCGAAAAATCCAAAAGTCGGCCCGGCATAAAGCATCAGATTTTCTAATACCAGTCCCGTTGATTTTTCCATGATTATTGCGTGTGGAAGAAACTTTGTATTGTAGGAATCGAAGACGACAATGTCTCCTACCTCTTCAAAAGAGTGATCTACCCCGGCTGATGATTTCTTAGTAAAAACAACCTGGCGATTCTTTCGATCTAGTTCGTGTGTCACTCCATAGTAAGTACGCGTCACGAGTTCTCCAGTCTCTGGATCGTAAATCTCAAGTTTGTTATTTCTCAAATTCGTACCATACCCATCCAAGAGATCAACTGTCAATTTTGTTTTATCCTCAGAAATATTGACGATTTTTCCTTGAGTGAACGGCAATGGGTCATAGTCGATGACTAAACCACGAATTTTCAGATTTTTGCAGTTTCTGATGTTGATGGCCTGAACGGTTTCAGTACAAATCATCTCAACTCCATCAGCAATGATTGTGATATCCTCTAGATTTTCTAGCAGTAAATGAGTTTGTCCTTGCGGATTAACCCGATATCTGCCAGGAGGAATAACTACCTGCCCCTTGCTCTTTTTGATGGCTTTGTCTAGGAATTTTTGAAGGTTAAAATCAACCCCAGGATCTATCTGGGCATGAACACAAAATGAACACAAACATGCAATAACAAGTACAAAAATTGATAAGTTTTTTTTCGAAAGCATTAGTGATATCTCTTTATAATTTTATAAGTGTGCTTTTCCGTTCGCAAAAAGTAAATCCCCTCCGACCAAGAAGAAACATCTACCAAATTGGCATCACCAGCAGGTGACTCAAATATTACACGCTGCTGCGAATCATAGATGATATACGGCTCAGGTTTTCCTTCCCTAGGCAGAATACTAAGTTGATCACAGACGGGGTTAGGGTAAACTATAATGGTTAGAGGAGCCTCTTCAAGACCAAGCAGAGGTCCCACAACGACAATCCTCATTTCCACATTCTCCAAATAGATCTGGCGCGAGGGATCTTCCGCATTGCCAAAGTCTTCAATGCCGGAAATGATGTAGGAATTATTCACATTAGTGATGGTATTATTATCCAAAAAGAGATCACTGGTGGATGTAACAGCAATACCAGGGTTAACAGAGCCTGAAATTTCGTTACCGATAATTTCTACATTTTGGTGGGAACCGATGGCACCTGTTTCTCCATTTCCACCAACCGCATAGATAGCAATGGCAGCTTCATGCGATTCTGAAATAAAGTTGTCTACTACCTTGATGTTTTCACCAGTTCCAGCTTCTAACCACCGGTACTCAGGAGACATTTTGATTCCTTGACCCCATGTTCCAATTACGGTATTTCCGGAGACCAGTACATCACTTGACTTGATTAAAATTCCACGGCTTCTGGTAGGGCCTACAGTGCAGTTCAGCACCTTGACGCCATTCCCAAGACGGTTGGCAGAAGCAATCAAACTGCCTAGTGGTAAATCTATGGCTCTGTCGATTACAATGGTGTAAGTATTAATCGCGTTTGGTGTATCTTCAGCCTCCCCATTGAAAATCTGATTATTTAAAAAGTTACGCTCTGACTGTGTAACCGCTCTACCTACGGAAATTGATTGAACTTTCCCGTTGGAAACTCTTTCACCCGAGTAAGAAACCAATTCAACCGAATCACCAACTTCAATATTGGGCGCCAGACCGGCTTTTCCAATCACAATCAATTGATTTTCATTGGTCTCGGTAATGATGTGATAGTCTCCATTGACCGCAAAACCATCATCACCATTATAACCCACCACGCATTCAGTATAAGTAGGCCCTACGCGAGCATGCTTAGAGTGAAATCCATCCAAATTAATGCTTCGCATTCTTCGCATCTCTCTGGGAACCAGCTCTGACTCGATGGGTCGACGAATAATCTGACATGCGGAGTATAGCGAATTGCTGCAATAACGTTCAAAGAAACCAAAGGCTGTTCCAGAAAACAGTGTCACATTTTCTAGTACCATATCAGTACAACCCTCCATCAGAATACCATGCGGAATATTTCGGCTGCCCCTAGAATCAATCACTACAATGTCTCCTGCTTTTTCAAAAGAATAGGCCGGATCAAATCTGGTTTTATTAATAATTACCTGTCGAGCCAGTTCATCCACTTGGAAGGATACTCCGTAGTAGGTAGAAGCGGTTAATTCTGCAGATTGTCCATCATAAATCTCTACTCTACTATTCCTAACTGTGGTGGAATAGCCATCCAGAAATTGCGCTGTGATCTGTGATTTGTTTCCGGAAATGGAGGTAATAATTGCCTGAGTGAACGGTAGTGGATCATAATCCATCGAAAAGTCCTGAATCTTTACATTGGAACAATTTAACAATCTGATCCCCTGCAAAGTCTCCGTGAACACAATCTCCGTGTTGTTTCCAAAAATTGTGACGTCCTGCCAATTCTCAAAAGCGAGATGAGTATTTGCTGTGGTTTCTGGCAGCCTAATGCGTCCGCCTGGCAAGGTAATCTCCTTTTTACCTTGGGCGATTTCACTATCTATAAATGCTTTCAAATCAAACGGTGTACCTGCATTTGTTGCTGCCTGTACCGTTAGCGTTTGAACGATAGATTCTGCTGGTTTAAAAAGCTGGCTACCTACTTGAGAAGCTGTGATTTGAGTTGTTCCCTCTCCCATAATATTTAGCGCACCCCCTGAAAAAGAAGCAACACCAGGATTGGAACTTTCATAGGTAATTGGCAGGCTAGAGGATGCTATTCCTCTCAATGGCAGGGAGACCAAATCTACATTAACATTTGGAGCCAGATTAAAAGTAATTTCCTGATCCTGTCTGATCAGCAGTAGGTGTCGGATCTCTTCAACAACCAATGGCTTGCTGAAAACTCTCAAGTCACTCATGAAATAGGAACCATCGTAATCATCCACTGCAGCAACATCTTCTGACAGCACTGTATTAACCCAACTTGAAAATTGAGCCCCCATAAATCGGATAAAATCGATTGTTTCAATTTATTTTTTGAGACAAAAGTACGTTTAAAGTGATTCAGGGTGGTATGAAATGCTAAAATTTCATTCGTTGTGACCCATAGATTTGCTATTGAGCTTTGATTTATGTATATTGCCCACATGTACATCAGGCGAATTGAAAAGAAGAACAAAAACTCCGATAAGAAGTACCTCT
>Ga0208646_1000494_pt1 | contig 24863 bp, 21 predicted proteins | sample AntAceMetag02UK8_FD_184762 | JGI IMG/M metagenome (GOLD analysis project Ga0208646, IMG submission 184762) | Saline lake microbial communities from Ace Lake, Antarctica - Antarctic Ace Lake Metagenome 02UK8 (SPAdes) (version 2) | ecosystem: Environmental > Aquatic > Non-marine Saline and... | reverse complement strand
ACAACGAATGAAATTTTAGCATTTCAAACCACCCTGAATCACTTTAAACGTACTTTTGTCTCGAAAAATAAATTGAAATAATCTATTTTATCCGATTTATGGGGGCTCAATTTTCAAGTTGGGTTAAAAAATTTCAAAAAAGGAAAGGTAAGCCTGAAGAGTTTTTCTTGAAAACCTATGACAAAAAGGTAGGCGACAAGATGCTTCAAATGGAGATCGACCAATACCTAGAGCGGAGGAGGTCCAAGATTATGTCTTTAATTGATGGCAAAAGACTATTTGAAATGGGTAAAGATGGAGAGCCGACTTGGAAAGAGGTAAATATTTCAAAGACAAAGGCTTCTGTGTTATTTCATTTTAGAAGAAATGAGGATAATACGCACTACTTTCCGACAATTAAGCTAGATGAAGAAAAGCTGCATTTCTATCAAAATGGAAGTTATTTACTATGCAAGCAACCTGCTTGGATTGTAGTGGAGAACACACTTTTCACTTTTGAGAAAGAAGTCAATGGAGCAAAGCTTAAGCCGTTTTTTAATAAAAAATTCATTCTTATTCCCAAAAATGTAGAGGAGACTTACTTCGAAAAGTTTGTTGCTCCCTTAATTGCTTCTTTTGACGTTTATGCCCAAGGATTCGACATTAAAACGGAACGATATCCTACAGAGCCTATCTTAAGTTTTTCGGAAATTGCGCAAGTTTCTAAGCCCACAGGAGATTTGTTTTCAAACACAAACACAACAAAGTCATCACAAAATGATGCGAAGGTATTGTTTGAGTTGAGTTTCCAATATGGTATTTACAACTATCGAGCGGATACGCTCAATAGCGTAAGTGTTACCGTAGAGAAGCAGGGGGATAACTATACCTTCCATAGAGTAAATAGAGACAATCGACAAGAGAAAAAATTTATTGAGCTACTCAGTCAATCTGGTCTAAATCTTAAAAGTTCAAGATCGACCGTTCAGAGGACAGAAGCTTTGAGCTGGCTCAATAAGCATATTACATTATTGAAGGAGAAAGGATTTACAATCAACCAAGGCTTTAGTGCTTCCAAAAAGCGATATTTCCTTGGCGAAACGTCCATAGACGTATCAATAACAGAAGGTATAGATTGGTTTGATGTGAAGGCAGTGATCACGTTTGGCGAATTTGAGATTCCTTTTCAGCTGATCAGGAAATACCTCATGAAGAAACAGCGAGAATTTGAACTATCCAACGGTGAAGTTGCTGTGATTCCTGATCATTGGATCGAAGATTTCAGTGACTTGTTTTCTTTCGTTGAGGCCGGGGATGAGCGTGTTACTCTTAATAAAATGCATCTATCTCTAGTAAAAGATCTTAAAGATCATAACTATGCAAAAGTAGCGATGAGTAAAAAGCTGGAACAGTTACTTGACTTTACTGAAATTGAGGATACACCCATGCCGGCCAATTTTAAAGGGGAACTTAGGCCGTATCAAAAAGCAGGATTTAATTGGATGCATTTTCTTGACGAGTACGGTTTTGGTGGATGCCTTGCCGATGATATGGGTCTCGGAAAAACGGTACAGACTTTAACGATGCTCCAAAAGGAGAAAGAGAAAGATGAAGGGCTCACGAGCTTGCTTATTATGCCGACTTCTCTTGTCTACAATTGGGAAATGGAAGCGCGTAAGTTTACGCCTAAGTTGAAAATTCTCAATTATACGGGTGCCGGAAGAGATAAGAACCACGAGAAATTTTCGAGATACGACCTAGTACTTACCAGTTATGGAATTACCAGAGTCGACACTGCGTTGTTGAGCCAATTTTATTTCAATTATATCATTCTTGATGAATCACAAGTCATCAAGAATCCTGACTCCAGAATTTTTCAGGCCGTGCGTGAATTGAAATCTCGAAGAAAACTTGTGCTATCTGGTACACCAATCGAAAACAGCACCATGGACCTTTGGTCGCAAATGTCTTTTGTTAATCCTGGCTTGTTAGGGACACAAAAGTTTTTTAAGACAGAATATCAAATTCCTATCGAAAAGAAGGGAGATGTAGAAAAAACACGGCGGTTGAATGCGCTGATCAAGCCATTTATACTGCGACGTGACAAAGCACAAGTAGCCAAAGATCTTCCCAAAAAAATTGAAAACATTAAGTTTTGTGACTTGTCAGAGGATCAGCGGAAATACTATGACAAAGAAAAAAATGCTTATCGTAGCAAAATACTTGACTTGATTGAAAATGACGGGCTTGGAAAAAGTCATATACTGTTGCTTCAAGGACTGACGAGGCTCAGACAAATTGCCAATCATCCTGCCATGGTCGATCCCGACTACAAGGGCGATTCCGGTAAAATGGAAGACATTACCTATATGATTGATAATGCACTTGGAAAGAACCACAAGTTGTTAATCTTTAGTCAGTTTGTGAAGCATTTGAAAATTGTAGCCAAATACCTCGATGAGCAGAAAATCACCTACGCATATTTGGACGGCTCTGTCAAAGACCGCCAAGCAGAAGTTGAGAAATTTCAGGGCAATGATAAGAACCGTGTATTCTTAATTTCATTAAAAGCCGGAGGTCTTGGCCTAAACCTTACGGATGCAGACTATGTGTTTTTGCTTGATCCATGGTGGAATCCGGCAGTGGAAGCTCAAGCAGTAGATAGGGCTCATAGAATAGGCCAAACGAACACGGTTTTCACTTATAAGTTCATCGCTAGAGACACGGTAGAGGAGAAAATCCTAAAACTGCAGCAATCGAAACTAAAACTAGCGAAGGAGCTAATTACCGTGGAAGAGAAGTTTGTGAAAAGCCTTTCTCAAGAAGATATTGCCAGCTTGTTCGATTAATTAAGTAACTTTTAAGAACGACCACTCCATAGGGAATCGAGCGGGGATGTTGTTTTTTAAGTATGGCCAACCACATGGGAGTTATATCCAGATTGATATTGATTCTTGTCATATGCCAGCTGACTTACCAACCACTTTATAGTCAACGTAGAATTGGATTTGAGTTACCAGCAGGTGTAAACAAGCTTGAAATACCTTTTGAGGAATACAGTAATCTTATTGTAATCCCCATAACTATCAATGGGTTTATCACTGTTAGATTTGTTCTGGATACTGGAGCAGAGTCTGCCATTCTTACTGAAAAGGCATTGGGAGATTTACTGAACCTGCAATACGTTAGAGAGATAACCATTGTCGCACCGGGGATTAATGATGCACTGGGTGCTTTTGTCGCAACCAATGTGCAACTATCGCTTCCCTTTGGGGTAAATGGCTTTGGCATGAATATGCTCGTCTTAAAGGAAGATTACCTTGAGTTAAGTCAAAACCTTGGGGCTGAGATATATGGCATTATTGGCTATGATATCTTTAGTCGCTTTGTTGTGGAGATCGACTATCTCAATGATATGCTCATTTTATATGCTCCTGACTATTTCCAGCCCCGATCTTCTTTTACCGCAATACCAATGCCTCTAAAAAAGACCAAACCTTTTATTGAGTTTAAAATTGGGCAGCACAACAGCAGCGATACGGTTTCATTGTTGATCGACACGGGCGCCAGCCATGCGATGCTCTTGGATGTGAAAGAAACGAAGGAGATCGAATTGCCAAAAAAATTACTTAAAACGCGTCTTGGACAAGGCATTGGTGGGGAAATTCCCGGATTCATTGGACGCATGGAAACATGTGCCATTGATAAGTTTGATTTTAGGAAAGTGCTGGTTTCCATTCCATTATCTGGTGCTTATACCAAGGCCATTAAGCGCGGTTCACTTCATGGTACCATTGGAGGAGATTTGCTGTCGAGGTTTCGTGTTATTATTGATTATCAAAACGAAACGCTGTATCTAAAGAAAGGCTCCTATTACAAGGTACCATTTGAGTTTGATATGAGTGGGTTGACTTTAGGGGCAAAAGGGACAAAACTGGATTCATTAGTCGTGCTATTCGTCAGAGACAACACCCCAGCCAAAAGAGCAGGTGTAAAAGCTGGGGATTACGTTAAAAACTTAAATGGCTATAATCTTCATAACTCCACCTTATCTCAAATGAATGCTTTTCTTCGGAAAAGACCGGGGGTGAAAGTCCGAATGACCATTTTACGAGGAGGCCAGAAGATTAAAAAGCGATTCAAGCTTGACCGAATGATTTAAACTATTCATTTTTTTTGAGTTTCTTATTTTTTTTTCACTATCAACAAATCAAATTGTCTTTAAAAGCGTTCTTTTGAGCAAGTGAAAGATGTTGTAGTCGTAGGTGGAGGATTGTCAGGTTTGATAAGCAGTATTTTGCTTGCCAGAAAAGGGCTTGATGTAGTTTTAATTGAGAAAAATACCTTTCCTTTTCATCGCGTATGTGGGGAATATATTTCTAATGAGGTTATTCCGTTTTTAAAAAAGCATGACCTTTTTCCCGAAACTTACAACCCATCCAAAATCTCGAAACTATCTATTTCTGACTTTAATGGAAATATTTTTACCCGTCCATTGGGGCTTGGAGGCTTTGGTATAAGCAGATACGAGCTGGACCAATGGCTTCTACAAAAAGCAAAAAATGCTGGAGTGGAAGTGCACGAAGGAACAAAAGCTGGAAATGTTAACTTCCAAAATGATGCGTTTCAGATTACAACCAATAAAGCGCAAACCTTTGAATCAAAATTGGTCATTAGTGCACATGGTAAGCGCTCTACGCTAGACAAAGAATTGGAACGAAATTTTTTGAAGCGACGCTCTCCCTTTGTAGGAGTGAAATACCATATTAAAACGGACATGCCCGATGACCTTATTGAGCTTCATAATTTCGAAGGAGGCTATTGTGGTGTGAGTGCGATAGAACAGGGTAAGTTTAATATGTGTTATCTCGTTCATCGCGATCAGGTGCGCAACGCAGGCAGCCTTGAGCGCCTTGAGCGTAACATACTAGCAAAGAACCCAGCGCTGGCGAAGCATATTCTTGAATCCGAAAGGCTTTTTGACAAACCAGAGGTAATCAACGAAATTACCTTTGAAAAAAAAGAACCCGTGTATAAGCATGTTTTTATGGCTGGAGATGCTGCGGGCATGATTACACCTTTATGTGGAAATGGGATGGCAATGGCCATTGGAGGTGCCAAGTTGCTCGCCGAGACCATCATTTCTCAATGGAACGATGGAGATTTTAATCGTGCCAAGCTAGAGCAAGAATATACGCAATTATGGAGCAGTCAGTTTAGTTTTCGGCTATGGAGTGGACGACAGATTCAACGTGCATTTTTTGGCAATAAATTAGCAGCGAAGATGGCCGTAGGCATAGGCCGCAATCTTGGAGGGATCACGAATTTTTTAATTTCAAAGACCCATGGCAAACCATTCGAGTAGAGATAAAGTTTGATCTCCACATCGAGCGTGGTACGAGGGAGATAGATCCTTACCATGCGTGCTTCTTCCTTCTTTTAGTCGTTTCCGCCTTTTCTATGTGCTGCTAGATTTTTTATTTTACGGTCTGCCATGATTCCTACATTGTGACTTATAATTAAGCAAAGATTGTTTTGCTGACCTCACTTTCATGATTTAATCCTTGTATAGAGTTGAGCGGAGAAAAGCCCAACCACAAAATAATCCATGAATATGGTTGTTTCGAAGGAGTAAAGGAGAACCTCACTTGAATTATATGGCGCTTTTTTTTGGAACTTCTCCCTTCCCTGCGGTCAGTTCGAAGTGACGTTGTGCATAGTTTTTCTGTTATATAAAAACATTATCTGTAAAAGTCGTCACGTCGAGCGAGGCACGAGGGAGATGTCTTCTGAAATTGCAGCACTTTCGATGCTGACTTCTAAAATATTTATATCATTTGCTACAAAAACCGCCATTCATTATATCAATTGATATAGTTAAGTGAAATAATCAACCATACGTTTGATGAAAATATAATTTATTTTTAACTAAGGAAAAATTTAGGATGCATTTTGAACGTGCGAAGAAAAACATCTAACCCAATATATTGTGAATCAAAATGTCAATTTTACCCAATTTTTAACTTTGCTTTTGATAGTTTTTAAAATTGCCTCTCATTGAAATATAAATCGTGATGGTAGAGATTTTCAAGATACAGACGTTAAAGCATCAGTGTCTTGGGCAAGAGGAGTCGAGTGGGGATTAACAAGGATGGTTTACACGAAAGACGAAAGCAACTATCTTGGTCGAGCATTAAGTACTGACTATTATACACTTGTTGTTGCAGATATGATAGATGAAGGAACGATTGACGCGAATAGAATTAATTGGGGATATACTGATGAAGATGGCTTTGATTTAGTGGAGAATTATACCATTAGACAGATAGAGGATGGTTTAAAAGGCAACCTAACCTGAAATGATTGGCGAGATGAAATGATTAATATGCAGTTCAACCCAACTGAAGTTAATGTACAATTATTATTTCAATCTTATGAATAAAATTATTGCTTTAATGCTCTTTTTGACCTTAAATGGGTGTGGTCTGGGACAACAAGAAATCATAGAGTTATACAATGTTACATTCAACTTTATCAACGATACACCAGAGCGAATTCTTATTTTCGGTGGCTGTGGATTTGATGCGCAATCAATTGATACAGAATTATATGTTAATCCTAGAGACACACTAGTTGTCCGTCAAACTGAGCGAGAAATTATGAGAGGAGACAAACCCACCACCGTTGATGATTTCGATCTTTTTTTTGGATCCTGCTTTGCGATATTTGGAGATTCACTAAAATGTGATTTCGGTGGGTTTAATGGAATAAGAGGGATAGATAATTATGAAGAGCGAATAGGGCATTCGAGCAAAGACTTTGAGTTGACTTATCGCTTTACCGAGCAGACCATGGAGGAGGCAGTTTCTTGTGAGCTGTAATTCTCCTCTGCATAAATCGTTTTTTAAGAGGAATCCGAGAATAGAAGAATGTTTATTTACAATTAGCACCATATCTCGGATACTATTCCCCGATGCACGCATCGAATAAAAAAAACACAACCTCATACCTCCAGGGCTTGCTCTGAGGCTGTTGTTTAAATAAATCACCAATGAATTTGATAAAACACGCGAGTAAGCTATTGATCCTCTTGACCCTAACCATTAGTTCCTGTGGAGATGATTGTGATGAGTTTTGCAATGCAACCACAGAGCAACTTTATGCAATAAAAAAGGATACGGAAACCGATGCAATGGTCACCTTTTATGGAGATCCGAGTAGAAGTAACAATGTTGCCCTTCAAACGACAGTGAGGGCAGGGTAACATTATCCTATTCAATACCCCCACAAGTTGGGTTCTTAGATGCTTTACCTTTCAATGGAGATATTGCCTATGATTCCGTTACGATAGGCGTTTTTCCCGATAGCCACACACGCTATCTGAAGGGCGAATGCAGCGATCTGCCTAACCCACTTTGTGAGTCGGGATATGAGCTGGTCAATTCATTAGATGAGAATGATAACTCTTTGGAATTAATAACTTTTACCATCCGATAAATGCTTGACCAAGCGTTTTTCTTAGCGACCTGAGTGGGATTAGAAAAATACTAGCGAGGAATCATTTCGAAGACATGGATTAATTAGCCTAAACCAACCGACCACATTTCACACAAACATTAGCCAGGCAAAAAAGCCGTTCAAACAAATAGCGGAAATCAAGTTTAAGCGCATGGTATTTTCAAAATCAGCTTTCGAGGGGTCTTTTCTCATTTTGAGATACCAAAGACTAAAAAAGACCAAGACAGGGCTCAGCGCCAATCCAAAAATTAGCCCTTCGGTGAGGCTATAGAAAGTCAAAAAGAACCAGATAAACATGCTCACGGAGAAGCTAAAGAAAAGCCCAGTAAAATGAAAAGTGCCAGCAATACCCAATATCAAACTGATCGTACGGTCTCCTCTAGCTGCGTCTTCTTCATGCTGATATACTTGGGTCATAGGATAAGACCCAAAGAGCAATAATGTGCTGAGAATAGCTGCACATTGCACTTTCATCTGAAAGATCACCTGTATGCCTTCCTCACTCAGCCCCAAAGCCAACATCAATACCGTGAAATATCCCTGAAATACGCCAGCTGCTATCCAACCCAAAATCGGATATTTTTTTAATCGAACAGCCGGATGACTGTAAGCCTTGGATACTAAACCATACACGAAAAGGAAAAGAACGAACCAGTACGAAATCAACAAACCAAGTACCAGCGCAATCAGGTCAAATATTAGCGCAACGTTATAAAGCTCCTTCGAGACTTTCGGAGGATTTTTCAAACCACCAATACTTTTTTCATCTTTATCAAAATAGCTGTTGTAACCATTGCTAGCAGGGTATAATAGCACGTGGAGTATGAAAAATATCAATGCAAATCGCCACCATTCAAAATCTTGGACTATCGCACTCCCCAACAGAAAAATGGGTAATAGGAAAAAGGAAAAAGGAATTCTAAGATGTAATAATGTTGATCTTTTCATAGAAGCTTTTGGTCATACAAATTTGCATAATCCGTCAATGAAGTATTCTTTTTTCTGTAAGAACTATAAACACAAACCCATAGCAAGGGTTTATGATTTGGTAATGGCTAAAAATCTGCTTTAATCCTTGTAATATTACCCTCAGCTCTAAACTCAAATATGCCCGCATACATTTCTTCTATTGGTACAGCCGTTCCTAAATTTCAAATCTCTCAAAGAGAGACTGCCAAATTTATGATCGATCATTTGCCGCTCCATGCTGATCAGCAGCATTTGTTGGAGGTCATTTATAGAGCCAGCGGCATCCAAAATCGGTATTCGGTTATTGGAGATTATCAGGCAGAAAAAGAAGGTTTCACTTTTTTTCCGCAAACACAAAATCTTGAGCCATTTCCAACTGTTCAGCAGCGAATGGCGCTTTATCAAAAGGAAGCGATCACAATTGCTACTTTAGCGTCCATCGAAGCATTGGAAATAGCTAATATTTCGTCTGATGAAATCACACATTTGATAACGGTCAGTTGTACGGGTATGTATGCGCCAGGAATCGATATTGAATTAATTGAGAAGTTGGGGTTCAAAACCAATATTGAGCGAACAGCCATCAATTTTATGGGTTGTTATGCCGCTTTCAATGCTATAAAAGCCGCTAAAAATATAGTAGAAGCTAATCCAAAGGCGAAAGTACTCGTCGTGGCTGTGGAGCTTTGTAGCATTCATTTACAAAACACCACAGATGAGGATAGCTTGCTGTCCAATGCGCTTTTTGGCGATGGTGCAGCTGCTTTGATCATAGAAAGTGAGCAAAAAGATTTTATTCAATTAGAAGTTGCGGCCCAGTATAGTGATCTGGCTTTTTCAGGAAAAGAAGAAATGAAGTGGAATATATCCAACCATGGTTTTATTATGAAATTGTCTTCAAAAGTACCAGAGGAAATCGAAAAAGGAATCCGGCAGCTAACAGATAACCTTCTTGCACACCTGAATTTGACCATTTCAGACATTGATTTTTTTGCGATTCATCCAGGAGGAAAGAGAATCTTGGAAGTAATCGAAAAGCAATTAGACCTGACAAAAGAGCATAATGCAGCGGCATATCAGGTATTGAAGAATTTTGGCAACATGTCTAGTCCCACCGTATTGTTTGTGCTAAAAAGCCTGATGAAAAAAATGGACGATAACGATAAAGACAAAAATATTTTGAGTTTTGCTTTTGGTCCAGGATTGACATTGGAAAGTTTATTATATCGCGTATCATGAAGTTATCGAGCCGTTCGGAAGAAATAGAAATAATGGATGACCTCAACATTTCTGGTGAGGTGGTCGACCAAACGCTCCGAGAACTAGACGTTATCAATAGGTATCTAGGAGGTAATCAAGTCAGTCTAACGGTATTCAAAAAACTGCTTAAAAAGTATACTTTGAACTCTTTGGCAGATTTGGGCTGTGGTGGAGCTGATATTTTGATGGATATGGCCAAGCTTGCTAAAAAGTCAAATCAAAAGATGCAGTTTGTAGGTATAGATGCCAACCAAGAGATCGTAGATTATGCGAATAAAAACACCGATCACTGGGACAATATTCATTGTGAAGTGATGAATATTTTTTCAGACAGCTTTACTAGTCAATCTTTTGATATCATCCATTGTTGTCTATTTACGCACCATTTTTCTTCTGACGAGCTGGTCAGTTTATTTCTTAAATGGAAGAAACAGGCGAAAACAGCCATAATCATCAATGATTTACACCGGCATTGGTTTGCTTATTATTCTATTAAATGGATCACAGGGCTTTTTTCAAGCTCTTATATGGTTAAAAATGATGCAGCTGTTTCAGTTGCCAGAGGTTTTAAAAAGAAAGAATTGATCGATATATTGACCAGAGCAGAACTCACAAATTATGAAATCCGCTGGAAATGGGCATTTCGTTGGCAATTAGTAGTCTACATTTGAGCAATTAGTAATCTTTGTTCCTGCATTTTTTTATAAATTAACAGTCTGTAACGTTTCTTTTTTATTGTAACCGCCTAGAATCTAGCCACTATGGAAAAAATCACCGCCGTAATACTGGCGCTGGCCTTGAGTCTTTTTGCTTATGCTCAAGACAACATTATTGTCACTGGTATTGTTACCAATGACGAGGGCGAGCCAGTGATGGGAGTAAGTATAATAGCCCAAGATCTTGAAGGATCTGCTATTACCGCAGAAGATGGCTCTTTCTCGATTACTCTTTTCTCTGGTTTTGAAACCTTAATATTGAAAGGGCGGGGAATCGCTACACGAAAATATTATCTCACAGGAGCAAGTGAGGTAAATATTTCTGTTGAGAAACAGAAAGAAAAGTCTAACAACGCAGAGGGATTGTCTGTCGGTTTCGGGTCACAAACCAGAGAGGCCAATACCTCAAGTATTTCATCCATCGATACGGAAAGTATGAGCCCAGCGCCATTGATTAATCTTGAGCAGAGTAATCAAGGAATGACGACAGGTATGTTCGTGCAAAACTCCAGTGGTAAGCTTGGCGGAGCGACCACCGTGCGAGTAAGAGGAGGTTCAACCTTGTCAGGTTCAAATCAGCCATTATACGTGGTGGATGGTGTGCCATTGGTTTCTCAAAATCAATCGAATATCAACCCAAGTAATATTGCTTCAATAGAGATCTTAAAAGATGCATCGGCTGCAGCCATATACGGATCTCGAGCAGCGAATGGGGTCGTGATTATCACCACCAAGTCGGGAAATGAAAGTAAACTGGCCATTGATGTAGACTATCAATTCAGTGTAAATCAAGGCCCAAAACAACTAGACTTATATACGCCAAAAGAATACAACATTCAATTTATCGAGCAAACACTCAGGACATTAGGCAATCTGTATGAGCCACTTTTGAATCGAGAAAATTTGGAGGTCATATATGAGGAACTTGAACAGGGTAACTTAGAAGTAGATTTCTTTAAGCTTTTTGACGATCCAACGTATCAAAACTTCACTTTTCCTAATGCCTACGGTAATCTGGATCAAAATACCGATTGGCAAGACGAAGTATTTCAAACAGGAGCATCGCACAGGATCAACCTGAGCGCGCAAGGCGGTGAAGAGTTTCTGAGCTATTTCGCCAGTGCATCATACACGAGTCAAGAAGGTATCTTGATTGGCAACAAGTTTGAAAGATTCAATGGTACGCTTTCGCTGAATAGTCAAATTTCAAAAAAGTTGAAAGCAAGTCTTAACTTGAACTATATATATTCTAAAGACTATAGGCTACTCGATGATCAAGATTTGGGATCACCACTGCAGGCCATCGTACTGCCAGCATCCGATGGTTATGATCCAGCAGATAACTATAACCTGATCGTAAGAAGCTTGGAATATAATCCATTGACAGAGATCAATTTCTCTGACAATCTTGGCTTCAATAATAGTGTTATCGGAAACTTGGGCTTGACTTATGATATCCTTGATAACCTACAATTTGATTTAACGGGAGGTGTTGATTTTAGTGAGCTTCGCGATGAAATACGTCAAGGGCCGGAAACGCGCTCAGGCGGGACAACAGGAAGGTCGCAACTTGGCACCACAAATTTAAAAAATTACATTTTCAATAGTTACTTTACTTACAATCCAACAATAAACGAATCCAGTGATCTTTCTATTGTGTTGGGCGCGTCTTATCAGAAGTCATCTTCCACGGCTAGCTATCGACTTGCCAATATCAACAGTATTTCGGAACTAGAGAGCCTTGGCAGTGATGATCCTAGCCTGTTGGATCCATCTATTCCAGGTGGGTTGAGCGTGTTCGTATCCTCTTTCGGTAGGATCAATTATGCATTTCAGAATAAATACTTGATTCAAGTAAGTGGTCGAGTTGATGGATCTTCCAAGTTTGGTTTGGACAATCGTTATGGCTTTTTTCCAGCGGTTTCTGCTGGATGGGTGCTGACTGAGGAGGACTTTATGAACAGTGTGGGTATACTTTCGTTCTTGAAAGTAAAAGGTAGTTATGGTTTAATTGGTAATATTCCAACAGAAGATTTTCTGTATCGAAGAAACTATTACCCACTTAACTATGGTAGCGAACAAGCCCTTCGATTACAAAACTTAGAAAACCCAGATTTAAAATGGGAGACAACAGCTCAAATCGGTGTGGGTGTAGAGTTCGCTTTCGGTGAGCGCATCTCTGGGGCGGTTGATTTTTATCAAAAAAATACAACAGACCTATTATTTCCAGTTCCTGTAAGTATGACTTCTGGGTTTGCGTCGGCTTTCAAAAATGTAGGCGAGATGCAGAATCAGGGACTTGAGTTTAATATCAGCACGGTCAATATTAGTAAACCAAACTTCACATGGTCTACAGATTTTAATATTTCGACCAATGAGAGTAGGGTAGTAAACCTTAACAATGAAAGACTAATTGTTGGGGTCAATGCTTTTATTGAAGGAGAAGCTCCGGGCTCATTTTATATGCGAAAATTTGTGGGCGTTAACCCAAGGAACGGAGATCAACTGTGGGACGATGGCGCTGGAGGAACGACCAATGATTACGAGTCAGCACCAAGGCAGATCGTAGGAAATCCAAACCCTAAATTCTTTGGTGGCTTAATTAACAATCTTAGCTATAAGAATTTCAACTTGTCTTTCATGTTCCAATATGTCGGAGGGCAAGACATTTATTGGGCAACTGGTGAGTTTTTGGCTAATAGTGGAATACTTAACTTAAATCAACTGGCAACTCAATCAGATCGCTGGTATGCTGAGGGAGATGTGGCAACTTATCCTGTGTTAGATCCAGCACAGGAAAATACTTTTGCCTCTACACGCTGGCTTCAGGACGGAAGCTATATACGACTCAAAAGCCTCACGGTATCTTATGATGTGCCAGCCGCAGTTGGATGGGGTTTGACTTATATGAACGTATATATTGGAGGCTCCAATCTTTTAACCTTCACCAAATATCTGGGCTATGATCCGGATGTAAACTATATAGACCCGCTCGATGGAGTCGTTGGTCAGAATATTAGCCGTGGAATTGACAACTTCACTGCACCGCAACCAAGAATATTTATGGCAGGAATTAAAATCGGATTGTAATGAGGACTTTAGCTATAAAAAACAATTTTAGCGTATTGAGAAACTTGATACTAAGCCTTTTGTCAGTAGTGATCTTTTCATGTGATTCATTGCTAGATGTTGATGCAGAAGGGACTATTAGTGGCGATGTACTCACCAGTGAGGCGATCATTCAACAATCATTACTCGGAGCTTATTATAGCCTTGGCGGGATCAACGATGGATCTGATGGTGGTGAGCTTCTTGGCGGAGATTTCAAAGTTATTCCGGAACTCTTGGTTCGTCAGCAAAGTTTGGAAGTGGTTTGGGATGATGTTAACAGTCCTACCTACGCGAACTTTTTAGATAAAGACATATTGCTGACTAATCTGGAAGTAGAGTCTAACTGGCGCAGAGCGTACGAGGTGATTAACACGGTCAATGACATCCTCGAAAATATTGCCGGTGTAGAAGACGCTACACAGCGCAAAAGAATCGAAGGCGAGGCAAGAGCGATCAGAGGATTATTATACTTTGAAATGGCTCGACTTTGGGCACCACAATACAGCGATGCAACCTTCAACAGTTTGGCCATTCCTTTGATTACCCAACCATTTAAAAGTATTTCCGAGATCAAACTTCCGGAAATTTCTACGGTCGGCGAAGTATATGCACTTGTTGAAGAAGATCTATTGGCTGCAAGCGAGGCATTGCAAGAATTTGGGCAAAACGGCGTTTACCTTAATTATTATGCTTGTCAGGCATATTTAATGAGGATGTCCATGCACAAACTAGATTTTGCAAATGCACAGATATATGCCGAGAATATTATCAACTCAGGCGTTTTCGCATTAGCGACTACCCCGCTTGCCGCTTTTAATAATACGAGCAACTCTTCTGAAGATGTGTTTGCCATCCAGCAAACGCTGGCCAATAACACCGGTGATATCACCTCGGGCTCAGGGCTGACTTATTTATACTCTTCGATTTCAGGAAAAGGTCCTGGCAGCTTTAGAGTTCAAGGCATATCTCTTGGCGCCTCACTTGCTGATTTTTACCCTAATGCGCCAGCTTTTGCAGGAGCTGATATAAGAGGCTCGGTTGATTCTGTGACGTCCGAGACAACAACTGTTCTTGATCTTACCAAAGCATTTTACAGACATGTGACGAGTACATTTACGCTTTCGCTTAATAAATACTCCTCTGCAGATTATGTTATTCCTGTTATTAGGATGGCTGAAGTATACTTGACGAGAGGAGAGGCGATTTTGGAGCTCACTTTTCCAGATGTTAACGAAGTGGTAATAGCAGACTTGAACAGAATAAGAGTTAGAGCAGGATTGCCAGAGTTAGTCGCTGCGGAGTTTGGAGATGCAGGTCAGATGCGGGATACACTTGTCTTAGAAAGGAGAAGAGAGTTTTATGGGGAAGGTTTACTTCTTCATGATCTAAAAAGATGGTCTGCACGTGGATGGCCAGCTGCAATTAATGGCAGTGATCCACTTTTTAGAAAATTCATTCTCCCTTACCCTCAAGCAGAAACAGATACTTGGTCGAGAGATTAAACTCCGCTCATAGGCGGATGCGTTTTTGAAATATTGGATTGGGTTTAAAGGTTTCGATATTGAGGTTTGCCATGGCTGCATAGGCACTGCTAAAAGGAATTAATAAATTAATCTAGGATTACCTTAAGAAGATGTTAGCCAATTTCATCCATTGAGGAGAAATTATTTAGAACAAATAATGGTCATTTTTATAAGGAGAGATCAAAATAGAACTAAAAGACTTGATCGACCAGGAGCCAAACCTAAGCTTGTTAAAGCTTTGTTTATTCAAGCAGATTTTGACCTTTCCATTGACGAAGAAATGATATCCAGAGCACTTGTCTCTGAGCAGGATATCAAAGAAGGAAGAATCTACACAATTGAGGAGGCAGAAGTCAGGCTCAATAAGCGATTCGTTGTGTGAAAGTAGTTCTTACTGACCAACCCTTAGAGCGGTTGGAAAACACACTCCGATTTTATCTTGAGGAGCTCTAAATCTCGAAACCCAGAGAGGATTGTCTACAGAAATTGTTACATCCGAAGGAAGTATGACTGAGATGTCCTCTGAAATATATGGTGCTTATTTTCGGGGGATTTCTCCCTTCCTGCGGTTAGTTCGAAGTGACGAGCGTTGGGGATAGAGTGAAATTGTTATTTAACTCCATGAGTTCCACGTTTTTTTAAGTCAAGTATATAGCTGAAGCATAAGCGGAATTATGTAACGGAGAGAGGCTATTTTGGAGATCCATTCTGGGAAGTCTCCTAAGGGTAATTGGAATAGATAACCATTATGCAATTGCTTTAACAACGGAAATTAATTGCTTCTTTAGTGTTGTTCTGAATAGTGCTGAGCTTAAGAAAATAACACCCAATACATCGAACAGCATATCCACAAAATCAAATGTTCTTGATTCAAAGGCCAATTGAGAGAACTCCTCCGAGATGGCGAATATCAACACAATCGACGATCCTAATAACCAAGAGACGTTTTTGCAATGAATTTTTTTGAACTTTAGGGCAATATTGATCAAAAGAGCAAGTACTCCATAAAGCATAAAATGTCCTATTTTATCACCAAATGGTACTTTGTGCCCGATATAGAGAATCGGGTTTTCTTTGTCTAGATCGGCCAAAACGATGAGCCAGCAGATGAATAGGAAGAAGAGAGCTGCAATAGTGAACCTTAATATGTTAGCGCGCATTTTTTTATTTGTTAAATGTAGCAATAGTGTTGAGTGCTATTAGTTTTCGGGATTGTTCGATCAGTTCGTTTCTTGTATTGCAACTGATATTTATTAAGTAAAAATCTTCATCGTTTAGAAACGATATTTTGCGCCAAGTCCATTGATCAGCGACTTTATTATTAGTGCTTTCAAACCACCAAGCAGTATAGATTTTATCCTTCTTTAAGACGAGCTCTGCTAAGTTGACTTCCTGTTTTCCAACCATGTATTTTTCGATTTTTTTAAACTTATAACCGCTTCCTTGCCAGCAAATCATGGGATTATGGTCCGCTCGATATGGAGAAACAGGAGGTTTAAAATAGATAAGGGATTTTTCATTTTGGAGTTTTGTAACGCCATTATCTAAAGTTGTGGAAGTATAACCGGGAATGTTTAGAGGTAAGGGATGCTTACTACTGGGCTCTGATCTAGGGTCTTTTGCGAAAAGGATTAATAGGATGGTAAAGAGGGTCGAATAACTTCTTGTTGGAAATACTCCTTCCATATGGTGGGTGTATTTTGGAGCTGACTCTTGTCTTTTGGCCGTAGTAATTATGAGCACGTAAAAAGGGATCAGGATTTGGCCTAGAAAAATCACCAAACCAAGAAACTCGTGCAGCCAATGATCTGGGCCTATGGAGAATAGAATAAGGATAATGATTCGCGCAATATTTCCACTGAAGATAAGCGCTAATAGGCCAAAATAATAGAATGTAATTTTGAATGTCCCAAAGGCATATTTCTTACTAAGGGTCGAGAGGATTATCGTTCCAAATAATAGTCCATACCCAAGCATAAACATCCCTGAACATGCTTCGTCAACAAGAAAACTTGCATCACCTATAGAGACTAAATTTCCATCTATTTGTACATCGTATCCGGCTGTGTTGAGAATATGCGAAACGATCTTAGAAAGCTGAAGCCGAATAGGAAAGCTAACCAAACTATTAAAGTAAGTAAATAGCGGAGAGGCCAGTAAGGCATGAACCAAGATTGTTGGTTGTAATTGACCGACTATAGATTGTAATAGTACGATAAGAGTCAAGCTTAATATCAAATAAACCCCTATAGTATTTGGTAGAAAGAAGGTCAGAAGAGCTATTAACAATGCGATCAGGAAGAAGTCAAACCCCTTTCCTTTTTTTACAGCGACAGAAAAAGGTAGCGTAACCAGACAAAGCCAAGAAAAGGTGGTTTTGGGTAAGTAGTGAGTGTTGATAAATAGGAATAACACTGTTGGCACAATGGCTGCTGTAAGCCACGGCCATAGTGATTGGAACAAATCGACGGCCTTATATTTCATATATTTTTGAATCTATATTTTGATTTTAAGATAATCGATAAACAAAATAGAGCACCAATTATAATAATTGCCCACTCGTGTGGTTCGGGAACTGCTCCAGAGTTATTGATGGCGGCATTTCCAAGGGAATCTTTATTTTCTTCAATGCCAAAGCGCTCATAATCACGTTGCGTTTCCAGAACAATTAAGCTTGATAGCGGCGTAACAATATTTGCTATAGACGCCTTGTTTACAAGCTTGTCGAGCAGGTAGTCATTTGTTGAGTCCCCAAAATATTTATTTCCTATTTCATTCATTATTTGTTGATAGTAAAATAGACGCATCAAATGATCTGGGGCTTTAGTAGCAGTTTCAGGTTGCTGTTCCATGCGCTGAATAGACAAGCCGGAATTTGCCACTTGAATAGTATTAGGGTTGTTTATTCTTGAGGGAAAAACATTTGTTTTGAAGCAATTGCGTAAAGCCGTAAGGCTTACTGGTTGAAGGTCAATAACACTGAATTCTTTAAGAGACCTCATATAGTTAGTAGGGAATTCCCCAAAATCTAGCACAAGAGGCGGTGTTTTTTGCGATTTGAAATAGGTGAATAGTTGCTTTCTGAATGGCGTATTCTCCATATCAGACAAGTTTGGTGTTAAAGCTCCACCTTTTGTGATTACTATGGTTTTTGCAGTGTTAGGTATTTTGTGAAATGGGAATAGTGTAAAAGTGGGCAACTTTTCATCGTTTAGTTGCTGCCATTTTTCTATATCCATTTTTCGAGAGTTTCTTGAAAAGACCTTTACTTTTATGCCGGATAGTATATCGTTGAGGTCATCTAATTCATCAGAAGTCCAGGTTTTAGAAATATCTAGGTAGACAATTTCAGTATCCATGGGTCTTTGAGTATAGACAGATTCAAGTAGCTGATAACTTTCGTCATTGTAGGAAAAAACAGAATTAGTGAGTGGCTCACTTTTTATCTTGATATTCCAATCTGTGGCATAGTCACCTTCCCATGAATCGAAGAGTTCCCCTTTTTCAAATTTTAAGGAAGCATCAATTAATTGTGATCCGTTTAAAACCAAGTTAATCGAAGATGTGCAGGTAGAATAATCAGGTCCAATGAAGGAGATGGGCTGATACAATAACTCTTCCATTTGAGCGAACAGCGGAGCGGTGACACCTATCTTAAATTTTCGATTTTCATTTGGTGTACATGGAAAAACTCTTACTCTTACTTGATTTCCTTCCATCCAATATACCACGGAAGGGTCACGCATTTCTTTCCCTACGATAGTGCTGTATGCCTTTTCTGCTTTTTTCTTAGAGGTAAGTATGGCCTTCTCTTCGACTCCTTCAATCCACAAAGACAAAGAAGTGACTACTCCGCCTTCTGGTAATTGAAAGGTGTAAAGTGCTTCTTGCTGGCTTCCCCACCTTTTGTCGGTTGACCTGCTGTTTTTGATCGTTATGATCAACTCTGTAAAGCTCAGTCTTTCATTTGGAAACAATTCTACATTGGTGACGATTCTATTAGTTTTAAGGTTTTCTCCTGACCAAAAGCGCTCAGCCGACTGATGGCGTGCGTTAAATAGATAATTGAGGACTTTGATCTTGCTATTATCGTCTATAGCTCCGTGCTCCGAAAAAAGAGAACTTATGGATACTAGGGGATCGTGTTTATATTTTTGAGTTAATGCACTGCGCCAGATAGAAGAAAATCCATCATCGTAATTGTTAAATTCTTGATAAACTAGTCCCGATTTAAGATAGCGTTCAGTGAGTGCATTTTGATCAATATTTTGCGCAATAGATATCCAATCGGGTAGTTCCTTGTTACTAAAAGGGGAATCTAATTGGAGACTGCCAGAAATGAGCGCTTTTTCAGTTTTCTTCCATTGTACAACATAAATAGTCGTGATCATTAACCCTATGCTGATTCCAGCAATGAATGAATAAGTAAAGGGTGGGCACCATTTGAGATGTCGTAACAATGATATGATACAATGCATGTAAAAAAGAGGGACAAAAAGTAACAGAGAAATTCCCAAGAGGAATGATCCTAAAATCCCTAAAACGAATGCAGGTAGAACCATGAACGCCTGATATACATTAAACAATAAGGCCATCGCGAAGAAAAAAACGAAAATAATAGTGAGGTTTTTTGATGGTTTTTTGAGCATAACAAGCCAAACCAGGAGTACATTTTCTGATATTATGAAGATGCTCAGCCAATCGACAGAGTCATTGAATACAGGAATTGTTTTATTCAAAGAGTAGGCACTTATATTGAACAATACCAGAAGAATAGTGTGAGATGATAATGTCTCTGGACCGAATAAGTGCCAGAACTTTCTCCTAAATTTCAAGAACGAAAACGTGCCAAAAGTAAGGGCTAGTCCGTAGTGGATCAAAAAAGAAACAGATAGTAGATCTGATGTGTCTTGGAAAAAATTATCTTCAATGTGATATATAATGGAAGATATTAGCATAAAGAAAATGCCCAGAATAAGGTTTCTGTCTGTCTTGAATTTGGTCATATTTATGATTTAAAAGTACTTTGAAATACAAAGTAAAGGAGTAAATTTTTTTTAGTGTTTAAGTAATTGCTCGATGGCTTTGATGTGTTTGATAAAGGCTTCTTTACCTGCTGTCGTGGCAGAATATTGCGTGTTGGGTTTTCGATTTAAAAACTCCTTTTTGACGTGTACATATTCACTTTTTTCTAACGACTTCATATGTGAAGCCAGGTTGCCATCTGTCACACCAAGAAGTTCTTTCAAGTTGTTGAAATTCAACGAATCATTGACCACAAGGGCCGACATGATTCCTAAGCGAACCTTGTTCTCGAAAGCTTTATTTAAGTCTTGGAGTATATTTTTCACGAGTCGTATTTTACGTGCATGACTATGCCGTAAATTATATGTAAAATACCAAAACCAAGTGCCCATAAGATTAATCCATAGCCTACAAACTGGCACCCAATTAAACCTAGTGCAACTTCAATAATTCCTAATGAGCGAATCTCTGATAAGGTATACTTGCTAGCGTTGATCAAAGCCAATCCGTAAAAGACAAGTGTTAATGGAGCTATAAGGCCGATAAAGCCTTTGGAAAGCAGAATAAGACAAAGTATTCCGCCAACTGCTAAGGGGATAAACAAGTTGATAAGAAGTCTTTGAGATTGGCTATCCCACAATTTTTGATTGGTTTTACGTGCCTTGTTTCGTGTTAAAAGAATACCAGCCAAAAGCGAAAGTATCAGCACACCTGACGCGATGGCCAGCAGGGTGATCAAACTTTCGCTAGTGATACTTGCTCGTCGGTAGCTAAGGTAATTTTGGTTTTCGTAGACAGCTTGATAGGCAGAGTAGGCTCCCAACAGCGCCAATACTCCAGCGATAACTCCCGACATCCCACTAAGTGAAATAAAGCGTGATGACCTTTCCATGATGGTCTTGATGTCTTGTAGGTCGTCTAAATATTTTTGCTTCTCCATTAAAAGTACTTTGAATTACAAAGTAAACGTACGAATACGAGAATTCAAAGTTTCCTGTCAATTATATAATGTCGGATAAGGAGACTCTACCTTTCCCTGTTTCTGATGCTTTTCAAGGTACTTACCACGGTAATCATCTCATGGACTCTATGTAAATCCCACATTGTGGGTACTATTTTCCGATGCTAGCATCGTATAAAAAGCAACTACCTGACTTCATACCACGCGGGCCTGCTCTAAGGTTCTTGATTTTCCGTGTTGGCCAAGCAATGGACAGAGGTTTGAGGCGTAGCACTTTCAATATAGACGGGATAGCAGTGGCACAAAGTAAAACGGATAGCCCGAGCACTTGTGGAGATGGAAATTTGGGCTTTTTCTCCTATTTTTTTACATTCATTGACTTTTGCAACGATATCCAACCATGGCAATGTGGATAGAAAACTTAAGCTCCATCTTATTTAATTGCATCGAATAAAAAGCAATTGCCTTATACCTCGCGAGTATGGTCCGAGGTTCTTAAATTGTTCATTTATTTGTTTAATTGCGTGTTACATTATGGAAGAATTAGAAGCTTATTTATTAGAAAGTATTGGAGACGAATATTTTTCAAGGTCAGAGAAGCGTTCTTTGAAATCATTGATTGCAGCGCATAAACTTAATACGCATCAGCTCAATGTTTTGAGAAGTAAAATCTATGATTTGGCAAATGAGCGAATCAATGGGGAGAATTATTCTTTTATTATGCAATGGGTAGAGGAGTCGAATAAGGCCTTGGTTGTTAAGCCAAAAGTGATCCAGAGTAGTGTTTATTTCAGTCCGGGGGAGTCGTGCAGAAGAGCGATTATAGAGGAGATTCGAAAAACGAGCGGGAAGCTGTCTGTTTGTGTTTTTACTATTAGTGATGATATCATTACCCGCGAACTAATTGCTTGCCATAAGAAGGGAGTGTCGGTTAAAATTATCACGGATAATGATAAGTTATTTGACAAAGGCTCGGATATAGATGAGTTGGCAGAGTCGGGAATACCTGTAAAAATCGATTATACGTCTAACCATATGCATCATAAGTTTATGATCAGGGATCAGGATAGTTTGCTTACTGGCAGCTACAACTGGACAAGAAGTGCAGCTAGTTATAACCATGAAAATATTTTACTGACGGAGGAGCAGTCGGCGGTTCGGTCTTATTTAAAGGAATTTGATCAACTGTGGAATGAGATGGAGGGATTGTAATTATAGGAAGTTTTTGAGTAATTGCTTAGTCTTTGCGCTATTCTCGGTATCTGAAATTATGCGATATTTTGCGCTTTTGGCTGAGTTTCGGGTAGCACAAAATAGCGTTCTTCCGGGGGCCTATGGCTGGTGTCTTAAAGAATGGAAGAATAGAATGGGTTTGTATATAAACAAGGTACGAGCAAAATGTTCGCACCAGCCCGAGGTTGCTTTTTGGAAGATAAACGATTTGTGTACATTTTCACAGGGAGTTTTTTCGCTGCATAGAGGTAAAATGTTTATTTATAACCGTTCTAAATTAAGTAGTTAATTGTAAATAATATTGCTCAAATTTTTATATAAGTAACGGGGGGGGGGGTAAATTACGTTATTCAAAAAAAACTAACCTTTTAGCTATGAAGAACCTTGTTGCTTTATCCTTATTTTTTTAACCCTAGTGGCATCTGCTCAAATTGAAATGAATTCTGCTGGCCATGTTGTAGTAGGAGGAGGGGTGCCCAGTTCTACTTATGACTTGTCTACGGGTAAATTTTCAGCATCAGGAGATGTTTATTTTTCGCAATATTTAAGCTCTATTATTTTTGATTCATTTACATCTGGTTATTATCCTGCCAAAAGGATGAGGCCAACCAGCAATAATGTGAGTCAGCTTGGGCACTATATGTATGGGTTTAATGTGATATTTAGCTATTCTTATGCTACACCTGCAGACAAGCGTCAAAAGGAAAATGTAAGACCAATTGTAAAAAGCTTGGATAAAATAAAAGCGCTTAATGGAGTCAAGTATGATTTGAAGAAAGAAATTTATAAGGGTAACTCTGAGAAACAAAATAATGGTAATTCTAAGAATGATGCCCATATCGAGAAAGATAGAAAAGATAAGATTGGCTTCTTGGCGCAAGATGTTTTTGAGGTGATACCAGAAGTCGTTTTGTACGATGACTCTACAGATGTATACGCGATAGATTATATCAAAATAATTCCAGTTCTCGTAGAAGCCATGAAAGAACAACAGGTACAGATAGCGGAGTTGCAAGCACAACTCTCAGGAAATGGGTCTAAAGGGAAAAGAACGGAAAATGTAGAAGAAGATGCCATTATTGATGATACTCGCCTGATTCTAAATAAGCCAAATCCATTTAGTGATCAGACGGAAGTGTCATTTATGATTTCAGAAAACACCAGAGAAGCTGCACTTTATATATACGACCTTCAAGGAGCTCAAATCAAAAGTTATCTGATCACTCAGAGAGGAAGTGGTAGCATAACGATTCGCGGCAATGAACTTAAAGCTGGAATATATATGTATAGCCTGATTGTAGATGGGCAGATCGTAGGTACGGAGAAAATGATTTTGACTAAGTGATTATGAAAAACATGACAATTATATACTTGATCGTTATTTTGGGATTTGGATTTCTTGGTTGTGAAGAAGAGTCCTCGCCTGTGTCAGAGAGTAAATCACAAATTATCAAAGAAATAGAAATAAGCGATGAGCTTTCATTAGCCATTGAATCCATGCTTCACTCTAACCCTAATTGCATTATCGCTAGCAGTTTGACGGATACAGTTTGGATCATAAAATCACAATCCGACTTAGCTGATTTCACAACTTGCACTCCATCATTATCCATTGATTTTGAGAAACATATGCTCTTAGTTGCTAGCATTAATAGCCCTTCAATATCTGACAGTATTGCGAATACTTCCTTGACACTGCAATCAGATCTGCTCATATATAAGGTCGTGCTAAAAAGATGCTCTGAGTGCTGGAACTCGCTAGGTAAGCATTGGACATGGGGTGTTTTCCCTAAATCAGAGACACAAAAAGTTTCACTTGACCTAAAGACTGAATAGATGAGAGAATTTAATTTACTATTATTCTGTACGTTTATATTTTCAACTTGTTTTTCTCAAAGTAATTCTCCCGATAGAATTTTGAAGGAAAAAAATGTTTTTTACCTAGAAGTAGGGAATAAAAAATTCAAGATAAATGAGGAAATCATCACAGTGAAAATTTTACCACAAAAGCGACTTGGTGACTCTATTCAAATTGTAAAAATCAATAAACTTGGTTTTTGCGACTTACGCGTCCCAAATAATGTGGTGTTTATCGATTACTACAAACAATTGGTAAAATCACATCAATTTGAAACAGTTGAATTTAATACAATTGGAGAGTATCATTGGATACCTAATGATCAACGATTCACCGATCAATGGTATCCCTCGCTAGTCCGAGCAGTAAATAATATGTAATGGCTAGTTCGCGCTTTTAGCTTGGACTTTTACGTCATGCAGATGTAAGGTATAGCACAAAATAGCATCCTTCCTAGTGACTATGGCTTGTGACTTAAAATAGGAAAGTATAGATTTGGTTTGTATATAAACGAGGTACGAGCAAAATTCTCGCGCCAGTCCGGCGAGTTCCTCGAAAGAATATAGCTACGACGCAATGGGTTATATGATTGCAGACCTCAACAAACAAATACAATTAGTGGAATACAATTTCCTAAACCTGCCACAGAAAGTAACTACGGACTTACATGCCATTGACTATGATTACGATGCAGCTGGTACGAAGCTTCG
>Ga0208646_1000493_pt1 | contig 24864 bp, 32 predicted proteins | sample AntAceMetag02UK8_FD_184762 | JGI IMG/M metagenome (GOLD analysis project Ga0208646, IMG submission 184762) | Saline lake microbial communities from Ace Lake, Antarctica - Antarctic Ace Lake Metagenome 02UK8 (SPAdes) (version 2) | ecosystem: Environmental > Aquatic > Non-marine Saline and... | reverse complement strand
GACGGGTATCTTGTATTCGTTCATCCCCCTGGGTGGAGAAAACCCAACACAAAACGTGGAAAGTTCTATGGTTTGTTTCAACAGATGACGAAAGACAATCAAATGAAATATCTTTCAATACACGGGATTAAGGACGGTAATTCTATCTTTCATTGTGGGACACGATACGATTGGTATATTGTGAAACGAACGCCTTCAACCGAACATACGATTGTGAATGATGAAAAGGGTGTAGAAACTTCCGTGGATATGGGGGTACTAGAATGGCTTCCAAACTACAATATTGATACTGTTATGAGGCTTTTATCAAAGGATGATGAGGAACGGTGTCCGATTATCTATGATAGAACTGCTTATGGCGCCGATAAGAAAGAAAGGGTTTCAAAAACCGAAACGGATGAATTCAAGTATCCGTGTGTTCACTCTACACCAAAAAAAGGCGTAAGATTTATGTATAGTAGAGTTAACGACAGAGGACATTTTGGTGTAAAGAAGGTTATATTTGGAGAGAGTGGAATCTATAACCCAATTATTGACAAAGACGGAATCTATGGGATGACACACGGGGCTATGGGAATACAAATAGAAGAAGATGGGAAACAAATAGCAGATTGTATTCAAACAGATGTATTCCAGAAGGTCATTGATGCGTGTACTTATTCGTCATTCCGTATTGATTGGAACATCTTTACATACTTCAAGAAAGACTTTTGGAAGGAGTTTGTTTGAAACTCACGAATACACACGTGTTAGAAACTCATCCATCGCCACGCGCTGTTCATCATTTGACATTATCTTTTCAAGTGCTTTGAGTAAGTCGGTTTCACCAGTCATTAGTGCCAACTCGGGGATAATACGAGATAATACTTCATTCAGGTTGGCTTTCATCTTCTTTTCAGTTTTTTCTCCAGGGGTGCCCTCTTCTGTACCATCGCCCTCGCCTACAGTTTTCGTTTCTGCCACTCTTTCAACACCTCCAGGAAGAGCATCCTGGTCTGTTGTTTTGATGACAACCTTAGCCCCCCTAACTATCTTAGATGGTTTCGCAATGATTTCAAGTGCCGTCTGGTCATCATCATCTAACTCACACGGAATACGAGAGAGAGCAGACAACGACTTTCCCGTGTTCTCAATCATTCGTCTCCAGTGCTTTGTAAGCTCAGTGACAAGCGTGGCCGTAGGAAAGCGTGTAGGACTTTCAGCACATTCAATCATATCTACGTCAATATCCACGAGATGACTGATATACCACTGGATTCGTTCCTCTGTTGAATGTTCACTTGACCCACAGCGACTGGTTGCGTAGGTATCCAATGTTTCCAAGATACGCCAGATATTGAAATCTACCACAAGACCACACCGCTTACCAGGTGCTTCTGTAAGAACCCGCATCATTTGCTGATACACCATATCAGGAGATGTAACTTCGTGTAGTAGGAATGCCACATCAACATCCGGAAGAGACACACCAAGACTACCAACATTTCCGGTGAGAAGAATAACGCCTTCTTTCCCAGATGCACGGGCATCGACAACCGTTTTACGAACCTCTTCAACCATATCTGCCATACCACTGTCAAGTAACAGAACTGCGTAATTGCAGAGAGTTTTGTTTTTTCCGATTCGTTCAGCGAGTAGACGCTTCACATCGTCCAACTTCTGCCCAATCCCGTATGGTAGGAACCACATCTGTGTCATAGACTCGTCACCATCACGATGATTGTAGAGAGACCAAGAGCGCCGAATACGAGAGAACATAGACATATCCCCACATGGGTAACGCGATATCTTGTCTGATCCAGAGACGATAGATAAGAACGTGTCAACTGCGCCTTGGTTCTGGAACTTTTTGCCATTCTTCGTTGGCATAAACAGAGAACGCATTGAGAAACCATACATATTATCGGATGTGTTCAGTGTTCTTGATAATTCTTCGTATACATCTGACTGCATGGATGTTGTGAGAATACCGAGTTGGGGAGCAGACTTGTATGGTTTGCGGATAGATACATCTGTTTCCCCATTTGCCAACATCTCAGAATGAATAGCCAATACATCGTCGCGCAAATACTTCTCACACAATCTCTCGATAACATCAGAGTCGCCCCAGCGTCTCATCAACTTGGAGTCTTCTAGGTCCCAGAAGATACAGTTAGACTCTGGGATATCAAAATGGTCCCGTGGTTTTTGATATGATGCAGTAAGCATGATACGCTTACACGTTGTACCGATAAATCTGTCGAGAGTCTTGTCTGACAAAACGGTGGACCCCCCCTCGTGAACTTCATCAAGCAGAACACAGTCCCATTCAAGCCCATCAAGAGCACCCCGGTATTCTGCCGCATCATCGCCCTTTAGAAACTGGAAAGACGAGACCGCCACGATTGGACGTGTATTGCGATGACACGCAACAACATCTCTCACAGACGAGGCTGAAAGGTTGATGACAGAATGACTCGAGAACTCTATGTGGGTTCTGAATACGTTGTTCCACGACTCACGTGTTTCACTTGGGCGGGTTGTAATCACAAGAACTCTCTGATAGTTCTTGGCGAGGTATGCTCCAATGTATGTTTTTCCAGAACGAGGAAGGGCACCAATGAGAACTGAATCAGAACATCGAGAAGCCTTCTTACAAATCAATCGCTGGTGAAATCTCAACTGGATAGGAAATTTCTTAGTTGATAGAAGATTGTGTATGATTGCATGGATGTCTGTTGTATCGCATCCACTGCACTTCTGTCGGAGAATCGACACACCGCGTTCAAGATGAGAAATGTCAAGAACCGCGGTGTGATCGGTGGTCACCCGGTTACTTGCCCTGGCATTTGCCATAACCTTTCGCAAAGCACCGCCATCTCGAACAAGTGCATAGGCGCTAACATTCTCTACTTCAACCGGGTGCCCATCCAATGTATACCCGCCGCCATGTGTAAACTCAGGAAACATCTGTGCAATCTCCAGTTTGGCGACAGACTTGATGGACTTCGCTCCAATTTTAGAAGAACACACCATAATATGCTCATCTCGCAACCAAGCAACATCAATCTTGTCTAAACCCCCGCTATTTGTCAAGCCTGTTAATATTCGATTAGCGATATATTCGGGGGATGCTACCGAAAGTCTCTTGGTGGATGTGTTTGTTAGAATTGGGGTTACATTCTGCGTAGGCTCTTCTGGGTCAATGCCACACATAGTGAGTAGTCTAAGAGTTGCCTCTCCACAATGACCAGCTTCTGTTTCGGTGAGGGAGGATAGAATCTCACAAACAGACTCACCATTCACCAGACGCATGAGCAAGGTTGACAGTAAACGAGGGTAATTGCGGGGTGTTTCACACATACGTTCATTTCTCGCTTCTTCTACCAACTGCTCCTTGGGAGCCCCTGGTAGAACTGAACATTTTGGTCGACGACTGTGTGGTGTAAACCAGACTGCCATTTTATAGATGTATCGTCCATATGTATGGCGGTACGTGACTTCAATTTGTGACACACCTCACACCCGGAACTCGTAAAACTCGTGAAACTCGTGAAACTCGTCTTCCAAAACCACATCACACCACGTTATTTCCTGAATATCGTGTCGTGTGTCGTACAGCATCCCACCCACAATCACCCCCGCATAACCACCCTCTTCGCTCCAGTAGTTTTTCATCCACAATGAAGGATACTCCACAAGCATTCTCTCCAGCCAATCATTATTTGGTAGATTCCGAGACCAGAATCGGAATCGTATTCCTTTCTCGGTGTGTTTCTGAATCTGAACCACATTAGCACCACAAGGGCTCATCGTCGTTGTAAGTCCCTCAAGTTCAGTTTGATAGAGCCTCTTGATATCATTGGTGTTACCAACAACCGTATAGACATTCCAGCAATCATTAGGCATTCTATTGTGTATACCACAGTTGTTAGCTTAGGTATGTACCATCTCATTCAGCAACCTCCCTTGTGTTCATCATCTCCTCCTCGTGTGCCAAATCCAGCTTTAGATCCAGCAGTAACATCGTGATATAGTTGTTTACCTTTTTAACACACCCATAAACGCCTTGTCTGAAGAAGTAAACGAAGCCATTCATCTTTCTTAATCAGAATCAGAATCAGGACCTTCATACTCTTTAGTAATATACTCTATTAGTTTATCAGTACTATCAGAAACAACTAGTACATTAAAGGATTCTAGTTCAAAAGACTTATATGGTTTTTTGTCTTTGAAACAACCTTTTATTTCATCATATTCGGTATCACCCCACCTTTCTGCCAAATCATCTAAATTGTGTACCCCCCAATCTACAACCCTAGTATGATACAGATAATTCAGTCCATTTTTTAGTTTTCCAATATATACACCATCACAATACTCACTTGATTCTTCATTTTTACAATAGACGGTATCAATATTAGTTGGGAAATCAAATAAAATATGATTATCCCCACGTAAAACAGGGGAATCGCCAGACAAATCATCTAAATCTATACCGTGCAGTACTTCAATCTGTATATCTTCTTCCTTCTTTGCATACTCTACATCATTTTTTAGATAAGTATATATGTCTAACTCGGCCAAAAACCCGTTTAGAATTGTATGAACAGGTGTGCTGTCATCAAGCCATTTGTTTAGACCAAAACTAGGACTACGTACTGTATAACCGTTTACAACATAACAAAAAATATACGGTTTGAATTGTGGGTCCAGTAAATAATTTGCATTTGCCGAATCATATGGCTTTGCTAACTGAAAATCTTCTAAAATCAGTTGCAATGGCATTATAGTTGTATGTTAATGAGCGCTTAAGTCATCATCACTACACTCATAATCTTCCTCATATAACGATGATTCTTCATCCTTTATGCCATTTTTTACGACTGTCTCCCCTCGGAATGCATTTGACTCTTCATCAAAGCATAGAGTAAACCTCAGATTGGGATACTGCTCTGATACCTTGAGTAACCAGTCCTCTGGGGGAGCCCACGGTGTTGTGAATGAATATTCGGCGCTCTTTCCATCACTATCGACATACACGTCAGAATCCCGCGCATCCCACTTGCAGCCCCAATCCGCTCCGTTCTCACGTGTACGCGGAACACGCGCATTAAAACTCAATGATTCTCCAACGCGAGTACCCTTGTTCTCGGAAACAAACGTGGAAACATCACCGATTACGCCGCAAACAGTCAGTTGGTTAAAGCACCAGTTAGGCATTTTGTGTGTTGTATGAGTATTCTATGTCACCGTGCTGTCAATTTGTGCGATTTATATGTCTTATTCAGCCAGCAACCAGAACACATTAGTCTGGTTCGCCAGAATCAAAAAGATGTTTTGGAGTTTGAATAATCATCCATCAATGTTAATCCGTGCTATTCAGTGCCAATTGATACGCGGTGGCAAGCACCACTCATACTCACACGATTACAATGAATGTCCAGCAGAAGAACGTGATGGTGATTATGACATACGTTATGTGCCACGTGCTCCTATTCCTCCCATTTACTCCCTTCTCATTTCTTATCATATTGATCCTCTTTACTGTGACCGATTTTGTCATCCCAATGAGTATCGCAAAGGAACTTGATGAGCGCGAGAGAGTCAAACCCTTGACTTAGCGATTTCAAATGATCGACCCAAACGATTTCAAGCCAAGATTCATCAATACAATCGCTATGGCCATCACTGACACGATCACGGTCCCACCAGAGCACCCTCACGCAGATTGAACACGTGCTCACGCACGCGCCACAACCGTTTCATCCCAACTGACTAACTCACTCAGCAACCTCCCTTGTGTTCAGCATCTCTTCCTCGTGTGCTAAAGCCAGCTTTAGATCCAGCAGCAACATCGTGATATAGTGGTCTGCCTTCTTCAACACCTCGTCGTGTTCCACCTCTGACACGTAGCCTTGCCATTTATCAATGTACTGGTCAACTACCGCTGAAAAATGAGAACTACGACGGATGCGACTCGCAACCAGCCGACACCTCCTATCCTCCGGCGACTCGTCTTCATCTTCTGATTCATCACTATCAAGTGGTTCACTGTACGATTCTAGTGTTGTTGTGACGGCATCACACGCGTTATCACACATTTTCATAAACATTGCCTTCCTATCCACCACCTTCTTACGCGAGTCTTCCTGTATAGTTAAGTAGCGATTCCTAAACTCACTACACAACTCTACGTTCCGATTTTCTGGAAAATTATCGTTGAAATGCTTCTCCTTGACGAGATTCATGATTGCGCTTGGAATGTTACGCAATGCGTCTACAATCACCTTTTCTGTAATCCACTTCGGGTTTTCCTTCCCAAATGAACGGACGGTGATGTTGTTCTGGATGTTGTTTGTCTGGTTTGTGATGTTGTTTATGATATTCTGTGTTGATACTTCGGAGACTGTGTGTGTTTCTATGGTAGTTTCTTCGGATTCAGAGTGGTGATTATTGATGTGGCGAAGTAAACCATACCGTGTTTTATACTGTTTATCACATTTTTCACATTTAAGTACTGTTTCCTCTCGCATTTCTTTTACACTTCCATATTTAAATACCGGGGATTTCCCCTGCTTTTTACGTTTAATCCAATAGTTTACGTGGCTTGTTACCTTATTCGCATTCCACACGTCAGAAGAAACCACAAATGTATATGAAATACCACGTATATCAACGCATCTAGTATATGTATTGTCAACTTGTATTCTGAATTTGGACACTGTCATCTTCTATATATATATGGACGTTTTCCTCAGAATAATGGACGTGTACGTCCGAATATGGACGCGTACGTCCGAATATGGACGTTTACCTCAGAGTCTAGGTATACACACACCCCCCATAGATATTTGGTTCGCCAGAATCAAAAAGGTGTTTTGGAGTCTAAATAAGCCATCTAAGCCGATGGCACTTATGCCAATCAGATATGCCTGCCCCATTTGGAAATGCTCTGGCTATTGAACAGTGGAATACTGCTAGATACGCGAATGAACAGATGGAAATACAGCGTCAAGAAAAGGCAGAAAGAATTACTCAGTTTAAAACAAAGTTTCCAGGTGAATCATATGATGCGATTGTTTTACTTGTAAAGCTGTATCGAATCGCATATGATGATGGAAGGAGTCACTATGTAAACCCTGAAACTCAAAATACGTTCGCATACTGCTCGCGAACAAAGCAATGGGACCACGGATATCCTCTCCCAGAAGACGCGAGGCAGACGGCACACTAGCGTTTTACATACACAGAATACAATACCTACAACACATCTTGTGTTCGCGGTATTGTACATTTCGGCAAACCAATCTGATATACGCGGTTTCATTCAGTCTTCGTGCTGCTGCCCATTATACTCCGTTTTCGATGATTCCTGTTGTTCCATACGAGGAGTTTCGTGTGGTTGTAACCCAGTGTGTCCTGTGAACGTATCCACGGGGTTCGTTCTTGAGTACGTGTGAGTATCCGAGTCATATATAAACTTTTGGTCATCGACTGGGTCTAGTTCATTCAAAATGTTCCGCCCGAAGTAGTGTTTGTACGTGTATGCCATCACCGCACAATCTAACAGAAACACATACCACAGGTATTCCTTGTAAAAGGACAATAGGTTTCCCGGGGTCCACAACAAGGCGTGTGTCACGATATAACAGAGCCCCCCAAACAAGAGTGTTCTTACGTTCGTCGCCCCCTCAGTATCTGTGCTTGATTTCAAGGACTGGTTTATAAGATGGGCAATAATCACACACTTCAAAAACTGATTGATGCCGGGGCAAATCTAGATATTCAAAACAACGACGGGTGGACCGCGCTGATGATTGCATCAGACTCATCAATCAGGACTAAGAAGTCAACGCTTGAACCCGTTCAAGCCTTGATTGCCGCGGGTGCAAATCTGGATATTCAAAACCACGGTGGGGGAACCGCGCTGATGATTGCCGCGCGCCAGTCTTGTCTTGAAATCGTTCAAGCGCTGATTGCCGCGGGTGCAAATCTGGATATTCAAAACCACGGTGGGGGAACCGCGCTGATGATTGCCGCATACCATTCTCGTCTTAAAATCGTTCAAGCCTTGATTGACGCCGGAGCAGATCTGGATATTCAAACCAACGACGGGGGGACCGCGCTGGGGATGGCTATCACAGACGCAACAACGGGGACCAAGGAGTCAACGCTTGAAATCGTTCAAGCGCTGATTGACGCGGGAGAAAATCTGGATATTCAAAACAACGACGGGTGGACCGCGCTGATGGATGCCGCGCACCGGTCTCATTTTGAAATCGTTCAAGCGCTGATTGCCGCAGGTGCAAATCTGGATATTCAAAACAACGATGGTAAGTATGCATATGAGTTGTATGTTCCCACATTCAATCTCTTCACGTGTATAAGTACACGCAATACGATGAACAGACTAAGAGGAATATCCTTCAAAAGAGATTATTCTAAGCTAGAATGACGGGTATGATTATGACGCCTGGTTTTTCGTGAATACTAAACAAAAATCAATAGAATACCCTCCGTGTCTGACACACCACATGAATTGATTCCATACACTGTACCCAATGTGTACATCATACACGACAACAAAATGCTACAGCGATCGAGTAGGTCTATATTTAGAACTGCTTATAAAGCATCCGCTACATATATTCCATCCAGAAATATTATAATAATACCTCACATACCTCAACAAAAGGAAATAAAAGACCCATATTATGCGGTACGAGATGATATATTAAATGGAAAGATGGAAGAAGAACATCGGATTGTTGAGTTATCCGAAAAAGATATATTAAGACTGCGTGAACTACATAACAATATAAATACAGATATCGAAAGATGGTCACCAAGTTTCTTTTGGAGCATGGCTGGGGCAATATGTACGACCTTGAGTGGTTTGATGGCTAGCACACACGTAATCTCGGGATATACTACTGCTATGAAAATATTAAAAACAGACTATACTAAAAAGTACACCTACATAGACACATATGTGAACTCTATATCGAATGATTTAACGGACATACTACTCACAGTATTTGCAGGGGGTCTTAGTGGTGGACTATGTACAATATGTTTAATTTTAACAATAGATGCTCATATGAAATATAAAAATCCGGAAATGTATATGGTGAAGTATCATAAAGAATACAATGAGAGGCTAAGCTTGGCACTTGAAATTATACGTGACCGCAACGCCGATACAAATCAAGAGGCTTTAGAGCGAAGATAAAAATGTAAAAAATACACATTATACACGACGTACCAATGTGTGTCTATTAGCGAACACTAAGAGGGAACTAACGGAAACACCATCAAAAAGGATATATGCATGATTGATATTTTCCAATCTGGCGTCGGCAGCAAATCGTACTCGTTTGATAGGATGATTCTCCTTTAAATCATTCAGGATGTCAATCGTACATATGCCCTTTTTATTTCGTATCGTAAATACGTCACGAGAAGGATACATATACACCATATCGTGAATCAGCCCAAATAGGCCGTGGGTTTCTGTTTGGTTTAGATTGTTACGCGCGCGTACAATCTCGCAGATTCGCAGCAGCGCGTTGTTTCCCGTTTGGGGTCGCAATACGAGAACACGTCACTCGGCCCATCGTAGTCGCACAGATACCTTCGTATGGTGGTAAATGTATGATACCAATCGGGTCTGTCTAGGCGATGTATGAGGTCATACAAGCACGAGGATTCCATATTACACTACAGGAGTGTGTGTTTAAGCGACTATGATACACCTAAGCCGTTGTAGATATTACTAGCAGAACGATGTCAAGCCTCCAGTTTAGCACATACAAACCGCCGGCACAGCCAGCGCAACGCCCGCCCTCGCCACCGGATCCTCGCAAGCGACTCATCATGGATACTCCCGATAAGCAGACGGAAAATGTCGAAGATATGATCCCATTCACTTGCATTGGACGGACCGTGGTATACGTGCCCCGACAGTATGCAGACGCGGTTGCTGGGAATGATTTTGCGAACGACTACAGTTACGATGCACAGTATAAAGGTTGGATGTCTACCGAGGTAGTGTGTTGTTCGCATCACCCAATGTCAGAAGAAGACTGGTTGGCGTGTTACACGTACGTTGACCCTGATACGAGAAAACACGTCTACAATGGCATTCTTACGAACCCTTCAAACATATCCAATAAATATTACATAAAGGACTTCGAAATAGAAGACGACGACCAATCGATGTTTGGTGATGGTGATTCGGATTCATCGTAGGAATTGAAATGAGCGTGTGTTTATGTCGTTGTATAGTATACAATGGCATCTACAGTGATGTCTTCAAGGCTTCAGAAGTACAAGATCGATGGGAAGTCTCTGATTCTTGTAAAGGGTCTTTTGACCCCCAAGGAGTGCGCTGAGTTGGTTTCTTATATGGAATCCAACAAGCCCCACAAACACATTAAGAGCATCGGCATTGAATACCACCGACTGATACTGATTAGCGACAAGTGGGCAGAAACGATCCATTCCAGGATTGAGCATCTGCTCCCACGAGGATACAAGGAGGGTGCCACGATCAACACCTACTTTCGGTTCTCCAAGTATCATCCTGGTGGATACTTTAGCATCCACAGGGACGGGTTGAACCAGAATCGCGAAGGAAAGCGCACGAGCATGACAGTGAACATCTTCCTGAACGATGAATGTGGGGGTGGTTCTACGACGTTTTACAGCGATTCGAAGAAGAAGGTCGTATCGGTTCAGCCAGACCCAGGAACCGCCGCGATATTTGACAGGGACATCTACCACTGCGGTGACCGCGTCACGTCGGGAGTGAAATATCTCTTCCGAACAGACGTGATGACGTGAGCACCTACGGTAACAGTCACCACCACCACCGCCACGACCGCATACCGACCCCATTGCCAAATATACCCTCCCAGGGGAGGTCGGGGTGTGCGGTTACGAACGCATAGGTTCGGTTTGGATTATGTGAAACCGCCTCCCAATCCCAGGGGAGGTCCATATGTTTTTCAATATCCCCATTGTGATATTCGGGTGTTTTGAAATCTGTCCCCAACACCACGGTAGATGTGGTGTTTCTATGATGAACTTTAGTGATATATCCGGTGAACGAAATACCAGTTCCAGGGGAGATTTGGATGGTTTCGTATTGTTTCGTCGGTTACCTTGTTCGATTCAGATAAAATTGCCCAATCCCACGGCAGCTGGTGATATCTTGCGATTAACCGCGTTGGTGTGCCCAATAAATGCCGCGTAATCTTGGCCCGGTTCCATTTTCATTACGAAACGCGTATACAACTTCAATATCTACACTGGGATGGTTTGATAAACACTCCCAGTTCCAGGGTACCCGTGGGTGAGAAAGAATAAACCCCTTCGTGATCTGGGGGTTTAGAGACAGGCGTTCCCAATCCCAGGGACGATGTGTATTCTTGAGAATCAACTTTTCTATAACGGTTGCGGGTACATAGTGTGTCATTGTGGTGTAACGACTGGGTTGGTTTAAGTCTGACGAGACTTCTTTCGTAGTAAGATGCTTGGCACCGTGTATCACACCGAATCAACCAATGATCGTGTGTGTTACGAGATAGTATCAGACCCGCAGCGACTCGCATTAATATCCGTATGGAAACACAACCGCCCACCAGACCCCGCCAGGGTTGCCGAGATAGAAGCCCACATACGAACCACCGAGATGTGTGACGGGCAGGTCCTCCTCGCGATTATTGGGGGAAGGTGTGTCTGTTACGACGGGTCTCACCGGCTCCTCGCGTGCCAGAATCAGTTCCCAGAGAGTGGGATGCAGGTTCGCATCCTTTACAATAGCACCGACGAGGAAGTTCGGGGAGAGTTTGAAAGGGTGAACCGTTCGATCCCAGTTCCCGAGTTGTATTTTTCGGAAGACGAGATATCTACAAGGGTGTCGTTTCTCGCACAGACCGCCGCAAAATCACTCTGCGAAAACTACGGAGCCTATGTGAGTACCAGCCGGAGACCCAGGCGGCCGCATTTCAATCGCGATGTTTTCGTGGAAGACCTCGGGACTGTGTTAAAAGAATCACTCAAGGATGAAGCCATCCTGGCACTGACCGACGACACGGTTGGTACCTGGCTAACCGAGGTTAACCAGAGCATTCGCGCTCATCACTATACGGGAACACACCGGATCAAGGCATCTGCTGCTATATTACGAAAATGTGAGCGCCAGAACCTGTTTTTGTTTGCGGCAGACTGGAAGCAGAATCTGCGTGATCACCTCGGTATTGTTCGTGTATGACACACCACCATTCCATCCTTAATAGGATGCCAACAGATACGATACCCTGCCAGGCATGTGGGAAAACATACGCCGATATGGAAACTCATCTGGAACGACAGCCACTGTGCAAGCGGTGGGTGGTTATCGCAAAGAATGTCCCTCACATTGTAGAGGCGATTACTAGGCTGGATGCAGAAGGAGCCTTTACAAAGAAAGAGTCAGTGGAGGATGCTCTCTGTAAGTCGTGTGATAAGACGTATACCACCAGGGGTAATCTAAATAAGCACGTTAAAAGGTCACCCGTGTGTCGTAAGTTTTACGCGTACGCGGTGGATGGTTAGATACCCCTTATCCTACAAACCACAGGAGTGTTTGTCCCATCCCCCAACACGTTTATGCATATCATATGGAACATTTTCTTAATGGACAAGGAGCATATCCTTACAGAAGACGAGGTGACAAAAAACAACGTAGCACACATCTTAGCAATCCTGCCAAGTGACGAGGAATACACACAGACAACTACGTGTTCTCACGCAATAATGCCATACGACGGCCATTCTATGGATATTGATACGGAACTCTATGATACCCACATCAAAACGATTGAGTCGTTTCGTGCAGAGCGAAAGAACGTGTTTGTTTTCTGCAACAATGGATACCAGCGGTCCATTCCGTTCTTGTGTTACTATCTGACAAAGCATCATGCTGATGAAGTTCCTACGATCGAGAGGGCAATCGATATCATCTTACCACAGATTGACAAGGCCAACTACGCAACCAAAAGAGGAAAACTCATCACACAGGTTGAAACACTTTTTAAGCACAACAGTATAATCTGAATTGAACCGGTGTGACCTCCCCACGTAAACAACAACACAACACGCGACAAGATGATCTTAATGAAGATAATACGGAATCCTAGATTTATTGATTCAATGCAAATGTTAACAGTATTTACATTTGCAGTGGGTGGTGGAACGGGGGGGTATCTGATGGGTGATTTGTTTATCAGTACAGACAGGATATCCTATTTATCCCGTAATCCGCGCAAGTCTTATCAGAAACCGTTGGTGCTAGGTACGATACAGATACTTCTATGTGGGGGATGTGCGATGCTGGGTGGTGGGATGGGAGCTCTAATGATACAAATCTATCCGATATCTCTGGGTATTGGTGCTGCTACTTGTACAGGTTACTTCATGGGAGATACATTGACTAAAGCGGGTGAATCTGTTAAGAATGATGGCGATAGGGTATAGCCCCAGGTGACACATGTATTTTCACACCTAGTCCCGTGTTCACTCGCGGATGTTTAGTGTGTCCTCTTCGTGAGCCAGCACCAGCTTGAGATCCAGCAGCAACATCATGATGTAGTGGTCGGCGTCTTTCAAGACGTCATCCAGTTCAACCGACGAGATGTAATCCTGCCACCTTGTGATGTATCTGTCTACCACGGCAGTAAAGTGGTCACTCCGACGGATGCGCCCGGCAACCAGCCGACAACGCTTGTCTTCTGGCGTGTCATCTTCGTCTTCTGACGCACCATCATCCGGTGGGTCACTGTATGATTCCAGTACCTAATAATGGACATTTTGTGCCTATGTCCAGATACACACACAACCCTCGGATATTTTGGATCTCTATAATCAAAAACGTGTTTTGAAGTTTACTTTTTAGAGTCATATATAAAATCTAAAATCATACACAGGATGAACTCTATTCCGAGAATAGGGTTTTGGAAAGACACGGTATCTCGTTGTGATGCTACGGATTCGTTGCGCGAACCCGCTAAATCGGTTCTGTACAATACGCTTCCCGGTTTGTATAGCCCGCGCGTCTTTGATAACACACGTGTGCTGGTTTTGAATAAAGACTGCTTGGAATGCGCACAGAGACTCCACAGACTGAAACCAGCCGTATTAAACCTGGCGGATGATAACTTCCCGGGCGGCGCGGTTGAAATGGGTTCCGGTGCACAAGAAGAAAGCATCTTCCGCAGAACAAACATACATCGTACGCTCAATCTCCAGACCGGGTTCTACCCCCTGCGAAACATTGACACGGTATATAGCCCCTCGGTGAAAATATTTAAAAATCGCGATGGAACACTCCGGACGACGATGACTGATGTCGCGATAATCACCGCCCCTGCGTTGCGAATGCCCGCGCTGGTTGATGGCTCTCTTTCTGAAAAGGATGCAAATATACTCAAGCACAAGATTCGTATGGTGCTTGAAGTAGCACTGTACAACAAACACACGAATATTATACTCGGGGCGATGGGGTGCGGTGCGTGGAAGAATCCACCCGGGGATGTTGCGAGGTGCTTTCAGGAGGTTCTCCGAGAATACAAAAAGTATTTCCAGACAATTATATTCGCAATCTTAAAAGTATCACAGAGTGACTACCTGGTTCGTGACCGGCGTGCGCTGGCTTGTAACTATACGGTCTTCAAGTCTATTATAGAGTCGTCTGAATGACGGTTTTCACGCCTGATCGGTGGGCGTGTTGCTGTCTGACTCGATGCGCGACCCGTGTTCGTATGTCTGAAAACACGACCGCATCGCGTCTTCCCACGTAAACGTGTTATATGGTATGTCGTATTCTTTACACGTCAGTTTTACAATCGGGCTAATGTACGGGTAATGAACGTGATTGACTCCGGGGAATAGGTGGTGTTCGATCTGGTAGTTAATCCCCCCAAACAACTCCGACACAACGCGCGATGGAACGCCAAAGTTTGCTGACCTTCTCACCTGTAGCTCTCCCCAGTCACGAGACCCGTCTTCGGGCGTATGGTCTCGTACCGAGTTCTCGTACGTATCGTGGTCGGGGGCAATGCACATGTAGTAGAGGGTGTTTGCGCAAGCGTAATACCCAATCGTAAACACTGGAAAGTTCCAAAGGACATATGCGTGAAACCCAAGGGTCACAAGGTACGTGATGCTATCTATCTTCTGGAATACCATCTCTGTATCAATCGGTACACCCCATACCCTGCCCTTACACAATGACATCGCATACACGAGTGTTTGACCAAAGAACTGCCCTGGGATACCGCATAGGACCGGTATGACCAGGCGCGTCTGATTCCTTACACATCCGGGTACGTATTTCACGATAGGATCCTCGCGTGATTTTCGTAGGAACGGGCGAGAGTTCTTTGTATCAGGGTCGTGGGTGATTTCTCCCGTGAACGAGTGGTGGGCATACACGTGATGCCTCGCCCATATGTGATGATTCCAGAGAAGGGTTGCGTTTGTAATCCTTGATAGTATTTCGTTAATATTCGCGCGCTTGCTAATCGCGCAGTGCGACGCGTCGTGCATAACATTGAACCCAACAGACACGTGGCACATTCCAATCACGCACCCTCTCCAGAACTGTTCTACCCACGTCGTGTTCCCGGTGAATAATCCATACAAGACCATCACCGAAAACATCAGAAGCAGCGATACCTTTGCAGCCCACCACCACGTGGCCTTTGTATCAAACTGTGCGTTGTTAAAATAGTTATCTCGAACTCTATTACGAACAACGTCGTAAAATCCGGAGGGATCGTATGTATATTCGGGGGAGGTTTTTACGACGTTATCATCCAGCCGATACATACCCGCAATCTTCTTAATCGTACCAAGGTCTGCTAGGGAATGGTACGATTCAAATAACGGAGTAGCATCTTCCATCTGACTTGCGGTTTCTAGAATATCTCTTCCACCCGGATGTGTTCTCGCAAAATCAGAGAGGTCATATGCGTGATTATGTATGGAAACGCGCATTTCTATTTGTACCACGAAATCAATGTATTTCACACGATAACAGGTGATTACAAAACAGGTAGCGTTTATAATATGTTTTCAAAATCATATATGTTATAGAAAAATGGCATATAAATCCCCCTTGTGGATGAAACACCTGTATACACACGAAAAACTATTTGATAATAAAGGTATTCGCATTACAAATACAAATCAAAACACTGCTGTAATAATCGAGCCAAGAAAAACCGAAATGCTACAACTGGTGGTAAAGAATGTCATGTATTATCTACACAAGGATTGGAATCTATTAATATTTTGCGGAACCCAAAACTACGATTTAGTTAAGACTATGTGTGATACATTAGGTTCTGTATCTATTATTTGTATGCAAACAGATAATCTCACCATACGTGATTATAATTTAATGTGTACATCTGAGAATTTTTATAACATGATACCAACAGAAAACATTCTAATCTTCCAGATAGATGTGTTATTGAGAAAGAAAATACCAATCAAAATGCTAGAATATGCATACGTAGGAGCGCCATGGAATAAATCAATGCTATGGGCAAAGCACCTGGGTTATATTGGAAACGGTGGATTATCGTTGCGTCGTAAAAGTTTTATGATTGATGCTTGTCGTATTATTCAATCAAATATTGTTCCTAGAATGAACGAAGACGGTATGATTGCATGGTGTTGTAAATATGCAAATTTTCCGATGCCCTCATTTGAAGAAGCAAGCAGTTTTTCAGTAGAAACAGTACTACACAATGATCCCATTGGTATGCACAAACCACATTTTACAGAAGAACAAATGAATGATTTGTTTATAATAAACGAAAAAACACTCATATGATTTTGGGACCGTGTATATTTTATATCGGCGTCAGAGCGGATGTTTCGTCTTGAAATACGCGAGTATTTTGTGAGCGCGACAAAAATGTTAGGCACGTTGATGGTGACTCTCCCACGATGTGAACCCACTGGAATCGCTTGCTCGGGGGTGAATCCGGTGGAACATCCGTGTAGCAAATCTCCTGAAGAACCGAATCACCTGCTCGGAACTCGTATTTCACAGTGTATGGTCTGCTCTCCATTCTTCAGTACATACGGTGTTTTCTATTAGGTCAATACCATGGGTACAACGTGTCTATATCCGGTATCGTATCTCTAATCTCCTTTATACCGTCCTTTAAGAGGTCTACCGTGTTCTTTAGTTCTTCATATGACGCCTTACACGAATCAACCTCGGTTAGGAGGTCAAAGAACGCCTCCCGCCTATCATCCTCTGACGTCATGGATGCCATGCGTGCCGCAGAATCTCTGCGTTCCTGTGTCACCTCCTCCCGGTGCCGTTGCTCCATTGCGGCGGCAATCTGCCGAGACTTCTGCTCTTCTTCCGCGCGTTGACGGAGCTGTTCTCGGTAGTGTCTCTCGGCTTCTTCCTTTTCACGGCGCTTCTCTTCTCTCTTTCGCCGAGCCTTTTCTCGTTTAATCCGCTGGGCCTCCTTCAGGATGTCCTCTTCAGACATAGGCTGCGTGGTTGCGGTTGTGCGAACGTTTGCGTCCATTCGGATTGCAGTGAGTATATTCTGTGAACTCGTATGTGTGATCAATTGAGAGACCAAGTGGTAACGCAATCGTACTACACAACATACCACGATATGGAAGGCATCACTGGGTTTACATACATCCAGGAATACATTTCTACCGAGGAAGAACACTGTATCATTTCTGCTCTACAAGAGCAAGAATGGGACACGACACTATCTCGCAGGACACTTCACTATGGATGGAGGTACCCGTACAACGCGTTCTCCCGGCTGGTTGAGGCGGCTCCGATCCCCGAGTATCTTCAATCGCTACGAGTCCGTCTGGAGACCTCTCTGAATAATGAATTTGACCAGTGTATCGTGAACGAGTACCAGCCGGGGAAGGGTATCGCCCCACACATTGACCACGTCGGTCATTTTGACGACACGATTGCGGTGGTTAGCCTCGGGAGCGACATGGTGCTCCAGATGAAACACCATTCCAAACCAGTCATAAACATTCCTATCCAGGCAAGATCTTCATACGTGCTTCAGGATATTGCGCGGTATGTCTACCGACATTCCATCCCCAGGCGCAAGCACGACAATCTAGTCCCACGCAGGCTCCGCTATTCGGTTACGTTCCGTAAAACTACACGGGACTAATCCAGTATCGTCGTATCACTTCCGTGATTTACGGCGCGTTTGTCCACGTGATGCGCGGTGCTTTTTCGTATATGAACGACTCTCTGGTCCGAGAACCCCAAATCGGACTGTCCTAGGATCTGATCCCTTGATTCGTGTAGTCTTATCTCCCCGGAAGCGTCTTTCGATGGGTATGTATGTTGTCGGGATGTGTAGTTTTGTTGCCAATGAGAGCTCCTTTTTCGTAATCTCTCCTCCTCCTCCTAGCAAAAGCATACGAGTAATCGGGTGAACTTTATTGTGGAACATTGCCCACTTTGCGGTATTTGAACACGGTTTCCCCGAGGGTGTAAATCCACCCCATTTGCAGTCACCACGTCGTGGATAGTCGTTGTGCCAGTAGACATCGTCTACAAACTCTGGAACGCCCCAGTCTTTTGCTTCGTTGATTTGTATCATCACGTAATGAATATCTGGTCGCATCTCCGACAGGAGTTTATGGGCATACCCGATGTCTGGGTGCTTCTTGTCTGGGTAATCTCAAAAATAAAGCATTGTTGCGTCTTTTTCGATCCCCGAAGAAATCTTCCGGAGAATCTTGTAAACATCGGATATTCGGCGGAACTGGTTCCTAGCCCCGTGGCCCATCATCATGTATACCCCCGCATTTCCGATTCTATTTCCAAGAGATGAAATGGAGGTATGTGTCTTCATCTTAATTATATCTAGGAATAAGTAATGCCCCAGAAATCACTTCACGATAGAAAAACACAGGGAGACCTTGCTACGCGCGAAGACGCACCACTCTGGTTGTTTGGTATCTTTGGTGGATTCGTTTTCTTCTATGGTGTGATCGTATACGGTGGGTTACGGGCCCTGTATTCGTTCGGTAGTTTCTCTCTGTTTATGGTCTTCCTTGCGAATATTGATATGGTGGGTGAGGTGCTCGCGTACTCTATCCCTTCCGTATTTGGACAGGTCTACGACCCTGACCAGAAGACCCCCCTCTCTTTTGTGAGTTTCAACCTCGTGTGCATCATCGCGATCAGTGGCGTTCTCCTGAATGGCCTTATCCATTTCACACACGGAAAACTGAAGATACACGAAGCATACCTTGCGATGGCAATCTCGTACCTCGTCACGTTCTTGCTCCCGACGCCGTTAATCCCTGAAGCACAGAACTTTAGCGAATCATTCGTGAACAACATCCTCGGTCTTACAAAGACCACTATCGACGGGATAGACCTTCCCAAGCTCGTTGGAGGGTTTTTAACGATGGCCGCGTTTATTGCTGTCGAGGACCAGATTATCGACAAGGTCGTCTTGCATCCCAAGTTCCAGGCCAATATCCCGGGGCTATCTGGTCTTGTCTCGGCCATCAAAGGGATGCTTCGGTAGTGTCTAGTATGTGATTTAAACGCATAACAGCCTAGTAGATAGAGAATGTCGTGCTTTGGAAGATGTTCACGTGTAGCGAATCCGCTCACCGCATGTCTCACCGGGTGCGGTATCATCACCACCCTTATGGGTTTCCTTACGGTGACCACGTTTACAACCACCGCGGCGACGAACTATGTCTCCGAGTTTAGCAAGTACGAAGTTATAACACATTCTGTAAAGTGTATTGACTCCACAAACAGAGGGAACGCATATACGATCCCGTTACCAACGTCAGGTATACCCATAGAACCACCATCGGTGACCCAGACCACGATACCAACACTGTACGTGGTGGATAGCTTGTTTATGCGCCACCCATACTACCAACTGCACGTATCAGCATCTACATCCACCGAGTCTCCTCCCGCAGATATTGTTTACACGATGCGATACAAGTTTATGAACCAGTGCGCCGAACTCGGAGAACTCCTTGTTCGTAACTATTTATGGAACAATACACACGGGTATGTATATACACGCAATGGCGATACCTATCCGCTTGCGTTTCCAACCTATGATATCGTGATTCCCTATTCGCTTGGAGCGAGTGTGATGCTTATGGGCGTCTTGTGGTTTCTTGGCGCGTGCTGTTCGGGAACCCCGGGATGTCCGATGTATAACTGGGCGAGCAGTCATCGGCTGGGTGGTGGGGGGATTCAGGGAGGGTCAGCGACTCCCGCGTCGTGGGGGACTGTTTGACCGCCGTATACGTTCGGATGGATTTGTTCCCTCTTTTTAGATTACATCGCATACACGAGATAACAATGTTGTCTTTTGTGTGACCAGCACCATTATCCAGCCTATCAACCGACCACTGAACCGGGTCGTATCGGTCTCGGTACAACAGGTGCAGCATCACACCACAGTGCCAGCATTTCTGCCGCTGAACCAGCATCCGCTCGGCGATATGTTTCTCAGACAGCACGCTTGCTGGGTCCCAGCCGCGCCTCTTATCCTGTTCCTGGTATCCTCGTCGTTTTGCTCGGAGTTCTACCCGTACCCGGCGCACCATCTTCTGTAGCGTGTCTTCTGCTGGGTATTCATCTTCACACCCAACCAGCCAGCAGAGGCAGCGGTCAGCATCCGGAAAGGAAAGCCATCCGTTGCTCATTGTGATATCGGGTGCTCGCTTCCTCTGGATACTCTCAGCACCCAGTCTTCCGGCCTTGCCATACGTAGGGACAATACAAATACGTCTTTCCATCTATACCTCTTACGAATTGACACCCCCCGTGTATCTACGCACAGACTCTTACATATAGTTCTATGATGCGTGTTCCTCTCTTTCTCGCGCTCCTTGTTCTCTCTGACGCACGAACCCTGACGGTTTGTACCAAATCAGCCCCTCCATTCTCAATCAGGAGCACGGAGTCTCCTCGCGGATGGACCGGATTCTCCTGGGAATATCTCTTCAATGATATTCTACACCGGGTGCGAGAGACGTCAAACGTCAGGGACTTCCAGATCGTAGACTGTACCGATAACAACAACGCCCTCCGTCGCGTTGGACTGGGTGAGATTGACCTGGCACACGCAGCCATCACGAAAACATCCGCCCGGGAGGACATCGTGGATTTCACGAATACCTGGTTCATATCCGGGTTTAGGGTCCTCGTAAGACAGAATAACGATTTCTTCGCGACGATTGGTCGTATTATGGCGACACTCGGTACCGCGATTGGTTTGTTTGCTGCGGTGCTGGTTGTTCTTACGCTTGGTGGTGCGATGATCCTGAGCGTCGCGGAGATGGCGTCTCCCGGTCCGATTGACCCCTGGGATACCGACACGTATTTCTCCAATCTCTCTGGTGCCGCGACCGTCATCCAGAATACGCTCCTCCCCGGGTCTGGTTCCATTATTGAACCCTACGGGTTCTACTCCAAACCAGTGTTGTCGGTGTTCAAGTCATTCGGCGCGGTTCTCCCGCCCATCCTGACTGCCCTGATTACGATGGTTCTTGTTCTGAACAACTCGAGCAATGTGATCGGGGGAATGGATGACCTACAAGGTATGAGCGTGATTGTGCCAAGCGCATCTACCGCGGAGTCGTACATGCGCAACTACCACGCGGGTGTTCGGCGCATCGTTGTTCCAGATGTGAATACGATGTTTGCACGGTTTGCCGAGGGCGAGGGCAACGCGCTGGTATATGACTGGCCAATCCTGATTTCCTTCATGAACCAGCAGAAGGCCGCTGGTGATACAACGTCATATGAGATGGTTGGCGCGGTATTCCAGGAGCAACAGTATGGTATCGCGGTATCTCCCAGAATCCTGAACTCTACCGATATCCGTGAGGCACTCAATAAGGCAATCCTAGAGACGTGGGAAACCGACCAGTTCAAGCTTCTTGAGAACAAATGGATCCACAGCGACGACGTATCTCTCACGTCACAGGTACAGTCTGCGAACACCCAGCTCATCGCCCTTCTTATTACGGGGTCCTTTGTAATGGGACTAGGCATCCTTGTTACGATGGTCTGGTGCCTATCTCGCTACATCTGTTGTACCAGTGCGTCTCAGACGGGACCTCAGTCAAGAAGCGTCCGCTCACTGGGTAATGTTATTAAGGAGACCCTCGCCCGCCAATCAAAATATGCACGAAGGCTCCCCCCGAATACCCTGACCTACGCAAACTGGGAGATGCTTTCTTCCATTGCAAACTTCCTCAAGGAGTGGAAGCCAGTCGCATCCAAGTAGATTACAAAACGGGATAAAAACAGGGTATTTTCACGGATTTTTAGTTTCGGTAGCACTCCTCCCATCGCCCATCTGCTTTCCACTTAGTAGCGACTACAATAGTTGCGTCACTTCTGCTCAGAGATGAGTTCATAAACACGGTACACTGCTCCTTGTAGAACCGGTTGACACATTCGGGGGAGAAGTGGGTATTGACATCGATATCTGTCCTCCTTGATTTGATGTTGACCCATGCATCGCGTATTAATTCCTTCATCATGATTCCAGTCAATACACTAAAGCCACCTCCAAGAACAACTGCCGTGGCTATAATCACCGTATTTGAAATGCTCATATTTTGAATACGTGTAAACTATACGACGACTAGGTTGGTTCAATTCTATACCCCCTGCTGCTTTTGTAGATTATAGAGAAGAAAGCCGCTAAAGAATGTATCTATAAGACATCTCGGGAACTTCCACAATGAATGGCGACCGGTCACATACAAGTAGGTTTCAACCACGATAACACAATATGTGTCAAATATCAGATGATGGATGGGGTCTAATAGTTACACTCAAAACGTTATTTTTAACTTAAAAGGTAAACCCTAAAACACGTCTTTGGTTCTGAGTATTCAATATCTGGAGGAAGTGTGTGTGTTCCCGGACTCACCACAAAATAAAAAAATCACCACAAAATACGAAAAATCACCACAAAATAAAGAAAAATCACCACAAAATAAAAAGTAGGGTTAACTAAATGTCAAGATTCTCTCTTGGTGCCGATGGTTCATACTCAAAACATGTATTGATCGATAGCGTATGTTATGAGATAATGATTCCAAAGGAAGAATGGGATAGAGTCCCACATTGGAAAATAAAAAATCATATAACTTACTGGAAACGTGACCCAACAAGAACACTCCGTTATGGTAAGTATGCTATTGTAAGTAACATACCAGATAAAAATATATTCAAATGTGACGTATGTAGAAAGGTATACAAATCAAGAGCTGGTTATTTGTATCACATTAAAACGAAACATTCCAACCAAGAGGAACATCCTACAGAACAGCATCCATCTCCCGAAATAACAACCCAAAATATTGAAAATCAAACAATCAACCAGACAAACAATATCCAGAACAACATTACAATTCGTTCCTTCGGGAAGGAAAATCCAAAATGGATCACAGAGAAGGTGATTATAGATGCTTTGCGAAACATACCTGATGCGATTATGAACCTAGTTAAGGAGAAGCATTTCAACGACAGGTTTCCCGAAAATCGGAACGTAGAGTTGTGTGGCGAGTTCCGAAATCGTTATCTAACGGTACAGGAAGACTCGCGCAAGAAGGTTGTCGATAGGAAGGCGATGTTTATGAGGATGTGTGATAACGCGTGTGATGCTGTTACAACAACGTTAGAATCGTATAGTGAACCACCAGACAACGACGCCTCAGAAGATGAGGATGAGTCACCAGAAGACAGGAGGTGTCGGCTGGTTGCGAGTCGTATCCGGCGCAGCGATCACTTTTCTAAAGTAGTGGATACGTACATCGACAAGTGGCAAGATTATGTGTCAGAGGTGGAGCACGACGAGGTGCTGAAAAAGGCAGACCACTACATCACAATGTTGTTGCTGGATCTTAAGCTGGCTTTGGTACACGAGGAGAAAATGCTGAACGCTCGGGGTGTTTCTTAATGAGTGATTCACAAACGGACTTCAAACGACTGGTTGCTGGTTGATTGGCATCCATTGGTTCAGACAAAACATTCCCATATAACCTCTGCTGCTTTTGTAGATTATGGAGAAGGAAGTCGCTAAAGAATGCGTCTATAAGACATCTCGGGAACTTAAGGTTGTTGTACCAGCCCAGGACCTCGTGAGCACCCTGCTTGATGATATTATCGCGGAGCGAGTTGCCGATATGGTAACCGAAGAGCACGATGGAAATGGTATTGTAGTTCCCGGGTCGGTAAAGATTATCAGCCGAACACCCTTATACCAGGACCTCACGCGGTTTGATGGAGCCTACGCGTGCCACGTGAGGTACGTCGCTGACTGTTACGATGCTCCCAAGGGGATGATCACAACCGCGACTGTGCGCGTGACTCTTCCAAATGGTGTTCTGTGTGAGACTGAAATGCCGGAACTCCCCTTCCCCGCATTCCGTGTATTCCTTCCCTATGAGGTTCACGACGATGAAACACGAAACCGGATGCGGGTTCTCATCCGTGACCAGGTAGTGCGCTTCCGGTCGATCCAGCGGTACGGAGGGCTCGGTGACCATACGATTGATGTGCTTGGTATGTTCATTGAATCCGTTGGGGACCCACCCGTTGCCCCTGCACCCCAGAAGCCAGCACAACCCGGAGGAGACCTTCGTGTAGAAGACTTCCACGCGCCAAAGGGCCCTGATTCAGACGACCCCGGTGTGATACAGCAGCACGGGCCACCACCTGATGGCAATGCTGGAGATGCCGCAGATGATGGGGCTGCCGCAGATGATGGGGCTGCCGCAGATGATGGGGCTGCCGCAGATGATGGGGCT
>Ga0208646_1000470_pt1 | contig 25410 bp, 26 predicted proteins | sample AntAceMetag02UK8_FD_184762 | JGI IMG/M metagenome (GOLD analysis project Ga0208646, IMG submission 184762) | Saline lake microbial communities from Ace Lake, Antarctica - Antarctic Ace Lake Metagenome 02UK8 (SPAdes) (version 2) | ecosystem: Environmental > Aquatic > Non-marine Saline and... | reverse complement strand
GCAATGGCGTAACGTATTCTTCGCCGTAGTGCCGGACAGTAACGCCCTTGTCTTTTGTTGAATAGCGCATGAACGCGCACCAAGCTTCTTCGTTGAATTTATCGCGGATTTTTACGAGGGTTGTCATGGCGGTACTGGCTCCGCGTCCGGTGCTGGCGTAAACCCACCGCCTGTATAAAAAGTTAGGCTGAATTGTTCCCCCCAGAAATCATATATATTCACCAGCTCGGTGTCTGTGATCGCGTCCGAAGTTAAAAACGCGTCGTAGATTTTCATTTGTAGAGCAAGGCCGTTTTGATTAGAAGGCTCGCCGAAAGCAAGCTTTTTATCTGAGGCTGCGTATGTCCCCTGCGGGTCGAGTGTGGCTGTGACGGTTGTGGAATTAACAAAAGCCTCTAACTCAGTGGCATCATTAAAGCGAAGGAACACTATAAAATCTTTTCCCCCCGTGAACGCCCCTGAACCATGCAAGGGTGTTGTGCCGCTGTCTACGGCCGCGTAATTTAAAAAACCGCCTGTGTGTAAGTAAAACCTAGCATTGTTTGACCAGACTCCCGCCGCATTTGTAAACCCCGCAAGTGTGCCAAACGATGGAATGCTGGTTGGCATTTTCCCACAGATACCGAGCGTTCTGGCCGCGCTGGTTGTGAGCACATCATCAGTGATAATACCGTCCGTACCCCGCGCAAATTCAACATAACCGCCTGTAAACTCTGGCCCTGTGCCTGAGCCAATGACAGAAAAATCGCTACCCGCCAAGCTTGCTATAGTATCAATGATATTCGTGGCGCTATAAGTCTTTGCGCAGCCCCTAGAATGCATGCGAAATTCTAGATTATCCAGCGCCTTAACAGCATCGCCCTGTGTTGGGGCAATCCCGAAGGCGGTCTGGAATGGCAGTGCATTTGTGGCGTTATCCTTCGCAACATCAGGCGTTGCGCCCAAGTGACCTCCATCGCCATAGTTTGTGAAGGCTGTGACGGTTGAGCCGTGAAGCGGGGCTGTGCCTTCGGGCAGTAAGATATAACCTTCTGTGGCGCTTGTTCTTACAATGCTTTCGGGGTTAATCGCTGTGCCATCATCTTCCACGGTGAACATACCGCGCCCACTTGTCGGGGCTGTCCAGTCTGTCCCGTCATCATGCGTCACAGTGAAATAAATCCGGTCTGTTCTGTCAATCAAGCTGCCAACAGAGGGGCCATAAGCGCCGTCCACGGCTTTGCCCAAGCCTTTCGCAATTACCCTTGCTTCGCGCTCCGCGTATAACTCTGTTCCCGCTTCGGCAAAATGAACGTTATCTGTCAGCGCTATATCGTAATTCTCAACGCCTTTCTTGACATAGGACACATCGGCAATCACATTCAATAGAGATTGCTTAACCATATTATGTTTTGAATCATTATCGCCAGCGACCTTATTGCGGCCAATGATGTTGAGGAATATCTGGGCATTTGGAAAATCGGAATGAAGTTGTGCAATAAATTCTTTATAGAACGCCGTGTACTCCGTGGCATCATGCGGGTGATTTGCAAGCAGCGCATCGCTTTCACCAAGGGCGATGATAAGCGCTGTGTACGTGTCTTTGTTGGCGATCGAATCAATGGTGTTGGTGTACTGTGAGCCTTTGGATGAGGTGGTATCGGCCCAGAAGTAACGTCCACCAGTCTCACCGCTTTCGTCATAGGCGCTTTCAGTCAGGAACTGATTGCTTACCGCGCCGTCATTGGTCGATACCGTTCCTGTGAAGTAATTAGCAGCCTCAGCTTCGAAGGCATCTGCGCCAGCGCCAGAGAAGTTGTTGAACAGCCTGTCGTGTAGGGATTGTCCCGTGAATAGGGTGATTGCGTCATTGATAATAACAGCGCTGCCGCCGCTTAACCCTAATCCTAATCCTAATCCTAACACCATTGAATTAATCCCTCGTCCTGTCTAATTTCCTGCCAGCAATAGTTGTTTCCCTTTGCATGGTATCATAATCTTTTAATAATACAGTAGCCGTTGGAACATCACATTGCTCAATCTCATCGGCTAGAGTGCTTTGCTGCTCTGGCGTATATTTCTTTACCTCTGGAAGCAAAAGCTTACGAGTCTCAAGGCTCCCCGAACTGTGCGCTCCGCAAGCGCTCAACAAAATCGTCATCGCTAAATATAATACCGCGTGTCTCACTTTGCATCCTTTCTATGTCAATATTCTCAGCATTAGCTGCGTTTACTGCTGCTATACATTTTCTCTCCTCAACACCAGCCCCCCAAGAATAGCCTTTATAGACCAAACTTCCCGAATAAGCTGTGAAAGCAACGGCTATAATCAAAATTATCCATGGGTTAAACCCGAACATTTATCTCGCCCCCTTTAAACACATATCAACTTCTTTCATTCTCCGATTCCAAACACCAAAGCAATTATTCTTACGCACACGGCAATCTTTACGACCGCCCTTATGCCAGTCATACATTTGGTAACAACCACCGGAAATATCACCAGTATTTAAAACTTTAATCATTGTTGATGATTTGACTGAGGGCACACCAACATTATGCGCGAAACTCGCAATCGCGGCCCGTGTAGTATCTGTAATTTCAACTTTAATATAAGGCCGTATAGCTTCAACATCTCTGCTTATGCGAAGCAAAAGTTCTTTATCACACTCATCCCTAGTGTATATCTTGCGCAGATTAACGCCGTTCGTTAAGCCGTGGCACACAGTTACAACACCAACAGAATCAGTATAAGCAACCAAACTCAAGCCCTCTTCACTGGCAATAAAGGGCGCTGCAATCAAAACTGTGCCAACACCTGCGCCAAGACCAATTGTTTTTGCTATATTACTAAAACTCATCCTTAACCCCTAAACATCCACCCAATCACACCAGCAATCGCTGTTGCAACAAGCCATCCAAAGCGCTCGAAAAACCCAAGGGACTGACTTTGTGTAGCATTGGTGCTTTCTGCCTTACTCATCCTGCCCTCAAGCTTATCAACCTTATGAAACAAAACAGATAGGTTTTCTAAAACCACAGCCATACGCTCCTCTGTGCGCGCCAACTGGATCATAGCCTCAGTGAATTTTTCAACCCTGTCTTTCAAACCCGTAACATCACCCTGCATTGTATCAAGTCTTGCCATTATCTGTGCCATATCGCTACTCATAAGCCCCAACCATTGAGATAATTAACACAAGCCAAACCGCAGTAAGCGCTGACGCAAAGAATTCTGAAAATACGTGCGGGTCAAGATCACCAACCTGACCCTTTGCATGAGAGCCAATCTCATACCCTAGGGGCCACGTAATAGCGCCAAGCCCGCCAACGGGTAGGGTGATGATAAATCCTTTAACCGCTGCGGCTACCCAGGCATAACCTTCATCGCCAATTTTATACCCCCATCTTGATGCCAGCCAATCAATAATTGGCCTCAATGTAGATGTGCGCTCTGTGTTTGGGTCATCGTGACTTTCCCACCGGAGAAACATCCATGTCGCCGATTGCATTCCCGCGTATGAAATAATGGACCCGACCGAGGCGAGGGTCATTGATGTTAAAAACCCAGCGCCAAGCTCGTTCGCAGCCCAACCAAGAGTAAGACCGTACGGCAGAGAGTGCAGCGCTTCTGGCAACCAAGACACACCCCATTTTTGTCCGAACCCATTACCAGATAAACGGCCTAAAATACCCACAGTAATTATAAACAAAACCCAAAAGAATATCATTGGGCGATCTCCTCAACAGTCATGCTGTACTGGACACCACCAAGCGTGTCGCCTGTTGAGGATCGGCCGACATAAACCGTTCCAGCCGCGTGTGAGCCGTACCTAAACTTATAAGTCCGCTCTGTTGTGTCTGTTGCGTTTTCATAATAAACCAATGTAAACGTTGCGGGGTTTCCCGCTGCTGACATCGATGCCGTGCCTACTGTTAGCGCGTCAGCAGCACTGTCTTTAAACAAAGCCCCAGTGAATATTCTATTTCCGCTTGCATCAACGTAAGGAATATGAACCGTTACTTTAATTTTACTACTTGCGCTTTTCGGGGTTATCGCCGTTGCAAGCTCTGTAATCTCTGTGCCTTCTGTGTTTTGTGGTGAGGTGCTGTCATTAGGTATTGTGGCTGTAGTGGATTTTGCGCCTGTGTGAGTTGAGACAACAGCACTTATTTGTTTTTTAAGGCTATCTTCGCCAATATTTTTTTTGTTAGTTAGGCTGTTCATTCCCTTAAGCATTAGGCGCTAGCTCCAATCGCTATAACATTAATCGCTTCTGCGTTGTGGGTTGCTGCTCTCAAGATATACCCATTAGGCAAAACAAGATTGTCATAAAAAACCACCGTCTCGTCTGCCTCAACAGTAGCGCTAACTGTGGCCGCCGCTATAGGAACCTCATCAAACAACCGCGTGACTGAGGACCCATCGTAAATAAATAACCTGACCATCCCGCCAGTAGTCGAAACGGCCGCTTTAATTCGAACCTCCTCTATCTTAGTGCCGGCTGTTGCGCCGGTGAGAATATCAACTAACGTTCCGCTCCCGTCACGGCCAGTGTTGGCCGCGCTTACTTGCCCAAGCCCCGCGACTGGTGTTGTGAAGTATATTGGTGATGCTGTCATGTTCGTCTCCTATGAGAATTGATAAAGAAAAAGGTTCATTGCATTTTTAGCATTAGCTGTCGGCGCGATATTAAAGTCCTCGTCAGCCCCTTCATTAAGAACGCTCGTCGCTAAAAAATCCGTGTCTACTGTTATTTTTTCCTCAAGAACACCAGCGCCGGTATCATTGCCTGAGACTGCGGTGTCGCTTGTCCCCGTTGCGCCTGTTGCACCCGTTGCGCCTGTTGCACCCGTTGCGCCTGTTGCACCTTGTATAGCGACGGGTGTGAAGGTTAAATTAGTTGTCCCAATTGTGAATGTATCGACCGTACCCACCTTAAACTGGCCGTCGGCGTTTACGCTGCCCAGGTTTACCAAAACATACGTGCCTTGGCGCGCGTCCCTTGGGCCATTAAAGTCCTTTGCTCTTTGCCATGTTGATGTGCTGGCCTCATATATACCGTTCTCAGACGCGGCTGTTTGGTCCTTAACCAGAACCCTATCTCCGTCGACAACAGCGATACCATCAATTGTTTGCTCTGCGCTTAGGGTTATATTGGCCGTTGTGGCCACTCTGCACGGCGCCTTGACGGCGGTGTTCGCTGTAAGCCCATTAATTCTATCACTAATAACAGCCATGCAATTTCTCCTTGGTTGATGTTATATCTTAATTATGTCCGGTAAAAGAGTTACGGAACCGGACCTCTTCTAGAACTTTTCCCCGCAGAAGATTTTGATATTTTCTCACTCCAGCCCGATGCCCTTTTTAAACCAACCTCAATATCTCCGTCCAAAGCCTGCGCCGCGCCCTCAGCTTGGTTTATCATATTCCCGACACTAACGCCAGTAAACATACCTGTGCCCTCAAGAAACGTCTCCAGCCCGTATAGGTCCGCGTCGGGGTCGTACTGCTGAGCTCCCTCTATCATTGCATAGGCGCCCTCTAGGAAAGGGAATGTTCCCCGCCTCCATCTCATGCCTTGGGAGTAGGCCACGCTATAGTCAAACATAGGCCCCGCGATAGGAACACCGCGGAGCGTTCCGACAGCAAGGTTTCTTTCTACCCCCGTCGGCAACTGTCCTGTGACCGACTCCTCTTCATCATCACCGAAGGAAAAAGCCCCTGCGACATAATTAAAGAGCTGGGGCAAAACAACCCAAAGTATAGCCGCCCTCTTACCGAACTCAGCGTGAGAAATTTGGCCTCTGGAATACTCACGCATCAACACTTTTGTCTGCCGCCAATAAGCAAGGGGGGCTGTCTGGTACATAGTAAAGGCTCTGCCAATCGGCCCGCCCTCTGTCTGGAATCTTGACATCTGGTTTATCGAAGATGACTGCTGTGTGTTCTCGACGAAACCCTCAAACTCTCTCATTGCTTGATCGTGACTTTTCCCTTGGTTAATATGGTACTTATAAATCGGCCAACCTCCGAGGTATATACCGCCCCTATCCCCCAACTTCGTTAATATCATAGACATGTCTTGGTAGGTTGCGAGCTTATTCTTAAGCCGCCCCCATGCGCTTTGCACATTCTTCGATTTCTTCATGTTTTTTTCAATAACAGAAACGTCCTGGCTAGATGATCTATCCTGCATAACAGGGGTGGATGCCATAGTTTTAACGGCCTCTGGAGCGTTCGCTGCGAAGTCTGCTATTCCTGTTATAAAATCTTTTGTTGGGATACTCATGGCCCCGGCGGCAAAAGACACTAGCTGCTTAAAAAAAATATCAGGCTGGAGCGCTAGGTTTGAGATGGCAAAATTTCTATTCAGGCTGTCAATTAAACTAAAGAAGCTCTCACTGCTTTTGACCCCGCCGGCTGTGAAGTCCCCTACATATCCATCCAGTACGCTTAAGGATGTTTTACCGTATTTAACAGTCAAGGCCTTGCGCAAACCTTTGTCGGCGAACACAGACCTCAGCTCTACCGCCACCTCTGACATTGCTATAAAATGAGCTGCCTGGGTTATGTGGCGCTGCATAACAGTCACATCTGATTGCTTGATTATCTCAGAGTTGTTACTGACCCTGTCCTTGGCAAAACTAGGTGTCCCGCTTGCTCTTGCCTTAAAGTCCTCTAGCATAGGGTTTGCGTCGCCTATATTGGAGCTATGCTCACGACGAATCGGGGAGTAATCTGCGTTATCAGGTAGATAAATTCCGTATAACCTCCCGTAAACCTCATCGACCTCCGGTTTTATGTCTTTATACATCTCGATCTGGTTGTCAGCGAATGCCTTGTCCTCACTCGTCAAGAGAGTGTTAACTAAATAGTCCTCCATTTGCTGAGAGATAGCATTCGCGTCTTTGGACACTAACGTCTCTCGGAGCTTAGGATCCTTAAGCTCCATGTAAAGCTTCCGCGCCTCTGCTCTACTTATCTCCCAGGTGCCAACACGCCCGTCTTCGTACTCAAAGACCATCTCTTTACCGTCTTCGTCTTTTAGAATGTAAACAGCCTCGTCTTTTAAAAGCTTCGATTGGAGCTTAGAGCTGCTGTTTATGCCGTAAGCATCTTTGCCCATAGCCACAAACCTGTTACCGTGTTGGATATTAAACTGCGAAGTGGCTCTTAAGCCCTCAGCAACGAGGGAGGCGTACTTGTTTCTGATTGCCCTGCCCTCGGCAGTCGCGCCGAAGAAAACATCTAGTGCGCCGTACCAGTTATCAGAAAACCAAGATTCATTGGCCCAAAAGCTGTTATAGGCCTTAACCAGCCTGTCTTTAAACTTAACCCGCGATATGTCTTTAATATTTTTTCCGCGCAATATAGAGTCTGTTAGGGCCCCCGCCTCTTCTTTTCTTCTTGATTTAGTGGCCTCAACCTGGGCCTCAGCCTTTTGGCGGGCGCCGCCGACAAGGCCCTCTATCTCCTCTAGAACTGAAAGAGAGAACTCATTGCTAACAGGCTGCTTGTTGTACATGACGCTGAGTATTTTATTTTGGAGTATCATGACCTCGACGGCGGCAGGGTCCGCACCAGTTTTCCCTTCGTAGTACGCCTCAATGTTCTCGAGATTTCCCGATATAGTCTCTTGGATTTTCTCCTGAGATTTCTCTCCGTCATAAGCTAGTAAGTCCCCGATATCCTCTTGTGTCAGATTAGCGGCCTTTCTCAACCCATCGAAGGCTGATTGTATTTTGGGGTCTTTGAACTTTCCTTCTGGTCTTTTCCCCCCTTTTTTCGGCATAGTGCTTTTGAGTGCCTTCAACAAAGAGGCTTTAATATTCTGGCGTTGGCGTTTTTGCAATGTTCTGGTAATTCTTGAGTTCAACTTCGGGATGGCCTTCAACGCCTGCTCTGAGGTTTCGATATTCCTTAAAAGGGCAGAGCCTTTAATCGCTTTCTTGTCTATCTTTGAAAGTGGGGAGTCATCTACAGCTTGCGCCACAAGCTTACGGGCCGCCACTGCGTCGTTCTTTGCAAGCGCCGTGGCCGACCGCATTGTACTTCTAATACTAGAGATGGCCAATCTGGTCGCGTTCAGCCCTAAGCTTTGTATTTTACGGCCCTTAGTTAAAACAGTCCCGTCTGCCGCCATCTCAGTGACGACATCTTGGTCTGTGATAACAACCCCATCGGCGTCTTTATAGAAGATCACATCTGGTGAGGCCTCCCTTATTTGTCCTATTTGGGTGTCGGCGTCTTCTCTTTGTTCTATAAGCTTGTCTAGGGCATTGTTTTTCCGAACAACACGACCGCCCTTCTGTTCTGTTTCGACGATATCTTGCTCCGCCGCCTCGATCCTTTCGTCCAGCGAGGACACTTCTTTTTCTAAGGCATTAACACGCGCTTCCCTAACTAAGGTGTCGGTCTTGTTTTTTATTTCCGCTTTACTTTTCTCGAAGGTCTGCACAAGGGCAACGCGGGCATCTTCTGTTATGCCTTTTATTTTTCCCAGCTCCTCGACTATATTGATATCTTTGCCTTTAGCATATTCGCCGAGAACATTAAAAACCCTTTTTTTAACCGCTGATTTCTCGCCCTCCAAAATAACAGAGGCGGCCTCTTGAGACTCACCGATAACCTCAGAGCGGCCCTCTCCGACTACCCTCTCAGCGCGCTGCTGGTACTTCTCGGAATTTATAGCCCTCTCGGCTGCAAAGCCGCCGCGCACCGAAAATCCGATAGCACTTTGTCCTGTGGACTGCCCCACACTATAAATGGCCTCTAACGCCGCCTCTCTAATATCAATAGCGTCACCCTGCGCGGCCTGCCCAAGCGCCTCTCCAAGGCCTTCGCCAAAGCTATCAACCCCAACATCAGCCGCAGCGGCCAGCCCTTTTTGTATTTTATTTGATTTTTTAAACGCCTTTAAAATTCTGCCGGCAGCAAAGGCTTGGAATAAAGCGTCGACGGCGCCGACCGTAAGCCCCTTCTTTACAGCCTTAGCTTTGACTTCCTTGGATAGCTCAGGGTCTTTGAGCGCGGCCAAAAGAGCGACAGTATCGGTTGTGTCAATCCCTTTTTCTCCAAAAATCTGATCTATCTCAGCGGCTGTCTCCATGATAGTCCCCGCAGAGAAGGACCCAAGGGCTGCACCGACCGTACCGGCTGTAGCGGCGAACAAGGGAACTGTAGCGATTTCCTCGAGCGTCGCCGCTTGTGGGCCGGCTTGCCCCGCCACAAGAGCTGTGACTGCGCCCGCTTTAGCGCCCAACTTACCGCCAGTGTAGGCGGCCATAAGGGGAATTGTTGCGTTCGGGGTTTGAGCCAAAATATCCCTACCGAGCGCGGCAGGGTTTGAAATTAAAGCCGCGAACCAAGAGAAATGCCCCCTCTTCCCAGCATCCTCAACCTTCTTGTCGTACTCCTTAACCCAATCAGGGGATCGTCTATTTACGCTTTGCAGGCGCCTATTTGTGCTTGCTATATAATCAACCACCTCCTCAGGCTCGACTAGTCCCACCGCATAGGCGGCTATTGCCAGCCTTGAGGCTTGGGTTTGAAAGCCGACACCGACCTCTTCAGCAACAGTAGCATCGTCGTCAAAAAAATCATCCTGCATGACTTGGCTTATCAGTGGGGCAGTGCCGACAGGAACGTCGTAAGAGGTTTGCGCCCCCTCGAAAAATACACTTTCTTTTTCCGCCCCCTCTTTTGGTGGGACGTACATGTATGGCGGAGGCGGGCGGGTTTGCTGTTGGGCCCCTGGATTATTCTGGGGCGACAGCAGGCTCGGACCATCTTCAAATAAAACAGGCATTATTCGTCGTCCTCGTAAAACGTACCCAGCCGACCATTTACAACAACGCGCGTCCCTGGCGGAAGATTGGCTTTCTCCATATCTTCAAGGCTATTAAAGAACATCTCCGGCGGCACGTACCTAGAGAGGGCTGTTGGTTGCGCAGAAACATAGGAGTTGGGCGGGTTTTGGGGGTCAACTCGACCCGCATAATTATTAATATTTAGTTGTTTGGTGGCGGCCTCAACAGCCCCGATAATATTTTTTTTGTCTTGCGCTGCGTTATCGGTTGTTTTAAATTCTCCTGTTATTTTATAGTCTCCCTTAGCGTCGTACTCACCAAAAAAATTACTGATATTCGTGAAGACATCATATCTATATCTTGACCTTTGCTCGTCGTTCATCCCGAGAGAATCTGCGTAGATGTCAACCGCAGAGAGCGTGTCAGAGTACGGATCTATCTTGTTGCCAAAAAACCCTTCGTCCGTTCTGCCCTCTGATTCAAAACTCTTATCCTCTATGGTCTGGACCACATTTCTTTCGACGTTTTCAATAAAAGAAGACGCCTGCGGCCCCGTCATAAAGCCGTTTTGTACGGCACTAGAAACACTCGACTTAAGACTGTTGTACGCGGCCATTCTTTCCCTGTTAAGAACAACATCTTTATCCGCGTCGAAACCGCTAGCAGTGCCCCCAAATGTGATATAGAGCTGGGAAAGTTCCCGGGACAAGTCTCCCAAATTATTGTGCTTCTCTGTCTCAGTCGGTGGTGTCTTGTCGTTCGAAAACCCTGCCGCAACCGCGCGGGCTTTCGTAACCCACTCTTCTCTAACCTCACCCCTACTGTTTAGGTCGGCTAATAACCTGTACTTCTGAGCAGACGGTATATTGGGGTTGTAAATAAAAGCATCGTATTTTATTTCGTTTCTGATTTTTCCTACAATGGGCGCCTGTATGGACCGCTCTAGCTCTTGCTCAGCAATAGCACGGATCTCTCTTTTCTTTTTTACACCCATCATGTCGTACTGCCCGTCGTCATGTCCAGACAGAAACCCAACAGGGTCAGATTCCGCCCTCGTTAAAGCTTGGGCCTCTAGGGCGCCTCGAGCTAGGGCGTTTCTTTCCCCGACACTGAGAAAGTCATAAATAGACCCCTTCTTCGGGCCGTATTGTATATCCGCAATATGCGTGACAGGCTTTGCATCGCTGTATTTTTTAAAATGCCTGTTGGCGAATTCTTGCGCCGTGTCTTCGACAGCCCCCCCGTTTAGCGTAACAGCCTTAAGCGCCGTCCCCCTGTTGCCATATACGCCCTCAAGAACATCGACAGCGTTTGTATCCGGGTTATTCAAAAGAGCCGCGGCCCCAGTAGCGCCTTGTTGGTGCGCCAAGTAAATTTCTTGGGCTGTGGGCTCTCTTTTAATCGAAGACCTAAGGCCCCTTCTGTTGTTGTCCGCAAGCTCAGCGGCGGCGGTTATAGATTGCACTGGGTCGGTAGGATCAATCCCGTATGCGTCGGCAACGCTAGGCTTGAATTGGAAGAGCCCTGTTGCTTGCGTGGCGTCGTTAATTGCTTGCGTGTTTCCATCACTCTCTATCCGCGCTACCCTCGGGAGGTAATCATCCGGCAGGCCTTTGTTCTTGGCTGCCTCAGACATGTGGGGGTAGACATCAACCTCCATCTTAGGGTCAAGCTCAGCAAGTATCTCGTCCGGCGGGCTGTTCTCCGCAGTGAGAAGGGCCACATCGCGCGGAAAGTTTTTCTTATTAACAAGAGCAGTCGGCTGGTCAATAAACATGTTTGCGTAGGCTCCGTCAGTGGCTTGCGACGCTGTTTTAAAGAGCTCGGCCCTTTGTGCGGGATCTTTGGTGGACGCTATTCTCTCTTTTAATTTTTGCATATCTATGCCGTACTGCGTGGCGCCTACGTCTCTTCTTTTGGTGTCGACACCCGCCTTCACCCGGGATCTTCCAAACGCAATCTCTTCTCTCGCCGCGAGCTGAAAATCGGGTAGATACCTTTGGTCAACCCTGAATGTGCCCTGAGTGTCCGTAAGCGCTTTTTGTATTTTCTTCTCATACAAGGCGACGTGCCCCTCATAATTAGCGTCGTTATTGATCTCATCTTCAATAGCAAGGCGCTGCTCTAAAAAGCTTACTTTCGCGCGGGCTAAGGCGAATTTTCCTTTCGCGGCAGCCCTGTCTTCTTTTTTACTTTTTAGATCAACAGCAACACCCGCGACTGCGTCGGAAATGGCCGACGAATTAGCGATGGAAACATTTGATGTGAGGTAGGGGTCTTGGAGCAAAACAGGCCCGGCTGAGCCAGCCTTAGCTGATCTTATGGTCCTGATATCGTTCCTGCCTTTTTCTGTCGGTAAGCGAGGGGGCATTAATTATACCCCGCATATCTAGGTCGAGCCCAGTCAATGCGGTCGCCACCACCACCACCTCCACCACCACCTCCACCACCTCCTCCGGTTGTAGCCGTACCGCCGTACTTGTCGTATAAGCTTCCTGCGCCGGAAATGACTGTGCCTGCCGCGTTCATGTATCCAGAATATCTTGCTGATTTGCCTTGGAACCGCATATTACTGGCATTTGCCGCAGCGCCGTATCTTATGTTATCAGCTTGAATTCCTGCATCATAGACGGTTAAATCGGCAGCCGACGTTAAGTTGGCCGCGGCGCTATCCCCGAGGAACAGCTCAGACAACGCGTTGTATTCGCCCTCCTGCCCTATATCTCCCTGGATGTTCTCTACTGTAGCGTCGAATGCGCCGCCGCCGGACGCAGCGCCCACAGCAAGAGCGCGTGATTGTGTTGATCTTTTTTCTCTGCGGGCCTCGATAGCACGCCTTGTGCCAGCGGCGCGCTCTCTATTAGCGTCTTCTTTTAGTCTATCGGAGTCATACGCCGCGCGGTCCTCAACGATTTTAGCGTTTCTTTGCCCTATAAACTCCGCTTGGCGGGCCTGCTCATCGTAAGCGTCCTTTTGCACGTTGCCTTGCTGTATGGCGCTAAAGGCTGAGAACACAATCCCTCCTATTGTAAGTGCGTCTGCCATATATAGAAATCCGTTTCGTGTGTTGTCTTAAAAAAATCAAAACCAAGCTTCCGCAACATCTTACCAGAGTTATCATGGTCCTGACTACTTATAGCATAAAAAGACGACGAATGTTTCTTTAAGACATCCATTGACTTTTCAATCGCCTTCCATTTTGTCATAAGCGGAACGTCAATACCATCCGATATTTCAGAAAAAGCAATTAAATTATTCGGCGCGTACACGAAACCAAAAACCCCACAGACCTTCCCGTCGTGCTCGACCGCCCATATCTTACAAGAAAACGGGGGCATTGAGGCGCCTACCTTAAAGTCGCCAAGATCAGCGTCCACGGCTGGCCTAATATTAAATTCTTTCATTTGTCTGTTGGTTTATTGTTAGGGCTAAAATTGTCGCTGGATAGGGGGCCACCGTCTGTAGACACACACGGCTGTCTGTGTCCCAATCGCCATTAAACTCGAAGGCCTCCTCGTCATACGCAACGTGAATAGTGTCATCAGCAACATCTTCCCCGTTCTCAGACTCAGGTAAATAATCAAGGGTGTCGAAGTCAGGGCCATACTGAAGGCCGAGGTGGTGAAGATTTTGTGCAATAATGCCAATCTGGTCTACACGTTTTTTCTGGTTTAAGGCTGTGCTCGCCTCAGATGCATTGTCGAGTTTTGTTGTTTTGTATTGAGCTGTGTACCCCAAACCAATTGTACAAGAGGTTACTGCCTCAGATAGCGTAACCGACCCGCTGGCGACAGTGTATGTGCCTAAGGCTTTGCCAGCGCCCCAAACCACAACCTGTTTGCCCTCAAGGTGCTCAAGCCCTGTTATTGTGTCTGTCGATACGCCAGAGTATGTTTTGTATGAATCCGCAATATTACTAACCGTGCCACCGACACACTCGCTTTCGAGCGCCCACTTCTCTAAGTAGCGTACGGTCTCCCCGCCGATCTCACGGCGAACAGAATAATAAACCCTGTCCTCTTCCGCGCCCGGCATAACAAAAGCATCCTCAACAAAGCCGTCGGTCTCGACAAGGACCCAAGCGCTGACCTCTTCGACAGGGTCGTCGATCATCACCGCGACCTTACCGTCACTGCGAACACAATGTATTCTAGTGTCTGGCTGCCTTTGGACCGCCAAACGGATACAAGAGGGGAGTAGTATCTCAGGAACAAGCTGAGTCATGCTCTGAGAGTTGTAATCAAAGGTCTGGACGTTGTCGTAAACAAGCCTGTAAAGCTCCTTGCCGCACCGCTGCACAAATACGCCGGTGCTGTCGACTTTGACAGCAGGGACGTTGGCCGACCCCTGAGAGGACGGGAACCTTATATTGAAGGCGGAAGGGGCTAGAGGCTCATCAAAACTAGACGACCTAATAACAGCCTCTGCGCTCGCCGTGCCAAGAACCAATCTATTGCCGGCGAATATCCAATTAATAACATCAATGGGGCCTGAGCCTATTGTTCTAATGAGAGGGCCGCTATCGCCGTCAACCTCATCGTCAAAACTAGAGAATCCGTCAGAGACCGAGCCCCAGACCTTGCTTCTCCCAGCCCAAAACAATCGGCCCTCATGCAGCGCCACCGCTGTCGGGTATCCCCGCCTCGGGGACCATTGGCCTTCGAACCAATCATTTGTCGCCGCTGTGCCGCCAAGGTTTTTCAAAACAATAGCCTCAACGCTAGTCGGTGTTGTGTAGGCAGTCACCCTAACAACACCAGTAATAGACCCTGTGTCGTAAGTTAAAGATAGCTCAGCGGTGCCTGACGTGTAATCCCCGGCATCGATGCCGATTCTATAGAACATAATACTGTTATCGAAGGTGTCGTCGTAAATCACATCAGCTTGGTTCGATGTGTACGTCTCGACATCAACCCAATTCCCAGGATCGCCAGCAGACCTTTGTAGTGTTACTGTGGCGGTCCATGTGCCTGCTACGTTGATTGTGAACTTCCTAGTGTCATCAACGCCCGCAACCCTGATATAATCACTCCACTGCCCTTCGCCCGAGGCGTCCGCCGCAACAGACTGCCCGACCGAGGAAAGCCTGTAAAGACCCCCGACATCCCCAGACTTAAAGACTGCTGAAGAAGCAGTTAAAGTTATGGCGCCAGTTATAGCGCTTGCTGATAGGTTTATTGGGGTTAAATTAATATTTCCGAACGGGCCATCCTCTGTCAGATACTCGACTAAAGACCAAGACCTTACACCGCGACGCTCGATCTTTTTTTGTCTGTACCCGTCAGCGGAGATAAATATAACGTCGGCTGATTGATCCCACCTTAAGTTCGCTAAATCAGACTCGCTCCAAAGCGTCTCTATCTCAAAAACCCCCCCGGACTCTATCGAGATGCCTTCAATGAGGGTTGGGTATGGCGTTAAACTCGCTGCTTGGATAAAGACAGAGGAGTTACCCGGCGTAAAGGCTAGTGAATGGGTGCCTTTTGTTAGTGTGGCCTCACCGAGGCTATCATCGCCAATCGATGTACCTATTGTGATGTCAACCTTTCCTTGGTTCACAACAATACGAAAAGCGTGCTCTTCGCTCTCATCGGCGGTATCAATAGAAACCTCCTGGTACATCCTGGCGTAATCATTGCCGGTGCCCTGAAGAGACATTTGCCCTGTGTCGTACCCGGATACGCCACCAGAGTCATCGTTGTCTGTCCACCCAGAAAGGTCTGTCGCAAAATCTGAGTTTGTTACCGCTGCCGAGACAGGGGCCCTAGTGATGGGCGCGTCATCGACGAACACCCTCATTTTTCCCGAAGTCATCTCGATATAAGCAAGGTCGTCAACAGCGTAAATAAAAGGGAAGTAGACAGCTTTTTTATTGTTATTTGATCCTGCTATGTACTCCCAGCCTGGCCTGATCGTCATTGACCCTAATGTCCGGGGGATATAATTTGTTTGGATCTCGGCGGATAAACCTACGCGCTGGCGAAGGTCTGTGCGCCCCAGACCTCTCGCCGAAATAATGCCGCGGTTAAAGGCGTGTATTGGGACAATGTCTCTAGCCATTTACCCCCTCCGCGTAGTGTACTTGCTGCGACCGCCGCCTCTGGATTTTGTCCAGTTGCTTGAAGGTAGCTGGCGTGCCGGCTGATCCATTGCGTCGTTGTTTTTAGCCTCTTTAAGTTTTTGCTTCATGAGGCTGTATATTTCTCTTTTGCTTAATGTGGACTGAGTGATCCTACCACAAGCTTCGTGGGCCATGTAATGCTGCGCATACTTCGCGAAGTACGGCGGCCAGTTTGCGTAGTCCCCGCCATAATCAGGTCCGTTAGATATATATTTTACAAACAACACCTCTTGTTCGGACCATAAATGGCCAGCGGTGTCGTCGTATTCTTGGAGGGGGTCTCTAAAAAATTCATCACTACAAACCGCCGAGGTTCTTATCCAGTCGTCAGGTTTGATAAACGCCCGAGAATACCCGTCGTCCGGCTCAATGCTGGCGTCATACTCAAGGCGAACCACCCGCGTAGCAAAATTCCAATACCCTTGGCTTAAAACGTAATCAATAAAATCGTCGTCAAAGATGTCGTCAAAGACACGTTTTGATTCACCGCCTGCGGTAAGTGAGGCAATCCTGCGCGAACCTAGTGCCCGCGCAGCGCCTCTATAAATTGATAGCTTGTCAGTCAATTACTAACCTCCCAAGTATTCAATAAGCCACTTGCGGGCCTGTAGCTCTGTATCAAAACCTTTTTGCAGTCTCAGCTTATCAGAAAGTCGGGTAACACACCACTTATCAAAATTGCCTTGGTGGGCTACAGAGTGGTTGTTATCAGCTTCTGTGTCGCCGCCGCCAGTTTTCTCGTTAAATCTCTTGTGGAACAAAAGCCCTACCTCACAGAAATTCTTGCCGGCGCTCAAAACAACAAGCTCAGCAAACTCAGAATTATCCTCCCAGTGGCATTCAATTCTTGATTTAGTTCTCACTTGGTCTGTAACACCAGCCCAATATTCAGGGGATAAAAGATCTGTAATGTCAGTGCCGCGCTCGACATCAACACTAAAAACCTGCCGTTTGAACTCAGCAAGCTTAAATCTTGGGGATATTACTTTACGGGCAGCCCGGGGTTTAGAGGGCGTTTTCGCCTTAGTTTCCGCGGGTGCCTCAGGTGCGGCGGTAGTCTCAGTTTCAGTCTCAATAGGCTTTTGTTGTTTCTTTGCTTGTGCCATTTCAGTGCCTTTCATTTTTTTGTGCTCTAAGTATAACAAATATCCCATATATTTTGAACAAAGAAAACCCCCGCGTGAAACACGCGAGGGTTTTTAGGCACGTCGTTGGACAACCAGATTAATCTGAATCAGTACCAGTGACTAAAGTATTGCCGTCTGTAAGATCCACTGAGCGGTTAACCGCGGAAAGCGACGCCACTCTATGCATCGTCACAATAACAGGCGAAGCGTCGGTGTCTGTGACCATAACAAGGTCGCCGACACGCATCCCTAAATCTTGCCCGTCAGAGATATACCCGTCTAAATCCACAGCAGATGCTGTGTCCGTAGAAGAGTAAGTCCACATTCCGGGGCTTGTGCCGTCAAAAGAGCACACAAGAAGTTGGGGTGGGTTTGATGTTGAGTAAGCCATTTTATCTACCTTTCTATATTAGATTAGCTTGCTGCGTAAGCAGAGCCGTCATGGTTGATAACTACGCCACCAGACTGCTGAAGCAGCTTGGTGCCCATGTACCCAGAACAGCGAGCATAACTATAGTCTTGCTCTTCGTCGTAATTAACGAATGTCTGCATACCACCGGTATCCATAGCGTGACCGATAGATGATCGATGGTACATAAAGCACTTCTCAGCAGCCGTGCCTGCGCCTGGAAGGCGCGGGTGAACGATCACATTGATATTGAGCCACTTATAAAGCTTCTCACTATCGTCGAAGGCTGTTTGACCATCCTGAACCGGACGAACATTTACGTAGTCTGCGCTTGCAAACTCAGTTGTTTGAGCGAGGTACGCAAAAGCCGCCGGCGTGATCACGAAATTGATCTGACCGTCGTTTGGTACTTCGTTGTTCTGCAAAATAGTGTGAGAGTGCAAGAACGTCTCAAAGCTCATGGTGCCAGCAGCCCCTGTATTCGCTGTGATCGTCTCAAGTTGATCGATGATGATATCATCAATCTTTCTGTTGATCACACCTACAGAGTCTTTTTGCATTTGTGCTACCTGGTCGCCTTGGCTTGCGAAAATATTGAAGCCAGTCAAACGAACGAGGTCATGCCACTCTTGCAATGTCGCTGTGTTTTGGTTGAGGTTTTGCGAGCGGTAAGGAATGTTACCGTTTAAGCCGCGTGTTGATGCTTCTGCGCTATTTGAGTCTGCGACACAAAATACTGCGCTTCCGCCTTTGTTCACATATTCCGTGGTAGCGGACATGCGGAGCAACGATTCTCTTTGCTCAAAGCCGTCAATTAATTGTTGACGATACTGAATCTGAAAAGCTGAAGTAGCCATTCTTTTCTCCATTCATATTTATTTTGGAGGCAGGATTGCCCCAAGATATTACAGTTATTAATCTGTACCTATATCAGGGGTGTCCTTTGAATGGCGTTTACGGGGTGCCCGACTAATCGGGGCCGTTACTTGCTAAACTTAGGGGCCTTTGGTAAGACGACCAAATTTAGTGCAGGGCCGCAAGGGCGGGGTATCTACATTGTCAATATACCAGCAATTTTAATAATTTCAAGAATTATTTCTTCTTGAGCTTCTGTTGAGCGTCGAGAAGATCACGCTCACGCGCCAACAAATCCTTATCTGCGAAGTAGGCCTTACGATTGGTTTTGCGCTTTCCAGCGATCTCACTAAGCTCATCATCTATACCCGCGGAATTTTTTGCGCCCGTCTGGGTTAAGATGGTGATTTCAGGGTTTACTTGATTAATCACGTCGTTAACAAGCCAATTTACAAAAGTGGGCTTGTTAAGAAACGCCTTACCGTCCTCACCCCTGCCATTTTGGATGCCCTCCGAGACTTCTCCAGGAAGTGTGTCGAGGTAATTCTTGACGAGGTTTATGTTCGACCTATAGGATGAGCCCCAATCTGCGCGCTGCTCGTCCTCAAAATCTCTTTTGTCAGAAACGTCTTGAGCTTGCCTGGCCGCCCCCTCTTCTTCTAAAATCTCTTTGTATGACTCTAAGCCCGCCTTAACTAACGCAGGGTTTGCGTTTTGGCCGTGCATTTTCTCCAAAAAAGCGTTGACATATGGTTGGTCTGCCTCACCCCACTTAAAGCCATCGTCAAAGCTTGTGTCATAGTCTGACCACTCCTTAGGGATGTCATTTTCCCCGCGCCATAAAGCTTTGTCTTCATCTGTGCCGTCCTTGGGAAACTCTGTGGGCGCGCCTTCTCCACCGATTTTCCCTTGAGCTGAGAACAAAGCATCGAGCGCAGCCTTTGGATCTGTATATCTATTCAGCTTTGCAAGCTTCTTCTCATCTTCGCCGGCGTATATTTCGCGCCAATTGTCGGGCCAATTTTTAGGAGTGTTGTCGCCCTCGTCGTTTTGTTGTGCCGCGGCGTTGTCGTCACCGAAAGCAGTGTTGTTCGCTGGCGCTGGCTTCGAATCATTTTCCGGTGCGGGGACTGAGTCGCTGTTGGGGGCTGGTGCAGGCGCAGGTGCGTCCGCAGCGGGGGCAGGCTCATTAGGTGTTGGTTCGTTAGGATTCGGTTCGTTGTCCATTTTCTTCCTCCAAATATAGTTTTAGATTTATGCCTATATAGCGTTCAATTTGCAGACCGCAAAATCTTTTTCCTTCTGCAAAGTCGGTTTCCCTTGCGCTTTCGGGCCTGTAAGACAGGTCTCCAATACCGCAAAGATCTCTTGTAATCCATTTAAGGACGGCTGTTTGGTCTTGGGCAGAAGCCTCGCCCTTTTCCATACGCTGTAGAGCGTAGATAACAGGCACCGATACTCTTGTTGGTGCCCATGGTTTTGATTTTATTTCGTCCGGCGGCACAAGATATCTTGTGCCGTTGTTGTCCTGTACGACTTTCACTGCTCACCTTCGATTTGCTGTAAAGCTTGTCCAGCTTTGCCTATTTGCTCAGCAACCGCAGCGCCCTGTCCGAGTGTGCCAAGTAGTTCTTGTGCCCTTGCGTTCTGCTCTTCTTGAATTTCGAGGCCTTCGATTTCTTCTTCTGTTCTCAGCCACTTCGCAGGCGTTTGAACACCCTTAAGAGCGTCGCGCAATGCAACCTTAATGTCAAGTGCATTCGCCGAGCTTGGGTCAAGAGCCAGCGCCTCGACCAATAGCCCTTTAGCTTGCAAGAACGTCTGCCCTTTAAGACGCTCCTCAGCTTGGTGTATCGGGCTCTCAAAGCTAAACCTGATATTTTCAAGATCAATAGACGGGGGTATATTCTCAAGCGGGCCGTACCCACCGTTGCGCAGCATTAAGCTAAAGCTTGTCTGACAAATATCTTGGTTGTAGTCGTGCTCAGCAGGCTCAAGCAACGGCAGGGCGCTTCGCACGTATTCTTGGATCCTCTGGCTGACCTCATACTCAGTCATGCGGCGGCTGCCGGTGTCTGGTAAGTTAAGTTTGTTAAGGAAGAACGCTTCAGATATGGATTTGCGCATCTCCTCCTGCATATTAAAACCGATATTAAAGCCCCCCTTGTCTTGCGTCAAAGGCCGGAGAACATCGCCCAACCGCTCATCGTAGGCTGAGTCAACCCAAGTGATCCCCCCAGAAAACAACTGAACATCGTCGCGAATGGCGTCCTCAACAGCGACCATAGGTGGCCTTACAAAATTCTCTCCTGCCTCGAGAAGCGTTAAAGCAACGGCCTGCATAAGGCGAGCGTCGGGCAGGGCGATTGTTGTGCAAGGGCTATAAGAGTACTGCGAATCTGATACTGTTTGCCATCTTGGTATCGTGTAAATCTTAGTCCAAGACCCCCGCTCTTGCATAACCTTGCCGTTGTCGACATCAACGTAAATCGATACATAAGGCTGGGGAACCCTTTTGTACGACTCGGACTTCATCGACCGGCATGTGGCCTCATACTCCTCCGACTCCATGACTATGTGGCGGCACTCTATTTTTGCGTCCGGGTCTTTATCGAAAATTTCTTCTATTTTTGTGTGTTTATCTAAAGTCTTATTCGCCAACAATTCGCGCGCTGTAGGTTGCCATTTTCGAACAACCTTGTTCACATTGCCCGCGGCGTCCTCTGACCAGGCCATGTCCCTTAGGTGGTGGCACCTGTATGAAAGGGTCATTGTCGAGTAGTTCATAACGGTAGAAATTACGCATTGGCCGAAAGTAACAAAATCATTGTCGCCCTCTTTTGTCGCTCGGACAAAACCTGAGTCCTTATCGTACATAGCCCGGCGCTGAATCATGTTCGCGTACTCTAACCACTCGCGCCCGTCAATATCCTCTAGCTCTTCGTACCCAGTTTGCGTGTAAAACCACTGCTGGCTTCTAGGACGGAGCATGGAGCTCAGTGAATTACCCAGCTCCCGGCGAGCCAGAAGGGGATAGGATGTCGTGAGGTGGTCGGCGAACTCCTCTCCTTTATCTCGTATGGTTGTGAAGCTCGCGCGCTCAGGATAAAAGTTTTCGGCAATCGTTTGCCAAAGGGTAAGGAGAGTTGCTCTGTCGCCAATAAGGCGGTCAGCAACTCTTGTGAGTTCTTTGGTCTTGTTGGCCTCTTCCACTAACCAAGCCTTTCGTTGTCGTCGCTTAAGAACGTCGAGGCCCTGCCTGATCGAAGGCGCTCTGAAGCAAACTTCCTGCGCTCTTTGTTTTTATTGTAAATACTATCAGGATCAGGGGCCGGGGGCTCTGGCTCTGGATCCGGTGGAGGAGGAGGTGGTGGAGGTGGTGGTGGTGGTTTTGGCGTCGGCGGACTAAATTTGCCCATTCGGATTCTCCCTAATTAATATTGGTCCCATAGCTTTGTAGCCTGATTTTGACATTAAATTGACGAATGGTCTACCCTGACCTACAGCGGCGGTGTCAGTTATGAACGAATCTAAGCAATTATTCCTATCAAACCAAGTGGCGCAAGCCTTACTGAGTGTGCGTCCGGCCTTTGTCCCCCTATACTTTTTCCTCACGTAAAATTTTTCTGCGTAACCGAGCTTTTCTTTGTGCCAGTCAGCACAAATGAACAAAAAAGCTCCTGCGGCGACCTCTCCTTCACAATCTTCTAAGTATAATATACTCGAATTATCGCACATGAAGCTACTAAAAATCTTTTGGTAGGATTTTTTGGAGTTAAAAGTCAACTTATAAGAAGCCTCCTCGATAAACTCCCTAGACATTAAAACAATTTGATTGACCACATCGTAATCCCAATCCTCTAGTGTCTTAACTGTATATTTGTCCATTAACTTTTGCCTCTCATTCTGTTTTCGTATTTTCCGTATGAAACCTTTGGTGTCTTCCGCTTTTTCCTTTTTTTAGGGGCGTGCCAACCTTGCTCTTCGTTGTTTGTAAAGCTCGTCGTCGTATGCCCCCTATCACCCTTCCACCAACATAGGCACACAGCATCGCCATAGTCGGTGGAGCGTCCTAGTCGCTTTTTAACAGAGTCTTTTGTTTCAACTTTAATCCCGCGGCTTGTTATTTCAAAATTCGGTGTCGTCAGGTCAGACAGCAGCTCCTGTCCTGGGGGCAAAGCTATTCGCGACCCGCCGGGCTGCGATGGATCCAGGCCCTCGCGCAGCTTCCATATAATCTCCGACCTGCGGTTCACAAACCTAAAGTGCCCGTCGGCGCTCTTACCTAAATTCTTCGCTTGCTGCCCTTTGTATCTGTGAGCTTTTATCCCGTTTTCTTCCAGCATCTCGTAGGGTACAGACCCATAGCCGCCGCCTAAGTCAATAGCAATGTCACAGCCATCGCGGGCCGCCTTAATAATCTCTGCCCCGACATCCCTGCCTTGGGGGACTCTCTTGCCCGGCACTACAATAAGCTCTGAAAACCACCAATCATACCGCGTAGATATGACCATATTGTCGGCTCCACCTTGAGCTGGGTCACAGCCTAAAGCGGACATAGCGCTGTCTTCGGGTGGGTTCGGCTGCCATCTTTTTTGTGCCTCCATAACCCAACTTGTAGGGATGGCCTGTTTTAGGTCATCCTCCCTTGCCAACATAAAATTACCGTCGCGGTACGCGCTACGGAACGGCTCGGGCATAGCGTCCAAAACAGATTGATAGTCTGTGTTTATCAAATAAGGGTTGTCCTCCAGCGACGCCCGCACAAAAGTTCTCGAGCGCGGTATTGTCGGCTTAGATCTCCCTGGGAATTGCACCGGCTCAGGGCCGTCGACCCACATGTCATTGCCATCAGGATCCGTTAAGCACCATCTAAGCTCACCGTCTTTCGCGGGGTTGGGGTGGGTTGGGTCAAGCCACGGACCGAAAAATGGTATAATCCAATCGCCAGTGCTGTTTGTGGGAGGGTTCGACGCAAAGATAACGCGGCAGTTCTGATCTGGCCCAACGCCAGGGCCGGGTCTGTTCCAACCGATAATAAATCTAACTTGCTGCTCTAAAAACTGCGTGACCTCATCGAAGCCGTAGAAATCTCGAGCTTGTCCTTGGAATGCAAGCTCATCGCCTAGATATTGGCAGGCACCGAAGTCAATAATAGACCCGTCCTCCCTTCTAACTTTTGGTCTTGGCGACCCGACGAAGCCTTTTTTCCCGTTGAAAGCTATCATCTGGTCAGTCAGCCCGCCCAGATCTCCATACTCCCTTCGCAGCAAAAGGCTTCTTCTATGCTCTTGCAGCGGCAAACCACAAAGCAGCGCAGATTTACCACCGCCAGCTTGCCCGCCGTAAAGCATAATATTCGCAGGGTGAAAATAGGCCACGGTTTGAGGCCCATCATTCGGGATAAATACAAGGCTCTTGGTCTTTTCCTCGAGATCCTGAACAATTTTGTTACGCTCAGTCTCGTCGAGGCTACCTAAGAGTTCTTCAAGATTGTCGATGGTTCGTTGTCCTTATTAAAAACCACCAACATCAAGACCTGATTATTAAGCGTTAGTGAGCAATTGACTGCCCATGACCCAAGCACCTGTGGGAAGGCGAACGCCGATTGCGGCAGCCTCAGTCCCTGTGTCTGTCCATGTTAGGTCGATGTCTCCGTCAGCCTCAGATGTAACAAGAAAAAGCTTCTTCGCAACAACAGCTAAAAGAGCGCCGTCTGTGCCGATTGCAATTCCTGTAGATCCACCAGTTGTGGCAAATGCTATCCTAGCGGCAGTTGTAAACACCGCCACTTCTACGCTTTCAACGTAATCGATATCATTTCCAGCAGAGTCCGTCAGTTGGATTGTGATTGTCCGAACGTTAGTTGATTCATCGCTAACGGTAACGGTTGCGCCCGCGCAGGCCGGCGTAATGTCCAGGTTCTCAGACACTAAGTTTCCCTTAGCGCCCAATCCTAGCCGACGGCCTACAATTGATTTTACGATTTTAGTCATAGTATTCTCCTTAGTATTGCTTGTTGCTTAATTGCTTGTCGGGATTATACCGCGATTATTGGTCTGTGTCATCATCCTTTTCCGGGACGACCTCTATCGGCTGGCTCTCTATAGCTTGGTTCTGCGCCATAGCCATCAAAAATCTCATGCGGCGGGCTAGGTCTGTGATGTCGCTGGGGTCAAGTTTACTCTCTACAACGGCGGTGATTGATTGCTCAACCTTGCCGTGTCCTCGGTCAATAAGGCTGTTGGCCGCGCTCACTCTTGCATTAGCGCTCTGTGTTGGGTCAAGGGCTACAGAGACAAGGGTTTTTATAGCGGACACTGTGGCCGCCTTTGCTAGTTCTCTAGGGTCGTCAGTGTCAGGGAGGTCTATCTCAATTTCGGCAGGATCGGGGGTGAACTCCTCAGGCTCAGGCGCGGCGGCCTTTGCTTTTCTTTGTTCTCGCTCTCGTCGCTTCTCGTCTAAACGCCGGCGCTCCCCTTCCTGATTTTCCTGCCACTCATTGAGTTCCATTTATTTTTTAGAAGATCCTTTAGTTTTAACCGCAGACTTCTTTGCCCCTGATTTTTTTTTGGACACCGCCTTGCAGGGCGGGTTTGCACAATGCTTACGCAAAGCGTCGATCTTACCTGAGACCTCTTGCTTTAGTCCTGTGTCTGAGATTTGGCGCTGCACTGCGTCGTTAATAAACGTTAGGTCGGCTTCGATTTGATTTGGTTCCATTTTAGTCTCCTTGTTTTTGTGGGTCTGTTAAACACAGGAAAATATACGACATAACGTCCGGGTTGTCTCTAAAAACTTGGATGAGGCCGGTCGAGGATTTTGTGACTATAGCCTCCTCCTCGTCCTTCTGGCTCATATCGTAATAGAAATAAACACAATGCATAATCTCATGCAAAAGCGTATAGGCGGCCTTAACCTCGCCATGACTAGTATCGATGCGTATTACGTTTTTGTGGTTGTCGTACTCGCCGTACCTTTGGGCCTCCGCGGCCTTGATAGGACAAAACTCCTCGATAGCTATATCTCTATAGGCGACCTTAACCTTCTTTGGTAGAATCAACGGGCGGCCCCCCTGCTTCGTATATGTTAATAATATCCCAGCA
>Ga0208646_1000469_pt1 | contig 25433 bp, 32 predicted proteins | sample AntAceMetag02UK8_FD_184762 | JGI IMG/M metagenome (GOLD analysis project Ga0208646, IMG submission 184762) | Saline lake microbial communities from Ace Lake, Antarctica - Antarctic Ace Lake Metagenome 02UK8 (SPAdes) (version 2) | ecosystem: Environmental > Aquatic > Non-marine Saline and... | reverse complement strand
GGTGACGCGGTTGTAGCCTGCGAACGCCTCTGCGGTCACGCCCGTGGTGGCACCCGGTGCGGTCACATCTCCGACAAGAGTGTGCGCGACCGGTGAGGACCAAGCGCCCACCGTCCAGCGGTTTTCGTGGCGGATGCGCACCTGCCAGGCCGAGCCGGGCACGAGCCCGAGAATGTAGGCGTGGGTCGTGATGCCATCGACGACGCCGAGCTCGCTGTAGGTCGGCCCTCCGCTGAGGCGATACTCGACCCGAGTCAGGCCGCCGTTGGTGACGAATATATCGGCGGGCAGGGTCCACGCGGCCTTGAGCCGGGCCAGATTGGTGCCGTCTGGTTGTAGCACCACGGTGGCCGCGCCGCTGGTGAGCGCGAGACCGGCCGGGTCGGGCACATCGCGCACGCTGCCGAGGTCGGTGTTGGGCGCGGGATCTTGGGCGCTCTCTTCGTCGTAGCCCCAATCATAGACCGTGCTGGTGCCCTCATGCACGACGGCGTCGTTGACGATGCCGAGGCCGCCGTCATCGCCGGTCTCGATGCCGATGGTGGTCTGCTCGACTTCAAAGTGTTTATTGGTCCAGCCGCGCTTGGTATTGGTGAGGCGGATGGTCTCGCCGGGCAGGGCTGGCAGCATGCGCAGATTGCCGGGGATCCCTACCACGATGCCTTGGCGAGATCGCAGCAGAGTGATCTTGGCGATGCGCTGCGCCTGGGCCGCGCTGGTGACGCCGGTGAGGTCCAGTTCGCCGGAGAGTTCTCGGTCACCATCTGCAGTCAGATAGGTGGATGATGCGACGGCGGGCGCTTCGTTACTATTCCAGAGCTCGGCGGGGTCGGTGAAGGTGGTCGCGACCCGGTTGTATTTTTCCCTCATCGAGAGGGGTGAGGTGCTGATCAACCCACCGCGCAGCATCGTCTCGTCGATGTCGAAATCGGGCGTGATCCACGACGCGCAGCGCAGCTTCGCAATGCCGCCAATGTCGAAGAGTTTACCGGCACAGGTGGCGAGCATGGTTTCAAGAATCGCCTTGGGCTCGGATGAGGTATCGAAGGCCAGATTGCACGTGTAGCGCGGCTCGGTGCTCGTGCCATCGGCGAGGGTCACGTCTTCGTCGCAGATGTTGACCTCGGCGAGCCAGCCGGTCTCGTCGAGATCGTCGGTTACGCCCTGCAGGCCGACGTAATCGTCGAGCAGATAATCACGGATGATAATTGCCGTGTTATCACTCCACCCCGTGGTCTCGGCGACGGGGTCGTAGAGGTCGTTTTTGCCCTTACATTCTACGGTTAGAAGTGGCAGGCCACCGGGGAATTTGGAGCTGTCGTATTTGAGGCGAATCGCGGAGTAGGTATTGCCCCGCCGCCGGTGGGCCGAGGTCCACTTGGTGCCGATCTCAGCCACGAAGTTGGCGTCGGCCGTTTGATCACTCGCGCCGAGGTGATGGGTGCACCGTAAAAAGCCGGCGTATTTGCCCGTCGCGTTGCCGCTGACATCGAGGGGCACGATCTCGTCATCGATGCGCAGATTGTAGAGTCCGAAACAAGGGTGGGATGCCCATGAGATGATCAAGTAAAGGTACTCGCGATCGGTGCCAGCGGCGTGCCGAAATCGCAGATCACCGCCGACTCGACGATACCCGTAGATGATGCGCGCGGGGGCGAGTGGATCCACCCGCAAATCGAGCGGGTTGCCCTGGGTGAGCCCGCTCGGCTTTTCGGCGAGGATGCGCCCTACTACATACGACGCGGCCGTCGTCGCGGCTGTCATGACGACAAACTGCCCGATGGCGGATAATCCATTATACCATTTCCCGAAAGCGATAGCTGCGTTGACGAGGGCTTCCATGGCTCAAATCTTCCAGGCGTGACTGCAATCGAGAGTCGGGATCCAGATAAACCCAGCCGGGCCGGGGAAGGCACTGCGCGGGCCATCACAGAGGCCGAGGATGGTCCTACCCTCTCGGCCGATCGGCGAGGCTACGACGCTGCCACGGGAGGCGGCTTTGACCGGCACAGGCTTGAGCCCGGCCGCCTCGGGGATGTTGACCACCTTGCCCGCGAATCGGCGTAGCACATTGGCCGCGCCTCGGGCGTTGGTGTAGCGGCCGCGCAGGTTGAGCTCGGCGGCTAGATCGCGGCCCGTCATGGCCTGCACTCCCCCGGCCGCGAAGAGGCAACAATCATGCACGCCCATGGCAAAGGCGGTGTGGCGATGTTGCTCCAGGTAAGCGTGCAATGCAGCGATCGGATCTAGTGGCTTGTGATGCATTAGGAGGGAGCGCCGAGGGGGTTTCTGGTGGGGTTGGTTGTGCGGCCCCCGGCGGCCGGTATCGGCATGCCCCAATCGAGCGAGCCTTCGCTGATGCGGCCCGCGTAAATTTCGCCGAGATCGCCGGGGAATCGGCGGGTCTGTTCGGCATGGGTGAGTCGCACGATGCGTTGCCGAGTCAGGCGGGCCAGAAAGGTCTCCACGTTGACCTCGATGGTGTCGTAGTCGTCGCCCTCGATGATGCGGTGCGTATCGACGATGCCGCGAAAGATTTGCAGCGGGTCGTCGATCACGGCCCACGTGCCCGTGGTCTCGGTCATGGCGGCGAGCCAGAGGGAGACGCGGGAGAGCTGCGAGGTCTCCAGCAGGCCGAGGGTGACGAGGGCGGAGTTGACGCCGTTGAGGGTCAATTTGGTGTGCCCGGCGACGGGGCCGGGTTTGTGATCGATGGTGGTCACATCGCCGAGATCGCCGATGCCTGCCCACGTCTTTGCATCCCACGTGATGTTGCCGTGGCCCGTCCACGCCAGCACCGGCGTGTCTGGGTAGTTGATCTCGCAGAGCAGGCCCACGTTGACCGTGCCACCCGAGGCGGCGATCGCAGTTTTGAAAGCGTCGGTGAGTGTGCGCATGGCTAGAGGTTTTCGATGGCGGAAAAGGCGAAGCCAAACTCGACGGCGTCGCGGACGCTCCAGCCGGTATCGTTGATTGCCAGGCGGAAGGTGGTGCTGCCCGGTGTGGAGCCGGGGCAATAGGGATCGAGGTCGAGCGTGAAGGTGCCGTAGCTGCCCTGCAGGTCGTTGAAAAAGGTATCCCACGCGGCGGCGAGATCGGCGGCCATGGGCTGCAGCTCGACGTCGATTTCCCAGCGTGAGCCCGAGCGCCTCACCACGTAGTTGTGGAGCGTGATCGGGTTGTCGAATCGGGCGTTGGCAAACTTATGCCGCACCTTGACTTGTGCCGGGTTGACCGTGGTCGGAAATGTGAGGGGATAGGATGGCATCGGGTGGTGAGTTTAGCGGCCCATCTGGCCACGCGCTTGGGCTTCGAGGATACCCTCGCGGGCGATGTTTTTCATCTGCGGGATCATGCCCACGAGTTCCGCGCGCACGGTTTGTTGGACGCCGGTCGATACGTTGAGCACCATCGACACATTGATGGGCGCGCCACCGGATCCACCGGCCCCACCGCCACCCGGTGCGAGTGGTTGGCTAGGCGAGATGCGACCAGGCACCGACGGGGTGAAAAACTCGGCGAAGTTGTGCTCGTTGACCTGGTAGAGTTGACCCGGCACGACGTCGCCACCCGTAGCCTTGCCGGGGATTTTCGGCCCGGTGGCCCCGCCGCCGCCGATGATTTTAAGCGCGGATTGGATCCGGTTGATAAAGAGGATCTGCACCGCGAGCTGAATCAATTGCTGCAAGAGCATGCTCATGACTGAGCGGCCGACGTCGCCCCACGACTGCGTGCCCGTGGCCAGCCCGTGAATGCCGGTGGATAGCGTGGAGATCGCCCCGCCCACGGTGGCCTGCATCGTCGCGGCGATTTGTTGGCCGGTGGATCCCGTGGCGACCACCCACGATTGCAGCCCGGCCGTGACGCCCTCGCCTGCTTCGAGAAAGCCGTCGTTGTTGGCCGGGTCGTTGATGCCGCTGGCTTTATCACGGATGCGATCTGCCGCGCTGAGGCCGCCGCCGCTCAATGCTTTGGCCTGTTGGCGCAGGCCGTTTGCCTCCTTTTCTAGCGCGTTGCGTTGGCTCCATCTGGCGAGTTCCGACTCGGTGATGTCGCCGCTGGTGTCGAATCCTTTGAGGTCGTCGTATTCTATGTCACGGATCTGGTCGAGCATGTCGGCTTGATCTCTAAGTAGCTTTACCACTGCAGCTCGCTGCTGGCTCTCGGTTTTAGTCACATCGGCCAATTCCTTGGCGGTCTGGAGCTGTTTGGTGAGCAGGTGGAATTGGAGCTGATTGACGTTCCGCTCGCTAGCCGAGAGACCGGGCTTTTTCTTATCGGGATCTAGCCCGTCTTTGAGGGGTGCGTTCTTAGCCAACACGTCGCGCAGCAGGTCTGAGGACGGGTCGAAAGAGGCGAGGAGGCCGACCAGCGTGCCAATGAAATCTTGCTTGCCACTCTCTACGACCCGGCTAGCGAAGCCGAGCGACTCCCCTGTAGCGATCACCGCCTGCTTGCGCAGGGCTTCAATATTTTTCTGGGCGGTGGCAAGGCGTCCCATCGTGTCATCCGTCATGACCTTGCCCGCGTTCTTGGCGGCCTCGGCGACTTTGTCGTAACCATCGGCGGCGAGGCGTCGCAGGGCCTCTTGCAGGCGCGGTGCATTGTCGGTGCCGAGGATCTTTTGCGCCGCGACTAGGGCGCTGGTTTGGTCCTCACTATTGGCGATGGCTTTGGCGATGGCTTCGAAGCGGCGCTCGGTTGTCATGCCTTCGAGGTTGCTCACTTCGAGCCCGAGCATGCGGAATGCCTCGGCCGCACCTGCCCCGCCGCGCTTGGCCTCGGCGAGCACCTTGTCTTGCTCGCGGATGGCGGCGGTGAGCAGCTCCATGTTGCCGCCCGTGTCTTGCACGAGATCGTCAAACACTTGCAGGGCTTCGACTCCGATCTTGAGATTGCGCGAGATGTCGCGGGTCTCGGTGGCGTAGTTGATCGACTCCACCACGGTGGCGCGGATCGAGTTAGAAAGGAGGTCAAACCCACGCCGGGCCAGCTCGATGCCAGCGCCCACTTGCAAGCCCGATTCAAGGGACTTGCCGAGGCCGTCGGCTTTGGCCTTGGTCTTGTCGATCGCCACATCGGTGCGGTCAAGCCCGTCGAGCTTGTCGCGTATCTGGATGAGGAGATCGAGGGATGCGTCGGCCATGGTGGTGGGTTACTTGGTGGCGGCCGCTGCAGCGCGGGCGGCGTCTTGGGCGGTGGCGTTGGCGACGAGGCGATCGAAGGCGGTCATGGGTCGCACATCATGCGCCACGGCGGCGAGCTCTTCGGCGAGCTTGTCGGGCTTGGTGGTGTGGTGGATGTGCAGTTGCATGAGGAGGGTTTCGGCGCGGTCTCGCAGGTAGCGTTCGCGGGTGAGGTTGAGCCAGGGGAGCGTCTCGTTGATTATTTCCGTTTGGCTTTGGCCGGTGATGCGCGCGCAATCATTGCAGAGCTCAACAAGGCCGCCATCCGATTGGCCATCGGGAGGAGGATCTGCTCGCAGGCGATCACGAGCGGGGTCTGCCATTCTTTCGCGGCGATCGCGTCCTTGGCTGCGTCCGCCGCTTCCGTAAAATTTAGAGCCTTGATGTGCTTGAACAATACGCGAGCCGAGGCGGGCTTGAGGTTATCACTCCACCCATGGGGCACATTGATTTTGCCGGTGGGCGCGGGGATCTCGGGATGGGCGGGCAGCGGTGCCTTGGTGCGGCCGGTGGGTGCGTTGTGGTAGGTGCACAGCTCGATGAGCTGGTTTGTCTTATCGGCGAGGCGCATCACGCCCGAGAGCAGATAAGCCACGGGCATGGCGCGCACGTAGACGATCTGCGTGGTGCCGTCGATGAGTTCGACGACGACGGATTCGCCGCCGAAAAGAATGTGGAACGGCGCGGGGCCGGTGGGTCGTTTTGGTTTGGGCATGGTCTGGTCTGGTTGGGGGTGGATGGGGGCTATTCGGGATCGGAGGCGGCGTCGTCTTCAGCGTTCCCAACGATGATAGGTGGCGTGTCTTCGGCTTCCCATTTCGCGGTGAATCGGGCCACGGCTTCGAAGACTTGCGCGAAGGTGAGCTGCGTGTCGTCGGCCATGGTGACGGTGTCGCTCGCGGCCGTGCTTAAGGCGCGGCGGATGGTGGGCGCGGGTTTTGTGCCGATCACCACGTCGGCCACGCTGCGCGTTTCGCGGCGCAAGATCTCAAGGGTTGCATCAGTCGGTGTGATGTCGGCCTGGATGCGCCACGTCTCGCGCACGGTCGTAATTGTCGCCACCTCCTCCGAGGAGATAGACGAGGGAGATTGAGCGGAGAGGGTCAGAGCGACCAGCCCGAGGATAAGAATTGAGAGAAGTTTGTTCATGGTGATGGGTTCCTATTTAGCGACCCAGCCGGTGTTACCCGTGCCGCTTTCTTTGACGTAAAGACTCGTGCTCGTGCTGCCATTAGTGCGCGAATAGAGAGACCCGATCGCGGCCGTGACTACGCCCTCGGGCGAGCCGGTGCCCGCCGTCCATTGCACGGTGCCTGCTACGAATCCGACGCCAGTCACGTTGCCGCCTGCGTTGATGTTTTCGGCCACGCCTAGACCGCCACCGATGACGGCCGCGCCGGTCGTGGTGTTGGTTGAGCTGGTGTCATCGGTGAGGTTGACCGCTGTGCTTGTCGTGAGCTCTCCAGACGAATCAACGGTCCACGTCCGAGGATCGCCCGGCGTGATCGCTTCCATGCCGACGAGAGTCCCAAGGGACCGTCCATGACGGTCTCCAACGATCAGCGAACCGGCTTGGAAAATTGGCTCCACTAACGAACCAGCATACCAACCCTCAATCGAGTCCGCGGTGTAGTCTCCGGAGGAACCTCCTATGCTGAAAAACCCTAGTCGGCGTTCGGTATTACTTGTCGCGTCGGCACCCACTCCGAAAATCCAATGATTGTAACTCCCGTTCCGATAACCTGCTTGAGCATCTCCACTGGCTATCACTGGGTCGTAGGAGTAATCGTCTTCCCATCTAGCCCAACCGAATCTCCATTTACCTGTATTAGTCGCAATAAGTCGCAAAAAGAAGAAAGTTTCTACGGGGAAAAATGAATTGTGGAAAAGGCTATTTCCAGCCCCACCTCCCATGCCAGTAATCTGACCGCCCGAAAACGCCGTCGCCCCGTTTGTTGTCCAGTAACCGGTATTCGTGTCAAAAGTGGAATTGCCTCCGCTGAATCGTGGAGTCGAATCGCCCGCAACCGTAGCAATCCGAGGGAGCCCCCCGTCGATGGTCCACGCTAAGGCATCGGCGGCAAGTAGGGGGAAATTTAGGGGGATAACTGTTGGGACTCGACCCTTGGGCCAGTTGTGACCAACGACCATCGTCGTCGCGTCCATGTCTGCATCCATCCAGTTCGTGGAACCGTTTGTGGATTCCGAGAAGTCGCTCGTGATCGTTTCTCCATCTACTTGGATCACTGGCGTCAACGTGGTGTCGCCTTCCAGAAACGTGATCGCCATCTTGATATTGCGTCCAGAGTAGTCCGATCGAAACGAACTATTGGTAAAGAGCCGGTAATCGGAAGAGGTCGCGCCCGTTACTTTAATCCTCAACGAACTGGATTGTAATTGGGCCCATAGCGTATTCGGCCGGGTGTTGTCGATGAAATCACCTCCCGTTGCGCTCGAAGTCAGCGCAAATATATTTGCAGTGCCAGAAACGGAACTGCTCGGAACGTCCATATCGATCAATAGCGTGATCGGGTAGCCCGCGACGCTTGTGGAAGCATCGATAGGAAAGGCCAATCGTCGATTGGCTGTATCGCCATCGCTCACAAGGTAGGATTTCGGCATCCCTGCTGCTGCGTTAATATCCGAAATGTCAACTAACGTCGCGTCACCTAGGATCGCATTCAGCTCGGCGAGGCTGTCGATGTCGGTCGTGAGAACGTCGCCACCGCCTCCACTCGCGTCCACCCACTCCGACGCCGTGTTACCTGCGTTGCGGCGCAGAATTTGGTTAGCAGATCCACCGCCGCCAAGGACGTTTGGAATTATTTGGTCGAGCGTGACGTTTGCCCCGCTAATTCCGGGCCCCACCTTCCACCCCGAGAGCGATCCGTCAGCAACGTCGTCAAGGTCAGCGTCGGCGTTCTGCTTGAGGGCGATCGCGTTGTCGGCGTCGGTCTCGTTTTGGTCCACGTCGTTTTGCACGGCGGCGATCGCGGTGTCGGCGTCGCTCTCGTTTTGGTCGACGTCGTTTTGCACGGCCGCGATGGCGGCGTCGGCGTCGGTTTCGTTTTGGTCCACGTCGGCTTGCACGGCCGCGATGGCGGCGTCGGCGTCGGTCTCGTTTTGGTCGACGTCGCTTTGCACGGTGGCTTGCGCGGTGGCTGCACTGCCGGCAGCATCAAAGGCCGCATCGGCGGCGGCGATGCCGTAAAAATCTGTCCCTACTTCGAGGTCTAGGAGGGCTCGCATCGCCGCGTAGTTGGCGGCGGTGACCAGGCTTTGAGCGTTGGCACTTGGCGTGAGACTGGCCCACGTGGTGAGGTCGGTGTCGAGTCCTTGTGCGTCGGTGATGCCGTAGCCCGAGAGGGTCGTGGGCGTGGTGCCGATCTTACTCCAGGCGAGGCCGGTCAACCAGGTGGGATCCGCGTAGCTGCCCGAGGTCACCACGACGGTGCCGTCGGTCAACGCCAGGTGCGAGGAGGCGGCGAGGCTTTTGATCAATGTGCCGATGGCTTCGGGCGTGATCTCTTCGGCCGGGCCGTCGTCTTCGAGGAGCGCGTCGGTCGCGGTGTTGAAGGCGGCGCGGGTGACTTGCCCGTGCATGGGAGCGACAAGGGCCGTGCAGAGGCCCAGCAGGGAGATTAGATAGCGGGTGCGGTTCATGACGTTGGGTCTGATTTGTAGCGGCGGAAGCGGCCCGAGAAGCGATTCGAGAAACCGGGCACGGGGGGCAGGAATACCGCGAGCGTAGTGGAGTAATGCAGGTAGCGCGCGACGGCGCTGGTGTAGCGGGAGGCCGAGACGATCATGGTAAGAACCGGATGGTGAAGCGTTGCAGGGTGACCCACCGTTCCGAGGGGGACTTGGCGCGCAGCACGGCGTCGAAGTTGCCGAGAGCGGCGTCGGCCGTGACGGTGTCGGGGATCGAGATCATCCAGGCGTTGGCATCGGTCGCGATGGGGTAGAGCCCATCGTCGAGCACGCAGGTGACCAGGGGCGGGCCGCTTTGGTCCTCGGCCTCGGCCCAGACTTTGAGTTGAGGGGTCCACCCGGCCACGGCGATTTCGACGGCATCGAGCTTGAGGGGGGCTCGTAGCACGAGGTCATCGCCTCGGGTGCATTCGTAGATCGTGCGCATGATGTGGCCGGGTGGGTGGGTGGGTGGGTGGGTGGGTGGGCTTAGCAGGGGGAGATGGGCTTACGCGGTGGCGTCGATGGTCATCACGAGATCGGCACCGGCGGTGCTCTCTAGGATGATCTCGGCTTTGGTGCCGGCGTCGTCGCCACCCTCGGCCGCGAAGCGGTTGGCCCCGTTGTTGCGCGAGAGGGAGCAGGCAAAGGTCGCTACCTTGATCGCCACATCGGTGTCGGCGTCACCATAGGCGCGGATGAAGAGCACTGCATCGCCGTCGATGATCGTCGTCATCTTACCGGCGAGTAGCGTGGCGAGTTTTTTATACTCGTTGGTCTCCAGGACAAAACGCTCGGTGGATGCAGTGCGCGTGATGCGCACCGGGCGGCTCACGCCATCGGCACCGGCATCGGTGTTGCGCAGCATCTCGGAGTTGCCGTCGTAGTCGATGCGCTTGACCTTGAAAGTCGTCTCGGAACCACCCGTGGGAGTGAACTCCAGCCAAGAGGTGTGAGCGGTGATCGTGTTGTCGGGATCGTAAGCCTCGGTCGGGAGGGCGTTGACCAGAGCGGAGAGCTGCTGGCCGCGTGGGCGGCTGGCAACCCAGGCGCAAAGCAGGCCGATGCTGGCCGCGAGGAGTAGGAGTGGGATGATGATGTTCATGAGATATGGCAGGTGGTTGAGTTGGGAGAGGGTTAGGGGATCGCGACTTGGAGTAGTCCGGCGCGCGTGCTCAGCGAGATGGCGATCGCGAGGCGGCCGCGCTCGTTCGCGTCTCGGCTGAGCTCGATGGGTGAGCTGTCCTCGGGTTCAAACTGCACGTCGGGAAGATCGACCAGGGGCACGCTCACGAGATTGGTGACGACGCGGTGCTCTAGCTCAAGCACGCCTACGTTGCGATCACCGCCCACGAGGGCTTCGGAGCGCGCGGGGTCGTAGTCGCGATCGCTGAGAATAAGGTCGATGCCGGTAAAGCGGCGGCTGTGCAGTTGGAGGCGGTCGCGCTCGTTCTGGTAGCGCTGGCCGCTCGGGATGATGAAGGCCACGCGCTGCAGGTGATTGGCCATGAGGTCGTGCAGGGCTTTATCCATCTGCCCGCTGTCGTAGTAGGCCACGAGCTCGAAGAGGCCGCCGTCGATGAGCTCGCCGCCGTCGTTGAGCGGGAGAGATTGGAGGCGGGTCTTAAGCGCGGCCATGAGGGTGACTGGTGAGACGTAGCTCATGACGAGGGAGCGGCGGCGAGGCGGGCCAGCCGTGCTTCGGCGGCGGCAAACATCGAGCGCACGAGTAGTTTGCGATCGGGCAAGACGGAGGGATCGGCGCGTTGAGTGACCTTGCGCACGAGCCAAAACATGATCTCGCCGGTGAAGGTTTCGGCGGGGGTCACGCGGCGGCTGCCTTTGACGCGCTCGGCGAGGGCCGGTGCGGTGCTCACCTTGCGCACCAGGGCGGGCCGCACTGCGCCGAGCTTGGGATCGAGCACGTAGCGAAATTCGAGGTCGTTATACTCGCGGGCCCGTGTGCCCTGGGTGCGAGTGCTTGCGGGGATGGTAAGATACTTGCCGCGAGGTCTGATCGTGCCGCCGTAGTAGCGCTGCCGGATGCCCACTTGATTGATGGAGATCATGACGCCACCCGTCACGCTGCGTTGATGCGTGGAGCGGGCGGCTTGGGCGTAGTAATGGCGGCCGCCTTGGTGGCGGGCTCGATCGAGGCGGAAGAGATGCTCGCGGGTCGTCTGCTGCGCAGCCCGGCCGATCTCCACGGCCATGCCTTCACGGCCTGCAGCGGTGCGCACGCGGGCCATGAGCGGGGTGATCTCATCTTCGAAAGTGACGGCGACGCCGGTCATGATTCGCCGCCTTCGGGGGTGAAGTTGAGCACGCCGGATGAGTCGAACGCACCGAGGCCGCTCTCTTCGATGGCGCTGCGCAGCCACTCGTTGCGGGTCGCAGCGCTGGCCTGCAGGTCGGTGTTGAAGTCGAGGGAATCGGCGGTGACCTCGTCGCCTGGTTCCATGAGACCGAGCTGCACGGCGTCGGCGCGGGAGATGTCGCGCACATCCATACCCGAGTTGAAAGCGTAGGGCGGGTAAGGGTTGCCGAGCCCGTCGTCGAAGAGCGCGGGGTCGCCGAGCCGAGACCATACGCCATCATCCTTGAGCGCGATCATGCGGCCGCCGAAGAAGGTGCCGCCGGCTTGCGCCCAGCGCTCGGCCCAGGGGCGTTGATCGGATGAGTCACTCGGGCCAAATGCGCGGAAGAGTTCTTGGGCGGGATTGCCGGCGAGCACGTCGGCTTGCTGGCCTTGCAGGTAGTTGCCGTAACCCTGGGCGGTGGCGACGTTGGTCTCCAGCTGCAGGTTGATGCGTAGCGTCGAGGAGAGATCTTGCAGCCCGCCTGCTTTGCCAGGCTCGGGTGAGTAACTCATCGACTCACGCAGCTGCTTGATGCGCAGCCGCACCGAGGCTTGATCGTTGTCGCCGTCGAGCAGCTCGCGCACGCCCTCGCCGATGGCATCGAGCGCCCGAGCCGAAGTCTCCGTGGCCGAGAACATTGCCCGGCGTTTGATCGCACTATCGAGTGCGCGCAGATCGGCGGTGTTGCCGGTCGTGGGCAAGACGCTGCGCACCTCGGCGGCGTCGAGGGCTTCATCAAATGGGAGTGGCTTGGCGAAAATCATCGAATAACTAGAGCCCGGCCATCTTGGCTTTGGTGACGTCGCGGGTGGTCGAGAGCGTGGGTTGCTCGGTGCCGGTGGTGCTTTGCGCGGTGGGCGATCCACTCGCGGCGGTGGTGGGTGCATCGACGGGCCACTTGCCGGCGATCAGATCCTTGAGTCGGGCCTGGTATTCGCGCTCGTCGTTGTTCTCGGCGTCGCTCAGGGCGCGGTCGATGCGGCCGCACATTTGGCGGGCAATCTTCTGGATGGCGAGATCGGCGAGGTTGGGTGCCATCTTGGTCTCGTCGCTGCTGAGATCATACGCGCCGGAGAATCCCACCGCGCCGCGCACCTCATCGATGGTGCGGGTGATGAGATCGGGCAGCGGGTCGGGCTGGCCCCGGCCACGGGCTTGCCGTCGCACCGCCTCGACGAGCGAGGCGTGGCGCGATTCTTCAAGGTCGCGGGCAGTGAGGGAGATCCAAGCTTTGGTGGCCATGAGCGGAGTGAGTAGTCGGAGCCGTTAGGCTTTGGCGGTGGTGGGTTTGGGAGCGGGCTTGATGGGGGTGAGGGTGAGCTCGTAATCTTGGCCCGCGACGAATTGACCAGGCTCGACCAGATCGAGGGAGACGCCCGCGATGGGATCGGGGCCGTCGAAGGTGACGTGCTCCAACGCGGGGCCGTAAGGGCGAGGCCGGGCAGAGCGGCAAGTGACTTTGATTTTCATGGCGGTGGATTTCGAGGCCGGGATTGGCTTTGAACAGCCCTCGCCGCCGGGGCGGGAGGGCTGGAAAAGCTAAGCCGGTCTTAGCTGATGGTCAGTTTCTCGGCACCCACGGAGCTGGTGCCCACGATGTTGCTGTAATGCTCCACGGTGATGTCGATGAACTTAGCGCCCACCTCTTCGCGATGCACGCGCATGGCTCCGGCTCCGGTCGGAGTCACGAAGCGTTTGCAGGTGCTTGGATCATCCTTGCTCACTCCGCTCTCGCCGTGGAACACGACGGCCGGGGCGATGATGCGGGTCTTAACGGTCTTGCTCGACTGGTAAAGCTCGCGATCGACGCGTAGATCGTCGAGACCGAGCTTTTGGCCGACCTCGGTAGCGGTGCGATTGAGCCCGGCAAATGCCCCGGCCTTGTCGGAGGCTTCAAAGACGTCCGAGCGCAGGTTCCACGGCACGAGGCCGATGATCCCACGATTGGGGAATAACCCGGCCGAGAGTTGCGCGCGGGCGATGGCGTCGCGCAGATCCTTGTCGCAGTTGGGCGTGCCACTGGACCACGTTTTCGCGGCGTTGGTCGCAGCGGCGAGCAACACCGTAACGGCGCGGCGATATTCGTTGCGCAGGAGGCGCTTGATTAGCCGAGCGGTGATCTGCTCTTCGGTGATGACTCCGCCTTCTTCGTCCATGTCCATGCGGTAGGTGAGCCCTTTGTTGAGCGTCTTTTGCGTGACCTCGTTGCCGGTGTAGACGACGCGCTTGAAGGCGCTGCCGATGGCGCGCTCGTCGTCGACTTCGGAGATATACGCCTCGGAGTTGGTCGCCTGTTTGAAGTCAAAGCGGCGAGCGACGGGCACACTCGGGGCGATGTATTCGAGCGCCGCTTCGAGGTCGGCACCGTCGGTCCAGCCGGTGATGTATTCGGTGAGGGCCTCGCTGTAGGTCCCGGTCGTGAGGCGGTCATCGTTGGCGAGCGCGATGACGCCGGGGCGCAGGCGATCGTAAGAGACGATCGGGGCAAGCGCCGCATCATTGGCAAACGCAAACAAGGGAATGAGGGAGGAAGGTTTCATAGTATAAAAATCTAAAGGAGGGAGTTGAGGAGAGTGGGACCGGTGCGTTACGCGATGACGACGGCGACCGGGGCCATGTGCTGGACTTCGACATCGGAGTCGTCGCCAGCGGCGGCGTTGAGCGCGTAGCCGATGTGGTAATACGTGCCCGCATCACCGGGTAGGTTCTGAATCTTGCCCGCGTCTTCGGTGTAGACGGCCGCGCCCACGGCGATTACCTCACTGGCAATCATGATGATCGTCGATTCGTGCACCCCTAAGAGCAGCACGTTGCGGCGTTCTTCGGCGGCGGTGGCTTCATCATTGCAGACGCCGAGGGGAATGTCTCCATCGGTATTGATGGCGATGTGGTCGGAGTCACTGCCGAATTTCACGAGTAGATCACGCACCGTGAGGGCGGAATCGGTGAGTTTCGAGACGGCACCTTGGTGCGTGCCTTCGAAGACGTTGGCGAGGGCGGTCAATTGGTGGCCGCGAGGGCGGGAAGCGAGCAACGCGACGAGCGCGTAGATCGCAGCGGCTAAGAATAATACGGCGAGGAGTGAGTTCATGATGGATTGGATTTTGGTTAGAAGATTTTCGAAGAGAGCTTCGTGCACCGGGAAGCCCCGCCGCTCACAGGGAGACGGCGGGGCGGTAGCGGGCACGGTGGCCAAGTGGACGAAGACTAGCTCGCGTCGGCTTTCGCCGGGGCGGCCATCTCGGCGAGCAGCGCTTTGCCTTGCTCGGTGCGCTTGACGGATTGCCAGGCGTCATCGCGAGGCATGCCGGTGGCGATCTTCTCGTTCACCAGCGCGGTGAATTGCTCTTTGGCCGGCATGCCGCCTTTGCGCTGCCCGAGGCTGCCCGTGACGCCGAACGTCTTGACGGCCTGCTCATTGGCCAGGGCGGTGGCCTCGGCCTTAAAGTTGGTCTCCAAGCGAGCGATCCACACGGGCTTTTGCGCCTCGGTGATCTTGCCACCGGTCACGGCGTCGTTGACCAGGGCGGTGGCCCGCTCGGTGCGTTCGTTGGCGAGCGCGGTCTGCGCTCGCTTGAGATCGAGCTGCGCCGTGGTGAGTTGGGCGCGGGTGCCTTGGATCGCAGCGCGTTCGTTGGCGAGGGCGGTTTCGGCCTCGGCGACTTTGGCGGTGGCTTCGGTCGCGTCTTTCTTATCGAGAAGCTCTTGGAGCTTCGCTTTTACTTGTTCCTCGGTCGCGTCAGCAGCAAGGCCGAGAAGTTCTAATAGCCAAGTTGGCATGGTGGTGTCTTTCGTTGGTGGGTTGGGTTCGTTCACGGGCGACACCGAGAGCGGCGCGTCGTTGATGAGAGAGGTTCCCGCGATGTTGGGCCGATCGGTCAGACCGATGCTCACCATATAGACCGGCGCTTTGGCACCGGGGCGGCCGGGCACGTCGGTGCCGAGCCAGTGCGGCGAGAATGAGGAGAGGCCAGCGTTGACCAGGGCGAGGCCGGCTTCGGTGAGCACGGGTTTGAGCGCGAGGCCGTGCTCGCGGGCCTCCATATCGGCGATCGTGCCGTAGACCGTCTTGTCGGGATAGCGTCGATCGAGCTCGTTGATCTGACTCTGCAGGCGATGGCGGGCAGCGGTGCCCGTGGTGCGACCGAGTTCCTTGCGCAGCTCATCGGCAAAGTCGGGATGGCCCTTCACTATAGGCATACCGCGAAAGGCGCGCTTGAGCTGATTCCATCCGTTTTTGAAGTATCCGACCATCTGCTCGGCTTGCTCCCGGCCAAAGATTTGCTGCCCGCGAGAGTTGCCGTGCTCACCGTAGGGCACCATCGCCCAACCATCGGCCGCAAGGGTGCCGCCAAACTCATTGGAGAGACCGACCAGGTGCACCATCTCGACCGGGGCTTCGTTGACGAGGGCGGTGAGGGGCCGGAAATCGGAACCGCTTGGCGCTACGGGCACCCGTTGCACACCCGTTGCAAAGCGATTTGAGGACGTTTCCCGGCGATTTGGGTATGAAGAGACGCATTCGGCAGGTGCGTGCGTGAGAGGGGGGGTTGCGGCGAGTGCGTTCATGCGCTGGAATCTTGGCGGGTTTGGGCGGCTTCGGTGAAACCGGAGACGAGGGCGGGACCGAGGATCTTTTCGAGCGCTTCGGCGGCGGCGGGCACGCGCTTGACGGCGGCGCGGTAGGTGGCAGGCAGGTCGTCGCGGAATTTCTCCAGGGCGGCGCGTTGAGCAGTGGGATCGGTGATCTCCTCAATGGTCTGCAGATCATCGAGCAGGGGCTTGACCACCGCCGCGATCGCCGGGGCATAGGTCTCGGCGGCTTGCTTGAGGTAGCCCCGGTCATCGGGTGCGGTGTTGGCAAAGGCGGTGCCGGGGCCTAGCAACGGCGGTGCACCGGGGAGGCTGGGCAGGCCGCTGGGGGCGCTGGCCACCTGGTCGCCCGGCTCGGGCTCGGCGCGGCCGTAGCGGGCGCGCAGGTCGGTCTTGCTCTGCTCGATACCGGAGTCGCGCAGGTAAGTATCGATCGCAAGCTGTAGCGTGAGGTCTTCGCGCACGCTGGGCTGGAGTTTAAAATAGGCTCTGGGCTCCGTGCCGAAGCGGTAGTCGATCACTTGCTTGTCGACGTAGTGCTGCAGGGTCTCGGAGATGTTGAGCGCATCGGCCGCCTCGAAGATGTCTCCATCCTTAGATTGCGCATCGCTGCCGGTCGCATCGCCGACCTGGCTCATGGTGGAGAGATCCCCACCGAGCCACAGCCGGGTGATGGCGCGGTCCATGCGGTCGACCAGTTCCTTCTGGGGCGTGTCGTTGCCCGAGATCTGGATCGGCTTGATGTCGCTGCCCGCACTGGTGAGCACCGACCCATCGCTGGAAAACGCGGCGAGGGCATCACGCATGCCGTCCCACTCGGCACTCCCGAAGGTGGCCGAGGTCGTGCCGTGCAGATACGGCACCGCGAACTTCTCGCACAGGATCAACCAACTTTGCAGCGGCAACTTTTTGTAGAGATACGCGATGGCGCTGGCCTCCATGAGTCCCTGCCCACAGGTGACCATCCAGCCGCCTGCTTCGAGGTCGATTCCAGTGGTGGCAAAGTCCGTCTCCAAAAAGCGCAGGCGGCCCTCGGTGTTCTCGAAAAATTGCAGAGGCACGAAACGAAACTCAGCCGAAAGGCTGCCAGGCGCGGGCTGCCAGACGATCTCATGCACGGCGTATTTGTGGCCGACCGCGTGCATCATGTATTTGATGAGCTTGGCCACCCCACCCCGCTCGTTGGTGTCGAGCGCATTGGTGGTCGTGAGCGTGTTGTAAAAGTCTTCCAAGGCGGTCTTGTGCAGATCGGCCTCGGGCGTCTCATCCATGGTGATGATCTCCCAGTCGAGCAGCGACACGCCGAGCTCGCGTTTGGCGGCCACGGTCTGGATCGCGTCGTCGCGGTCTTTGATCTTCTGCCACAGCTGGGCGGCGTTGCGCAGGTAACCCCGGTCGAAGTTTTCCAGCGACGAGACGAGCGACGCCGGCGTGAGGTTGCGAATCGGATTGATGCGCGACTGCAGGTGCTGCCGCACGCGGTCGCTACCGATCGCGGGTTCGGTCTTGCTGAGAGTCGCCGCCATATTGGCGAGGGCGAAAAATCTACGGGCGCGGTTAAACATTAGATTCGGATTCCTTTGCCGGCGAACATGCCAGCGGAGAGTTTGCCGTTTGCCGTGCCGCGTGGATCGTGGGTGCGTTCGAAGCGGAATGGGCCGCTCGCGTTGTCGGCGGCGTGCAAGCCTAGGGCCAGCGCCGTGCAACGGTCACTGTGCCCCTCGGCCGTGCGGGGCGCGTTGTAGCTATACTCGCCGCCTTTGACGACTTGGGCCATGGCGTGCAGATCTTCGCGGATGGCGACCGAGCTCGGGATGCGTATCCGCACCGGAGCTTCGAAGGCGCGGCGCAAACGCGGGAAGATGGTGCGCTTGAATTTCGGCGTAAAGGTGCACAGCTCGATCTTGCCAAACTTGTGCTCGGCTGGTTTCCACTCGCCAAACTCTTCGACCAGGTGATCACCCATGCCGATGCCGGGCCCCGTGTAATCATAGGCCACGCGACTGGCTCGCTTGATGCGTTGGCGTAGCACGTCCTCTTGTCGCGGCGTGCTCATGTTTCGCAGGGCAAGCACTTCGCGGGTGGCCCACACGTCGCCGGTTTGCTCAAGCGTCCAACAGACCGACGGATCGTTGACCCGGCCAAAGTCGATGCCGAGCACGACGGGCGTCTCGCCGCGCTCGAAGAACGCGGGCTCGATCACTTCGCTGGCCAGTGAGCTCTCGGCGTTGGCGATGATGTCGTAGGGCAACAGCACCGACGACGAATCCAGAAACTCGCACTCGAACTCTTGCGACCAGCCTTCGGGGTCGTCGATGGCTTCGCGTAGCTCGGCGATGTCTACAGGCAGGCCGCCGGCGACCGCGTCGTAGATCGTGACCTTACTGATCGACCATTTTTGGCGGCGACCAGGCGCGGGGTTGAGTAGGTTCTGATCGACGATCTTGAAAAAGCGTCCGCTCTTGCCGTTGGGCGTGGAGATAAGGCGCACCTTCTTTAGCCCACCGCGCAGTGGGTTGGTGATCGATGGGAGCAGCGCGCGCCACGTGGCCTCGCTGTCTTCGAAAAAGGCAAACTCGGTCGCCAGGATGTTGGCCGAGAAACCGCGCACCGTATCGGGGCGGCCGGGCACGGCGACGACTCGCGAGCCGTTGGCAAAGGCGAGGCTCGACGACTTGAGCAAAGAGTTGGGCCCATCGAAGCGCGTCTCGGTGGCATCAGCGATCGCGAGGTCATAGGCTTCGGCCCATTCGCCGCACTTAGCCAGGGACTCCTGTGATTGGCGCTCGGAGGGCGCGGCGATCAACCACGTGGTCTTCTCGCGCATCTGGCAGTCTTCGACGATCTCGGCCGCACTGGAAAAGTCTTTGCCGGTTTGGCGCGACCAGAGGCCGAGTTTGAAGCGCGCCGGGTCGTTGACCCAATCGGCTTGATAAGGCAGTAAGATGCTCTTGGGCGTGATGATGGGGCCGCTCATCAGGAGATGCCAAACACGGCCTTGATCCGTTGCTCTTTCTGCTCGGGTGTGAGCTGCCCATCGTTCAAGACTCCCTCGGCTTCGTCGGCCTGAGCGGCTTTCTTTTCGAGGAGAGACAAGCGCCGAGACTGCAGCTCGATCTGCTGCGCTTTGAGGGCGAGCTTCTGCGAGTCGCCGATGATCTTGGCTAGCGTCGAGAGTTCGGCGATGTCGCCCGTCTCGGCCATCGCTCGCTCGAAGAGTTTCTGGCGCACCAGGGCGAGGGTCGCTTCGTCGAAGTTCTCCGCATTGCCCTGCAGTTGCTTGAGCACCGTCTCCGTGAAGCTCTTCGCCTCCGAGGCGCGTTGGCGAAAACAACGCCGACGCCAAAACGATTGCAGCGAAGAGATCGAGGACGTGACCCCGAAGTCTTGCTCCAGGCGTTCCTGGGCGACCTCGTAGCTGAGGTTCTCTTCGGTCAACCATCGGCGCAGACTTTCGCGCTGATGCTCGGGCAAAGAGTCGAGCTTGGAATCGGATCGAGGTTTGCGGGCCATGGTTCACGAGGTGGCGGAGGGGGAGGAAATATCGAGCCCGGCGCAGATTTGACCACCAGCTCGCGAATTTAGAACTCTTACCGGCGCGACCAGGGACGGCGGGAAGACTCGCGAGCCAGACTCTGTGCCGGGCAAGTTTAGTAGACTGTATCCGGTAACCGGATCACAGAAAGAGAGAGCCACGGCCGGCGCACGGTCCGAGCATTGCGGAGGGATTGCACACGAGTGCGACCCGGCGGCGTCTGGCGCCGTGGCGAAAGCGAGGTGGGCACCGAGCGCGCAGGCCGCTACGAGCACCAACGCCCAAAGCACCAACGTCAAAACGGTCGCAGCGATCAACGCGGGCACTTCGTCCCGCCGGAGTCCTTTGATCAAACGATTCATCGGAGCAAATACGACTGTCCGGCTTCTTTAATGAGCCAGCGGTTGAGGTCGCCGTCGTTGGGGTCCATCTCATCGGCCAGGAAATCGACGTAGCGCATATCGAGCAGCTCACTCATGTGCTCGTGCAGCGATCGCGGGTCGGCGATGGGTGGGCGCACTTGGCGATTGATCGCGGCAAAGAGCTGGCTGAGAGGCAGCGCGTGGGGCGCGACATCGGCGAGGATCTGCAAGATGGCTTGGCGGATTTGGGCGGTGGTCATGAGGGGCGGGAGGTGAAGAGACGCAGCTGCTCGGCGAAGCGGGCGGGCAGGTGGTCAATGCGGGTGTTGATGTTTTCTAGGGCCTTGTCGTGCCTGATGTCGGCGGCTTCCGCGGACGCCCGAAGTTGGTTAATCTCTTTGGACGTGTGGTCGGCCGTGCTTTGCAGCTTCGCCAGCTCACGGCCGATCTGCTCATTGGTCTCGTGCATGCGCTTTCTGGCATTGGTCGCCGCGACAAATCGCTCGTTCACCTCTTCGCGGTGTCGGGCAAATTCCGGGCGCGCGACAAATTCCTCGACGTTTACGATCTTCATGGGCTGGGGCATCTTCCGCTCCGGAGCCCGCAAAGTTTTGATTGCGACCAATCCGCCGAGCACGCCGCCGATCAGCAGGGTAACCCATGCGGCGATTTGGATCCAGGTGCCGAGCTCGTTAGGTGTCATCGTATGATAGGTTTGACGGTCCCGGCGCTTAGGCCGTGGCAGCGGGTGCCGGTTTAATGAGCCCCGCCGCGACGAGTGCCGCCCGCAGCTCGGCATCGAGAGTGATCGCCGTGGGCTTATCCGGCGTGCGGTAGCGGGCGAGCAGATCTTGCATCGCATCGTTGACGCGCAGCGCACTTTGTTGCTCGCGCAGCGCACGCTTGAGGTGCCCATCAAACACGCCGCCCACCGCCGTCTGGTCGAGAATATCGCGGAACGTATCGATGCCCTTGATTGATGCCTCGGCTACGCGCTCGCTGGTCTTCTTTTTCTTATTGAGCCACACGGCGCAGATCGAGAGCAGGCCCGAAAGGCCCACGCCCACTACATCTGCGTAGGGGATTGGGAGCAGGCGCAGCGCGCCGACCGCCGTCTGAGCGACTCCGGAAACTTGCACCGTGCCGACTGCATCCGCCGCCGGTGCGATCGACGTGCCTGCTAAGATGATGCGATCCTCACGCACGATATTGCGGATCTCGGGAGTGACTGCGATCAAAGAGCCATCGGGCATCTGCACGCTATCGACCTGCACGACGATCGGCTCGGCGGGGACCTCGGTAAACAAAGCCCCCTGCGGTTCGCAACCGCCAAAAAACAACGGCGCGAGCACGGCCAATACCACGACGGGAAGAATTCGGACTGTTTTCATAGTAGAGGTTTCAGCGTTTCAGATTTCAGGGTTTCAGATTTCAGCGTTTCAGGTTTCAAAGGATCTGCCCGCTCGGCTTGAGCACGGGGCCACCGGGACGTCCGGGGCGTTTGGGCGCAGGCTCGGCGCTGTTGGAAAGCTCGCGGCCGAGATCTCGCATGAGGGCGTGATCGCCCTCGATCTCGACCATCTCACCACCGAGCAGCACCCGCAACGTGAGCGTGCCGCGCTTGACGGTGGGCAGGGAAAAGGCTTGAAGGGTGGTGGTGATCATGGCGGCGGTTTTCGGGAAGGCCCACACCATGCCACAGGTTTGAAAAACCACCTACCCCACCATTCCGTGCGTTCCATCTGTTCCCCAAATATTACCCTGGGTAATATTTGACCCCGTCCCACCGGCCACGATCCGGGCACAAAAAAGCCCCGCGATTGGCGGGGCTAGAGGGGAGAAAAAGGCCAGCCGAACAAAGCGATTGGAGCCGACCGCCTACGGCTTGCGGCTCAATCCGCCGGGTTCGCAATAGCTCCGAGGGAAGCGCGAAGGTCTTCGGAAATCCTTTGGGCCTCCGCGAAGGTTTTGCATTCTGGGCCGCATCGGAAGCCGTGCGTTCCGACCGTAAACCCAGCCTGCCAGCCTCCTTTCCATAGCGCACTGACTGAAACGGAAAAGTGCGAACCAGCCGGTGCAGACAACCCCGTAGGATGCGCCTCGACGGTCGTTAGAGTTTCTGGTTTTTCGTTCATGGTTTTGTCGGGGTCGTCTGACCTAGGTGTTCGCCTCTACAAGGTGAGCATCACCGTGACGGTTTCACCCGCTGCTAATACCACCGGCTTGCTTACCCGAGAGCCGGTGCGCTCCATCATCCCGTAGAGGCCGGGGATTTCCCAAAATATGTCGCAAGAGACGATGAACTCGCCAGCTGGTAGCGATTCAAAAGAGAACCGCCCCTCGGCATCGGCCACCGTCTTGCGCACTAGCGCCAGCATTCGTTTGCGCTCGGCGTCGCCGTAGTTGGTGGGAGTGTAGCCAGTCGATTGGATCTCCAGTAATTCGCGCACGTAACCCGTGGAGGGATACAAATGGACGATCTCGCCCGCACCGACCTTCACGTCGCCGCCGCGAGTTTTCAAAAATGCTTGGCCGGTTAAAGTGGCGCGACCATCCACGAGGAGCGTGCTTGATGCAGCATCATCCCATTCGGATTCTACCGCAAAGGAGGGCGCCGCAACGGGCGCCACGGTGGCACACCCACCGCAAAGGGTGAGCAAGGCGGTGGCAAGTAGGAGGTATTTTGTTTTCATGATGGGGGTTGGTTAGTCTTCAATTAGTTTTTCTAAGTCGTCGATTTTGAGATGGAGCTTAACTTGCACCCATGCGTGGCCGAGGCCACCGGGCACTTGCTCTGCAACGTCGAGGTATTTGGTAAAGAGCGCCTCGATAGTTTGGCGCTCTGGTTGATTGGCGGGCCCCGCTTGGAACTCGCTCGGTGTTATGATACGACCTCCGCCATAAACCGCTTGTGACTCGTTCATGCTAGATCGTGATTTCATATCACCTAATTGATGTGAGTTCGCATTCTCTAAGCGGTCGATTTTCTCCTTAACATAGGTAGAAAACTTGCCTCTCTCGCGTTCGAGTCGAGACACCCATTCTCTCCCAACTCCAAGCTCAGTAGCCATTTGGTCTTGGTCGAGTTTCAATTTGCGGCGAAGCGCGAGTAGGCGTGCAGGCCAATCAATAGAGGAAGTCACTTTTTTGATCATTGTTTGTATTTGTGACTTGCTAAGTCCATGCGTCACGTTTGTGACTTATCACACAAAGAATATGTCTGTCTCATCACAAGTCTTAAAACGAATCCGAAAAAAGATGATCGATCGCGATCTCACGGTTACCGCATTGGCAAATCAGATTGGCAGAGAAACCCGTCCAAGATGTCGGGAATCTGTCAGCCGCGCAATTCGACACGGGCGAAATGCCAATGTCCTCAAAGAAGTCAGGGAGTATCTCGATGTCTGAATCGCTGATCACCGCACTGCACATCGCGTTCAGGGCTTATGATGAGCCAACCACCACAGAAACGGAAAGAGACGCGATTCTAATAGCCATGTCCGAACATAGCCCAAGACCAGAAGCGGAGTCCGCAGCGCGCATTCTCCAACATCGGCGCGAAGCCTCCAAGCACCAACTCCAACTCAAAGCCCTGCTCGGTGGCATCGGAGGTCAATTATGAAACCGCCGCTTAATTGTTTTTCGGATCCACGCCAGACTCTCCGGCCAGCCAGCGCGCCCGAAAGTGCTCCCGCCACAGGTCGAGCAATAGGATCTCCATCACGGCTCTTTCCCCGGCTGCCGGCATCGGACGTTGATGCAAGCTATAGCTATCTGCTTGAGCGGTCGCGTAGCGAAACCGCGCCAACAACAGGGTGCGACGTTGCAGATCTTGCGGCAGCTCCAAATCAGGATCCTGCGCAATCCATCGCTGCAGCCAGGTATCGGTGGATCGCTCGTCAGCGGCACTATGTGGGCAAGCTGCTACAGCGGTGCCACGCGCTGCCAGCGAAAGCGCCATCATGCGAGTCAACTCCGCAATCTCAGCCCAAGGATTCACCGGCCCAATCCACCACCATCAACCCCAACGCGCAAGCCGGGATCGAAGCCTCCAAGCATCAACTCCAACTCAAAGCCCTGCTCGGTGGCGTCGGAGGGGAAGCGTGAAACCGTCTACCCCTTCGCCACAGCATCGGCCCACAGCGGTCCGAGCACGGGCCAGCACTCAATCGTCAACCACAGGAACACCTCCTCAAACGACTCAGGGCGGGGTGATGCCTTGGCCCGCTTCTGCTCTAGGCAAAAATGGGAAGCTGAACGCAGCCGCCAAGAAACACCGTCGGAGCATGCGACCGACATCTCGGCAAATCGCCTTGTTCTCGCAAAGCCTCGCAGGCGTAACTCTACCGCCCGTGAGACGGATCCCTCGTTGCGCACCAGCAACTGAATCGCAGCCGGATCAGGCGCGGCAGGATGAGGCAACGGCAGGCACCACGCAGCCCCGTCAATCTGCTCAATCCACCACGGCCAAGGCTGGTTCCAAGCCATCCGGCAACCCCATCAACCCCGCCCCGAAAGGGCAAGCCTGACCATGACCGAGCAGCTTGAAATGACCGCCCTCCTCGCGTGCCTCGACTTCCCCGGCCGGGGGGCCGTGAGCATCAAAGAGATCGCCGCCAAGCTCGGCTACACGCCGCGCCACGTGATCGGCTGGATCGAGACCGGCGAGCTCGGCCACTTCGACGGGCGCGGCCGGGGCGCTACCCGCCAATCTCACCGAATACCGATCGACTATTACCGCGACTTTATCGTGCGGCGCCTCAGCGGCCCCGCTCGCCGCGAGCTGCTCGCCCAACTGCCCAAGGGCACCCTGCGCGATCTGCGCCGCGAGATCGACCACCTCCTCACCGCTCAAAACTGACCCCTCTCTCCATGCCCAAAGGTAACCACAAACTCACCACCAGATCCGCGCAACTCGTCTTGAGTGATCGCGCCCTTGCCACCACCTCGGCCCCGCAGTTGCAAAGTCTACAAGAGGCCACGCTCAAGACGATGCGCCTTATCGAGACCGAGCAGGTGCGTATCGACGGCGCGGATGCCGCCAACACCATGCGCCGCGTCTTCGTGGGCTTCGCCCTCCAGCGTGTTAAACTCTCGCTCAAGCACGGGGATTTCCTTCCCTGGCTAAAAGCCCACGCGCCCGTCTCGCACAAGCAATGCACTTTTTATATGCGCCTCGCCGTGGCGTGTTGTGAGAAGGTCAAACTCACCAAGCCCGATCTGCTCACCCTCCCCGGTGATCAGGTCACCCTCGAACTCGATAGCGAGGGCACCGGCCGCGATTTTGCCGCCAAGGTCGCCAAGTTCTGCGCGGGGCTCGGCTTCACCGATCTCCTGATTCGAGAGGGGATCAAGGATGCGCCCAAGAAACCCGCGCTCCCCGCGCCGAGCGAAGGCGCAGACGACCGGCCCATCGATCCCGAACTCGCCGCACAGACGGCCCGCGAAAACTTGGCCGAGTGGCTGAGCACCGGCCGCCAAATCCTCATCGATGAAAACCTCGGCCAGCACCTCACCCCGGCCGAGCTGCGCGAGATCGACACCGAAGCCGCCGCCATTCTCGCCACGTTCCGCAAAGGCCACCGCGCCGCGTTGAAGACCACAACGAAGCGCAAAGCCTAAACCCACCACCTCAACCCGACCAGATCCATGACCGCCCTCCTCGCCGATTTCCAAAGCCCCGACCGCCCTACCGAAATCCTCACGG
>Ga0208646_1000468_pt1 | contig 25574 bp, 28 predicted proteins | sample AntAceMetag02UK8_FD_184762 | JGI IMG/M metagenome (GOLD analysis project Ga0208646, IMG submission 184762) | Saline lake microbial communities from Ace Lake, Antarctica - Antarctic Ace Lake Metagenome 02UK8 (SPAdes) (version 2) | ecosystem: Environmental > Aquatic > Non-marine Saline and... | reverse complement strand
CTTTATGCGGGAATCCACGAATGACCAAAGACGGAATTTGGGTTAACAATGTTCGACGTAAAGCATTGATCAAAGATAAATCAATTTGAGCCAAGTCAAATTCTAAATGGTCTTTCGTCTCAATCATAGAATCTACAACAATCTTACTCATTATAATATATAATATATTTAATCTTAAATCAATTTTTTTAGGTAAAAACTCATTTTTTTAAAATCACGATTAATAAATGAGTAAACCCGAATTGTATTATAGCAAATATTGTAAACATTCCTCTGAAATTTTAGAAGAACTCAACAAACATGGATTACAAGATATATTTACGTATATATGTATTGATAGTCGAACATTAAAAGACAATGCCTTTTACATAAATTTATTAGACGGTACTCAAAAGTTATTGCCACCGATGATCAATAGAGTGCCTATATTATTGTTGAAACCCAATTATGAAATTTTGAGCGGTAATCAAATATTAGAATATATCAAACCCCAATCCAAAAATATAGAAGAAGAAACCACTAAAATATCCAATGAACCGAGCGAATACTCTATGACCAATACGATGACCGGTGTAGTAAGTGATTCTTATAGTTTTCTGGATATGAGTCCGGATGAACTTTCCGCAAAAGGCAATGGCGGAATAAGACAAATGTATAATTATTCTACATTAAATGAATCCAATGATTCTATTCCGACCCCATTGTTGGACGATAAAAAACCTAAATTAGATTATTCTTTAGAACAATTAGAAAAAAAACGAAATGAAGAAATTCATTTAAAGTAATACATATATATTAAGTAATGTCGAAACAAATTTTTGAACAATTCAATAAAATGTATTTCGATTTTCTGGGTTTTTTGAAAAAATATTCGAATGGAGACAAATTATTCCAAAGTTTTTACAACAAAAACCATGTTGTAAAAAATATGAATATAAAATTACTTATCAAAACGTGGTATGAACATATTACGAGTAAATATCATAAAGATATTATAGATGGAAATATATCTTTTTTTTTAAATAAGAATTATGAACAAGATGTAAAAAACAATTCCGATGACATGATAAAATATATTAATTATTTTAAAAAAAAATTCAAACAATTCGAAACAAACATTGTGAATGAATTTGTTGGATATATCAAAAATCTTACTCGTCTAAGTTATATGTATTTTAACGCGAAAGATATATAAACAATTTATATATCATAGTATAATGGATGGATTTTTGACAATTTATAATGACTTGAAAAAGGATTTAATCCTTACGTTTCCTGAGTTGACAGATACATTGAACCAATTAGGCGATGATACTGTATATGAATATTGTTTGAGTGTTTTTCCAAATCATTTTTTTGATATTTTATATGAAAAAATGTCCTTGTTTGATGATACTGTATATTTATTACCAAATATTGATTTTTCTTTGTTGATGAAAGACGAAAAATTAAGTGATAAATCACGTAATACTTTATGGAAATACTTACAACTGATATTATTTTATGTAGTTGAAAAAAATAATCCTATGGAAAATAGTGCTCACGAAAAAATGGAAGAAACGATGGAACATATGAAAAACATGTTTCAACAAAATGATTTATCAAATACAATTCATAGTATGTTTGGCGACTTGTCCAATAATCCTATGTTTGGCGACTTGTCCAATAATCCTATGTTTGGCGACTTGTCCAATAATCCTATGTTTGGCGACTTGTCCAATAATCCTATGGATAAAATGATGAATGGAAAAATAGGAGAAATTGCGAAAGAAATTGCTCAAGAAACAGCTAACGATTTTGGTAACCCTGAGGATTTTATGAATAGCATTATGAAAGACCCAAGTAAAATGATGGGATTAGTTAAAAATGTAGGTTCAAAATTAGAGGGAAAACTAAAAAATAGCGATTTGAAAGAAGAAGATATGATGAAAGAAGCTTCTGATATTATGAATCAAATGAAAGATATGCCTGGATTAAAAGATATGATGAAAAATATAGATATGAAAGGTATGATGAATAAAATGGAACAAGTACAAAAACAAAATGACACAAAAGAACGTATGCGAAAAAAAATGCAAAAAAATATGGAACAACGTGAATTAGAAAAAACCTCAACTGGAGATTATGTATTTCAAAAAGGTGATGCCCCCAAAAAAACGAAAAGAAAACAAAAAAAGAAATAATAAATATATATAAGAATGTCTTTTTGGATGGATGACCCTACTATTTTATTGAACTCTAACTATATATTTGATGTATTACCAAATGAACATCAAAGTAACACTCAAAATTTAAATGCTTTATCGCGTTTTGTTATATGGATTAGTTTGTTTGGGTATATTATTTTAAAAAAAAATATTATTTTGATATTAGGATTTGTTATATTAGGAATGATTGCTATATTTCATTCTTACAAAGAGGGGTATGTAGAATATAATTATAGTACTATATCAAAAGATTTATCTATCATAAATCCTTTAGGTAATACATTAATGAGCGATTACAAATACAATACTAACAAAAAAGATTCTATACCAAAATTACCAACTACATCTAATAAAAGTTATGGAAAAACGCCTTCGTTTGAAACGGAGTATGGTGCTGATACAGAACAATCTATAAACGATAAAACCAAAGAATTTATTTATGAACATAACAAAGACAACGAAAATATAAAGGATTTATTTCAAGATAAAGGCGACCAAATTGAATTCGAACATCAAATGAGACCATTTCATACAACCCCAAATACTACTATACCGAACGACCAATCTGGATTTTTAACTTATTGTTACGGCATTTTACCTAGTGATAAATCTGTTATTTCTTATTAAAAAAATATTATACTATATTAATTATGTCGCAAGTTTTTGATTATACATTTCATCGCTTATCGCGAATTGGACAAGACGAAATAAATTATACGCAAGATAATATTATGAACAATAACATATCTAACTACAATACTTACAATCCATATTCGAACGATTGTTTAGGCGGTTTAGATTTTGCTGTAAAACAACCTAATGTATTTGTGAATAAATCTACGCATCAATTAGGTCCGCTGGGTTGTAATGTAAAAGACAATAGTATATTGAAGAAAGGTATTTTAACCAACCCAAATGTAAAACTAACTTTACATGAACGCCCCTATAAAACCGTCCCCTTTTTAGGAAAAGGAAATGTGGATGTATACCAAGAAAATAAAATCAGATTAGGAGACACGTTCAAAGAAAAGAAAAGTGTCTCTCAATTCAACGAACAACCTTTTCAAGATATTGCGAATTATCCTATGCAAGAAGATGTAAAAAAAAAATTACAAAGCGCAAAAATCGAAGCGGATGTGAATCCTTTATGGATGCGTGGTGGAACGGATACACGTATTTTGTATCAAAATGTAGACTATTGTAAAAAAAAATAGTAAGATATATTAATGTCTTCTACACGTAATAAAAATCAAATGTCTGATTACAACGTCAAAAAGCGCGAAAGTGAACGAAATCAGTTGTATCGAATGAATGAAACCTATTCTATTCACAACGATACACGATTTATGGAATTAGGGTCTATGGCCAAAATGAATGGTGAACAATTATCTAAAAATTATGTAGATGTAGAAAGTATGCTAAGAGGAATTCGTTCTACCAATTTAGAAGGACCTTCTTTCAAAGTAGAACCCAAGTTTGTATCTTTAGAATCAAAATCTTGGTTTGAAAAACCGACCACGATTCTTCCTGAACAACATATTCATTCTTTATTAGATCGTCCGCTTTTCTTGAATTAGTTTTTATATTTTAGTATAATAATAATGGCCTTTACTCGTTTTTCGAATGATATAGCCTTACAACAAAAAAGATTAGAAGAATCTACGTTTACTGGAATATATCATTTAAATACCCCCGGAAATGGATTAGATAATCCATATATAAATGACGTTCACATTCGTTTACAAAAATGGGGCGCGAATTTACATAAAAATACAACCAATATAGAAAGTGAACTGAAAAATAGAACGATACCACTTGGAAGAGACACGACTCCTTATAATGAATTCAAATCTAGTAGTCTTAATTATAATCAAACCAATTTTTCAATTGATGAAACTCGTACAACTATGCCAGCGTGGAAATTACGAGATGTAGAACGTTCACGTTATGATTATGTACACTCTAATCCACAAGAACATATTTTTACCCCATTTAAACATAATTTAAATACTCGAATTTTAGAAAAAGATTATTATACAAAAAATAAAAAATAATTTATATTATAATGACAGAAGTAGTTATTGCTACCGTATTATTAGGAAGTGCTTATTTAGTATCTAATCAAAAAAAAAAAGAGAATTTTGAACAACAAATAGAAAAACCTGTGATTACCAATGTCTTACAAAATCGAATGGATCAAACAACTTTAAACCCAAAATCAGAACCGCTCGTTACCAGTGCGGATAAGCATTTCAACAAGGAAACAACAAATAATAGCTCGTTTACACATAATAATATGACTCCTTTTTATAAAAATAATTCGTACGGTACAAATAATTTTGTCAATGATAATCGTTTGGATACATATACTGGTTCTGGTAGTAATACGATTGTAAAACAAGAAACCGCAACTTTATTTAAACCACAAGATAATCTACAAAATGTCTTTGGTAACCAGAACCAAAATGATTTTTTACAATCTCGAGTAAATGAATCTAAACGTCACGCCAATTCTAAACCATGGGAGGAAATACGTGAAGGGCCAGGTGATTTAGGGTTTAATTCTTCGATGCAATATCGAGACCAAACTCAACCCAAAACGGTCGATCAACTCCGTACCTCAAATAATCCTAAATCTGTGTATAATCTAAATTACAAGTCACCCGCTTACAAACCAAACCAGTCAGGAAATATTGGAAAGGTAATAAAAAAAACACCTGATACCTATCATATGAATGAAGGTTGTGGTGGCGTTGGTCCGGCGCGTGGTATAGAACAATCTACACAAAAACCTCTACAAATGTTAACCAATGAAAATCGGGAAGATACCAGTGTTCTTTATTATGGAGTACGTGGTAATAATTCTACTACATCTTATACTACAAGCAATAACGAAGAAAGTAAAAAACAACAATTACCTACTCAACCCTTTACTAATTTATCGTCTAATGGTATTTTTCAAGTATCCGACCACGGAAAAGAAAGTTTCCAATTATTGGAAAACAATCGAACTACAAAACAAGATTATTTTGGTAATATAACTGGACAATTTATAAGTAATGTAATTTCTCCTATTACAAATCATTTTAAGCAAGAAAAGAAAGTAGTAGAACATCCCAATCCATCCGGATTTATGAGTATCACCGCTAAAAAACCAGTGACCAATCCGTATCAATCCACACCAACCACCAATCGCGAAATGACTAGCGAATCAAAGGGACATTTGAATGTTCAAGGACAGTCTAGTAATATATATATTCATTCGAATCCATATATGAATCATACTCAGAGACAAAGTACATCCCATTCTATTATGGGTGGAGCAAATGGTAGCGCTCAGTTCAAATCTTACGATGCGGAATATAATCAACGTAATATTCAAAAACCATATGAGAATCGGACGGCAAATGGAAATATGAAATTATACAATGGAGACATAAATGCTTCTATAAATGGTCATGAACAATGTAATACTCGGACCAATGCTTTATATGTACCTAAAAGTGACTCCATTATGGGGGAAATGACAAAACAAAACCAATCTTATGAATTACCTGCTATGGACAATAGTATATTAAAGGCATTCAAGGAAAATCCATACACACATTCGCTTTCTAGTGTAGCCTAATATTGGGGTCTAAATATTTATATAAATCTTTGTACAACTTTTTATAATTATAAGGAATTACTTTGTAATTATGTATAACAATCATTTGGTCATTTTCTTTCTTCAAATGATATATTTTTTTGATAATATTGTTTTCATACTCCGTTTTGAGTAAAAATGGGTCTTTCTTTATAGAATGATATGATTTACCAATGCTATCATCCGGATTCATAATCTCATTGAATATATATTCATACTTATGATTGGGATAATCCCTAAAATAACATTTACACGAAAAACTATTAGGTAATATGTTTTCATTCGTGCATTTATTTAAACTATAATATAATACATTTGATTTATCCTCGTGTATATTATAAGTATTTATAGAATGTTCTTTATCGTCTTTAATATGAATAGGATCTAAGAAATAAAATGCTGGGTCTACAATATAAAATTCTTTGTTAGATTTACAAATAAATAAGGCCACGTGACATAATTCATCTTGCCCTTTTATTCTAAAATGTTCGGGAACAGAGGCCACGATTTGTTGACTATCTATGTTATAATTATTTTTCAAGTAACCTTTTACAAAATAAGACATAGCAATACAATTTCCTGAATTATACTTTGTAATGGTATCTTTGGATAAAGGTGTATTATAATCTATGTAAGGGAACGTTGAAAAACAAATATTATTGTAACAATGAATCATGGCTTCTTTCAAAATAGTATTATTTACTGGTTGATATGAAATGTATATATCATTTAATATCATATAAAATAAAGTAATATATTAGTTTAACTATGGATATTTTTGATAAATTCAAGGACAATATACCTCATATATTGTTTTATGGAAATGTGAAAGAAGACATTATAAAACACCTCGAACAATATTATCCACCTAAGTTGTCTGATAAATATATTATGAAATTATATTGTGGTACCTCGAAAGGTATAAAAAACATAAGAGATGATATAAAATTATTTTCAAAACAACAATTGTCTCCAAATATTTTGTTCAAGAGTATTGTATTATATGATGCGGAATATTTGACGGTAGATGCTCAATATTCTTTGAGACGAAGTATTGAAGTATATAGTCATTCTACTCGTTTTTTTATAATCACCAAAGACAAAGACAAACTATTACAACCAATACGTTCGCGATTTATTTCTGTGTATGTTTTGGACGAACCTCCTAAAATAAAGGTGGTCAATTCATCTATAAAAAAAATATTAGAAAAGAACAATCCAATTGATATTGTAGTGGAAGAATTATATGCGAATGGAATTTATGCTGACCAATTGGTACTTTTTTTGAAGGATAATGTAGAATGTAACTTTAATTCATGGACTAAACAATTCAAAAGCGAACGTTTATGTTTATTTTATTTAGTGTGTCTTTTTCGTAATAATAAAGAAATATAAATATTATTCTTTTTTATGGATGACTTTACTTCAAATATACTGAATGACTCTAAAAATGAATGGTCCATTTTATTGATTAATTTGATTACATCTCATATTATTGATGGGTTTCGTTCTATATTCAATGAAGCTATTCAATTATGTCAAACCAACGATGAACCTGATAAATATTTGATGACATATCAAAATTTATTGTCTCGTATTCCAAATTGGAATCAGAATATTATACAAGTTGAAAAAGACCGCATTATTGCAAAGTCAAAGTGTTCCTATTTAGAAGATTTGATTACTTGTGTTCATATAATACAATTGAAGTTACTAAGTTGTGTAAGGGTTGGAAGTGAAAATAAAAAAATAAATATAGACATTCCCGATTTTACTATATTTTTACATAAAATTTATATCAATATTGCTCGAAAATTGTACTCAAACATTTACTTGTTTGAAATAGACATTCCTCCTTTAGAACAACAACGCCGAAATAGAGAATTTGAGTTGTTAGTCCAAACTAGCATTATGAATACCATTCGAGATAATCTTCCAGTGGAAAACCTACTGAGACAATATATCGATGAAACCCAAGAAGTAGATGTCAGTAAGGTAGAAACTGTAGTAGAAAATAAACCACTTCCTGAATCAGAAAAAGAAAAGGTCGAACCTGTGGATGAAATCAAAGTATACAATGAACCTGTGGATGAAATCAAAGTATGTGTTGAACCTGTGGATGAAATCAAAGTATGTGTTGAACCTGTGGATGAAATCAAAGTATGTGATGAACTTGTTGGTTCGGATATTATCCAAATAGAAGATTCATCTGAAAAACAAAATAGTATTCGTTTTCATCCTGATATAACTAAAGATGACTTAAACATAGGCGAAGAAATTAAAATAAATGTAGAGGATTTAGAAAAAGACAATATTCATTTAGACATAGAAGAATTATAAATCTTTCGTAAAAGAATAATAATTAAAACCTATTATTCTTTTAATGGTACCTTATGAATATATTTATATATCTCTTATTATTTCAGTGATTTTTTTTATATGGAAACAATTTTTATATAGATCAAGTCCAATAGAAAACCAAAACAAATTATTTTTTAAGGAATCGTTTTATTTGTTTATTATTATTTTAGGAGTATTTATTCTAAAAGATTATTATATGAAAGTACAAGAACAAAAGACACAAATATTTACAGGAGAACCTTCGTTTTAATCAGTTTATCTATATCTAAAAAGTGTTCCAAATTATCTTGTTTATAAGAACGAAACGCGATATGGTCAAATTGTTTTTCAGGAATATGTTGATTCACATTTCTGGCTATCATTTTGTATAATTTGAAATCTGGATATCGTTCGTCGCCATTTTTTTTGTACAATATATTGTTATTATGATCATCATAAACCCATCCGATGATCATATCATAAATCGGAATTTTTCGAAATGTATCTATATCTTTCAAATCATCTATTATAAAATCAAACATAGAACACGCCAACCGACATAAATCAAAACTATAATTTGGTTCTAATATTGGTTTGCGATCATTATAAAAAGGTTCGCAGTTATATTGTCCGTGAGCAGTTCCATTTGGAGAAAAACTATCACTACAAAGACGAGTGCCTTGATAAGTATAAATAGACCTACCAAAATCAATTAATTTATATAATTTTCCAAATGTAGGTACCTTATAATATTGCCCTTTTATGTTGTAATATAAAAACTCTTCTTCTGTTTCAACATACATGATATTGTTTGTATGTAAATCGTTATGAGTGAACTCAAACACATTTTGATAAACATATAACATAAGCACTATTTGAAATATGGCACTTGTCAATTGTTCGATATTGATATCGTCGGATTCAAATAAACTATCCATTGTATCTACACATTTTTCTAACATAATATGTTGGCAAGGTATTTTATCAATTACTAATATAAGTTTATCCATAATGCTATCATCGTCTGAAGAAGTATTACTAGATTCTTCGTCATTGTCTTGAGATGAATGATCATCGTTAGAAGAACATTCGTCGTCATCTTCCTCCGATGAAATACTTTCTGTGTCACTATTGTCTTCTTGCTCATCAGAACTTTCGTTAGATAGGTCTTTCTCATGTATTAAATCTATTGTTATTTCTTGTAATTGTTCTTCCACTACTTGAATATCATCGTCTAATGTCTCATATTCAACCTCTAAAATTTCATCGCTTAATTCAATGGGTGGTTTCTTTAAATTCGAAAATAAAGAATGAATATCTTGGTCCTTAAATCGAAAGGATTTGTTCAAATGTTCATTGAAATAATTTGAATCGCATAAATATTCAAAATCATCCACAATATTGATTTCACAATTTTCTTTTATGCCAATGAAACTATTGTATACATTTATACTATGTTTGAATTGCGACAATCTACTAGATAGCATATAAAAAAAATTATCTACGTAAGCATAATTGTGTATAGAGTGTATATATTCTTCGTATATATTATTACATTTGTTTTCTTTAGAAGGTAATACACATAATTCATATTTTTTATATTTTCCAATCAATAACTTAACATAATCCACTAAAGGAATAGTTTTCATAAAACAATTATAATCTTTATGGTCTATGGTTATAATATGATTATTATAGTCTACTTTATCTTTATAGTCTTCTACTAGAGGATTATAGTTTATTTTAAAATAGTCCAATATAGGATTATAATTTGAGTTTTCCATTATATCTTTATATATACTTTTATCAAGTGTTTTAAACTAATTGCGTCGTTTCACGTATAATCAATTATATTATATTATTATATGACGCTGAATCTTAGAAAGTTTGATATGAAACGTATTACCTTTTTAAAAAATGAAAATAAGGGACCAGTGGTGGTGTTAATAGGTCGCCGAGACACTGGCAAAAGTTTTTTAGTTCGGGATTTATTATTTCATCACGTAGATATACCTATTGGTACTGTAATCTCTGGCACAGAAGCCGGTAATGGGTTTTATTCGTGTCATGTGCCTAAATTATTTATTCACGATGAATATAATACAGGTATCATTGAAAACGTTTTGAAAAGACAAAAAGCCGTCATCAAGCAAGTGAATAAGCAAATCGAAACCTACAAAAAAAGTTCGATTGACGCAAGGGCATTTGTTATATTGGATGATTGTTTATATGACAACGGATGGGCACGCGACAAAATGATGCGTTTATTATTTATGAATGGTAGACACTGGAAGGTCATGCTTATTATTACAATGCAATATCCGTTAGGTATACCACCAACACTAAGAACAAATATTGATTATGTATTCATATTGAGAGAACCTTACATCGCTAATCGAAAACGTATTTATGAAAATTATGCAGGTATGTTTCCTACATTTGAATCCTTTTGCCAAGTCATGGATCAATGTACTGAAAATTATGAATGCTTGGTCATAGACAATAATGTAAAATCAAATCAATTACAAGAACAAATCTTTTGGTACCGAGCCGAAAATCACAAGGATTTTAAATTAGGATCCAAAGAATTTTGGGAATTGTCTAAAAATCTTGGTTCAGACGAAGAAGATGATGTATACAATCCAGGTGATTATAAATCAAAGAAAGGTCCTAAAATTAACGTAAAAAAAACGAAGTGGTAAAAAAATATATTCTACTTATAATGATAAATATTTTTCATTATTTGTTAGATTTTGTTCTACAAAATAAGGTGTATTATTTATTTTATTTATTATTGATACCATTAGCATCTTTTATTCATAATATAATATTGCCTGAAAGTATCGGTCATTTTTATACTCATTTCAAAAAAGTTTATTTATATTATATTGTAGCTTCTATTGCCGCATTTAATTTTTTACATATTTTCATCAACTGGTTAGCGTGGAGACTCATACCACATTTTTATGAATTTGTTGTATTACGTATTTATGATTACATTTATGAAAACTCCTATTGTAATTACGAAAATTTAAATATTACTGAAATCATTATAAAAATATCGAAAATGCCCTGGATTTTACAGGGTGCTTTGAAATCATTCAAAGAAGAATTTTGTCATGTCTTTTTTGGATTTATGATAGGCATTTTTTATTTTTATATTAAATTAGGATTAAAATACTTGGTTGTATTTTTAGGATTTTTTCTAGCAATGGTTGCGTTTCAAATTATAAATATAAAACACATTACAGACATCAATAAAAGAAAGGAAGAACATGTAGACGATACGTTTGAAAAGTTAGGCGAATCTTTAAAAAACATTGGTGTAGTTCAATCGTTTCAAAATATAAACCAAGAAAAATCTATTTTATATAATATTTTACACCATTATAACTATGAATATTATAAATCATTAAATTTTTCTATTGCTTATGATACGATGACTAAATTAATGAATCTTATGATGGGTATTGTTTTAGGCTATATGATTTGGACGGATTACTTGAATAAAAAGATTAACAAACAATATTTATTCCAATGTTCGCAAGTGGTTCTTTTGTTGATTACTATGTGCGATTCCATTGGCGTTGTATCACGTTCTTTATCAGACAATTTAGGACAAATTTATGATATCAACGAATTTTTCAATAAGGAAATACCAAAAGATTATCATTGTAAAGTAGGTGAACAAATATTCAAAAATGGTGATATTGTATTCAAAAACATTTACCATAAATACGACCGAACTCATTACTCACTAGAAAATGTCTCATTCAAAATACAAAAGGGTGAAAAAATCGCAATTGTTGGTGAAAGTGGTTCTGGTAAAACTACCATCATTAAATTATTAATGAAACATAAGACTTTATCTATGGGAACCATTACTATTGGAGGCATAAATATAAATGAGTTGTCTACCAACGAATTGTCGAAACACATCATGTATATTCCACAAAGTCCAAAATTATTTAACCGAACTTTATACGATAATATAGTATATGGATTGAAACGTCCACCTAGTAAAACACAAATCATACAAACTCTAGAATCTATGAATATTGACGTTTTTACTAAAAAACTTGACCAAAAAGTTGGTCGGGATGGTTCTCTATTATCAGGCGGTCAACGACAATTGGTTTGGTTGTTACGTTCATTATATCGGGTCAAGCCTATTATTATATTGGATGAACCCACAGCATCTTTGGACGAACCCAATAAAAAAATGGTCATTCAAGCCATGAAACAAATCGGACGTGGTAAAACCATCATTATGATCACACACGATGAAGTAGATGGTGAATTTAAAAAAATAAATTTAAAAAAAGGTTTACAAACGAACGATATGGTCAGCATATGGTAAGATATCTGGGTCATGTGTAATGACAATGATTGTTTTACCTTTTGTCTCATTGACAATTAATTTGACTATTTTTTTACGAGTCTCTTGGTCTAAACTGGTCAATGGTTCATCATAAATCACTATAGATTTATTGGGTTTTAATATACCACGTATTACCATAATTATTTTTTGCATACCTAACGATAATCTAGATCCGTTTGTACCACAAGGAGTATCTATACCATATTCCAATTTTTCATAATAATCAAACAAATCATGTTTTTTTAGCAAAGATATCATATCTTCTTTGGAAGTTTTGTTTCCATATTGTAAGTTATACAATACACTTTCATCAAATAAAATGGTTCGTTGATTGACGTAATATATATTATCTCGAATGTCTGTTTTGCATAAATCTTTACTATTCGTATCGTCTAAGTAGATGTCTCCTTTGGTTGGGTTAGCCATTTTGATAATTAATTTCATAATGGTCGTTTTTCCAGATCCTGACTTACCCATCAATATATTGAGTTTATCCGGCTTAAAATGAATATTTACGTTTCTTAGAATATAATCTGATTTTTCATCGTATTTGTAACTTACATTATTTAGTTTTATACCTTTGAATGTGTGTATTGGAATACAAGATTCGTTCGTTTCCATTTCTTCAATGAATCGATTAATTTTGATGAATTTTGAAACACCATAATACTGATATAATGTATTATGTAAAAAATTACTTTGAATTCCTTTATAAATCAAATAAGTAATCAAAATATTGCTAATCATTTTTTTATCCTTATATAATAATCTATAAAGTATCAAAAAAAATACACTATAAAATACAATATTATTTATAAACAAAACTTTATTATTCAAATGATAACATTTAGTTATAATTTTAAAGTGGTCGTCTTCTTTTTTCATAATATGATTTAATTCACTTTCCACCGAATTGTCAAACAATATATTCATCAAATTTTTAGTTTTGTCTCCAATGTAGTTATTGTTTTTTATAGCTTCTGTATCCGATTTACAATAACAATCTAATAATTCGGGATGATATATATAAAAAATCATAAGTGGTGCCACAAACTGACCTACAAACAATGAGCCAACTATTTTATCATAACTATAAAAATAAACACTTATAGCTAAAAACATAAAAATACACGGAATAAGATCTATAAATATATATCTAATAATAAAACGTATGGTTCCATAAATTTGTTGTATCATCCAAGAGACTTCGGATTCCGATAATTCCTTATAATTTTTTGTATATTTGTAAAAAATTTGTTTTATAGTTTTTTTTTTGGAATCAGATGAAAAATGAAATAGTAAATAACTTTCTAAATTATTTTTTGAATAATCTAAAATAATAAATAATACAAATAAAATACCCAAACAATAAAGTATACCTTTCATATTACCACTTTTTAATAGGTTCAAAAATATAGACGAATTTATTTTATGTCCAGCATTTATAAATTCTGTGATAATACGGGGTATTACAATGGAACCAATAGTATACACCATAAAACTCAATAAGGTGTATATCATAAAATATATTTTTTGTTGTCCAATATATGGCAGTAATATATGCTGAACTAGATACATTATATATAGTGAATATATAATGTTCTTTATAATAAATGGATTAATTCATCTAAGTTCCATTCAAATGGTTTAGACTGGCGTATCAACGTCACATTTGGATACCAATTGGTAGTCTTATTTTTTGTCCATCTCCAATCGCATCCAGCACTCAATAAAACATAGGTATTTATTCCTAAGGTTCCGCATAAATGAGCTAACGATGTATCTGTAGTAATCATTCCTTGTATTTGTTTCAATATACTAATACTATAGCGAAAAGATTCGTCCGACTGGTCTAAGGAATAACTCTTTACATTATATTGGTCTAACAATAGTTGTTCTTCTGAAGTAATGTCTTGTGTAATGGTAATCCATTGAATATGGTTACATTCAAACAATGGAATACATTTTGACAATGGAATACTTCTATTATGACGTTCATGACTATTATCACTATTTCCTTTCCAGTTGATCACCATTATAGGTTTGGTGTATAGTAATACATCTACAGGATAACTTGGTAACTCTGGAAAATAATCTATATAAATGTCTTTGTAATCCAACTCTAAAGCATAATGTAAATAAGATACATTACAATGATAATCAAACTTGGTTATTTTACCTCGGTCGCAAAAAGGGACTACGTCAACATTGAGACAATCACGATATATATACTCATATATCCAAAACAAATTATCATACACTAAAAAAATAATGTTATGATTCATTTGAGCAATTTGTTTTATAAATCTACTATACATAATATTGTCTCCAATTCCACCAGACATATAAATCAATAATGTTTTATGGATGTCTTCTTTTTGAAAGAATCCCATCGTTTTAGGTTCAATATTCAAATTCCGTACAATTACTGGATTCATATATATGCTATACATAGGTTGAGTGTAATTTTGTTGATTTAACAAAAGCATATTATAATGAAAATAAACTTGTTCGATTATGGATTTGTCCATATCAAAAAAAGTTACATAATGATGTAATTTATATTCGTAGTCATTGACTATATTCAAATATTGACAAATCGTATTATGTCGAAAATATAACATAATGGTGAATAAGTTATTCAAATGTCGTTCTTCGTATTTATGCGCCAGTGTTTTGCTATTTTTATATGATGTATATGACACCTCTTTGTCTCCAATTTCTATAGTATCCAATAAAAGTTTATCGTGATGGTCAGGTTCGCGATACATTAATATATTGTATTTTTCGTCTATGCATCTTATGATTGACTCTACAAATTGATTTTTATCCCATTCTTTGTAATATATACTATAATTTTCTAGAAGTATATTTTTTTTGTAATCTTCATAAATAACACGTCCAAGGGTCATTATATTAAGTTGTAAATCTTTTCTTCGGTTATATACGAATGATATTGTTGATTTATTTTTCGCTTGATAGAATATCGTTGGTCATTGTGTTGATGTATATGTTCGCTAATTGAAATATACTCTTCGTCGTATTGCCGAAGTTTACTTTTTAGTCGTATGTTATCTTCACAATCCCATAAAAGAGTATTGATATTTTTTAATTCATGAAATAAACTTCGCAAAGGCTCGGTTTCTTTTTTGTGATGCTTCAAAGCGTTGTATTCGTTTTGTATATTTTTTTTTTTAGAATCGTCTATACACTTAGATAATTTAATCTCTAAAATAGTTAATTTATCCATGATTTCTCCATAAGAACACGGAACCATCATAATAGTAGTTTTAGTTGTCATAATTTTATATTAAAATAAAGATAAAATATATATTATGTATACCATATTTATATTTCACCGAGATTATAGAAGTTTCGACAACCTAGGTCTAAACTATGCTATGAAACACTTTGACCATATTATTCCTATCTTTATATTTACTCCTGAACAAATCAAAAAAAATAAATATCTTTCCAATAATAGCTTACAATTTCTTTGTGAATCATTGGAAGAACTTCGTGACCATATACCTTTACATATTTTCTATGGAGACAATTTGAAGGTATTAAATAAAATTCATAAAACCGCTCCAATTTCAAACATAGTATTCAATAAAGATTATACCCCCTATGCTATAGAACGTGACCAAAGTATTGACTCATGGTGTGCGAAAAAAAACATAAATTGCGTCCAAATAGAAGATTACTTGTTGAGTCCAATCGGTCGTTTCAATAAAACAGATGGTTCTCCTTATGTAGTATATACACCATTCAAAAATAATGTACTCAAACACTCTATACCTAATACACAAAATCATCCATTGAAACATTTGATATATCATAAACCACTCGAACATATATCTTATTATAGTCCAAATTTAGATTATTATACATATAATCCACATAACAACGTCAAAGGAGGACGAAAAAATGGATTGAAATATCTTCACACAAACATAGATTACGAAGACCAATTGAGCATCAAAACAACCCAATTGTCGGCCTACATCAAATATGGTTGTCTCAGTATACGCGAAGTATATCATCATTTCAAAGATGAAAACTTGAAGGCTCAACTCATATGGCGTGAATTTTATTATTACATCAACTATTATTACCCCAATCTATTAAAAAAATCGGTAGCGTTTCAAATGAAATATGATAAAATAAAATGGGTAAATAATAAAAAGCATTTGGAATGGTGGAAACGTGGGGAAACAGGATTTCCGGTGGTGGATGCTTGTATGCGTCAATTGAATAAAACTGGATATATGCATAATCGTGGTCGATTAATTGTCTCTAATTTCTTGAATCGTTTGCTAGGATTAGACTGGAGGTTAGGAGAATTATATTTTGCTCAACAATTAATCGACTATGACCCATGTGTCAACAATGGTAATTGGCAATGGGTTTCATCCGTTGGTATTGATACAAAACCATATAGTCAGCGAGTGTTTAATCCGTGGTTACAAAGTAAGCGTTTTGATCCACATTGTATTTACATCAAAGAATGGATTCCTGAATTAAATGATGTTCCTCCTAATGAAATACATCAATGGGATCTACACGGAGATCCGGATATTTATATTTTGCCTATTATAGATTATACTATGGCACGTGAACGAAGTCTACAAATGTATCGAACTATTCAATAAAAACATTTTAAAGTTATCTATTATTATTTAGCAGGCGACTATATTTCTTTGTTCATAAAATATCTAAAAATTAGTGAGCCAAAAGGATAATAAATAGACCTTGTATTATTATATAGATGAATATATTTGAATTGAATTCTCTTACAGAAACAAATATTTTACTGTATCAACAAGAAACGCCTATCTTTGTAATGGAATGTTTATTACGTGATGGACATTGGAAAGATGCTATTGTGTTGTATAACATATATAAATGGACAACATTACAATGTACATGTATCCCTTTTTTACAATGGATTCAAAACAATCATATACATATCGAATTAACTAAACATTCTATTTTACAACTCATTCAAAATGGAGACAAAGAGGTTTTACATTATATAGACCCACAATGGTACATTGAAGTTATTTTATTTAGTCCATGGTGTTTTATACAATATGTATTCGAACATTATGATATAGTACTAGAAGAGCATCATTTAATTCATTATTGTAAATTCAACCATAAAAAAAATAATATATTATTTCTTATGAAACATTGTCCTATAAATAAGGGTCTAGTTATGGATTGTATGTATTATTTATGTCATTATGATACTTTGCCTATTGTAAAAGAGTTATTATCATGCTATCCAAATATACCATTAAAACCCTTTTTTATAAAAGCAATTACATACAATCAGTATGATTTATCGTATTATTTTCTATCTTTAGACTCAACCTTGATACAAGATATAAATATAACCGAATGTTTTATACAACATTCTTATAAAACATTACAATTGTTGTATACGTTGGATAAATCAATATTTTCGAATATCAATCATAATTATATATTTTCCATTATAAGTCGCGATGTGGTGGATAATAAAAGCTCTTTTATGAGTTGGTATTTGACACACTTTAAATACTATATAGAATACAACATGTATCAAGAACATATGAACATTATGAAATACAATGGATATGTATATGATGAAGTAAGTGATGAATATTTTATAAATGCGTGCTTAAAAAATTATGTAGATGTAGTCAAAAAGTATCAATGTACGAATTATACAATAACACGCATTGGTTTTGAATTAGCCTGTTTGTATGGTTATTTTGATATAGTCCAATATTTGTCTCAATCCGCTGAAAAAAATCATATGTATATTATGTTACAATATTTGATAACCATTGATACCATGCATTTAGACATTGTCAAATATTTATTTTCACAAGTCCAGTGTTTTCCGCCTGAATTAGCTCAATATTTTTGTAAACATGGTTACATAGACTCTTCATTCAATATAGACGACGAATGTATTTATTGGTTATGTATAAATGGACACTTTGAAGTGGTTTATAATTTAATGATAGAAAATAAAATAGCTAACATAGAAGATGCCTTTTTATATGCGTGTGAATATAAAGAAGGATTATTTTTAGCAAAATGGATATATTATATAAATGCTTTGAACCAAAAACTAATTTGTAAATCTTTTTTTAATGCCAATCATATAGATACCTTAAGATGGTTACATAGTCTCGAAACTATCCCAATATTTAAAAACAATCATGCTTACTTTAAGGAAAGGTGTATTCATCAAGACTATGAAATAGTAGACTGGTTATGTAATGTATATCCCAATTATTCATATGAATTGGTAGATGGTTACATTATGTATCATATCGAACTGATAAAAATCTTTCGAGATATTGAAACCACTGAATGTTCTATTTGTATGGAGACAAACGCCAATTCTATGACCTTGTGTAAACATTCCTTTTGTTATGATTGTATTAATAAATGGTATCAAAAAAGTAACACTTGTCCGATGTGTCGTAGTCCTATAGAAGATGTCTTTACGTCCATCATTCCACCGTGACTACTTTTGCTAAATTTCGCGGTTTATCAGGATTGTATCCACGCGAAATAGCTAATTCATATGCTAATTTTTGTAATGGAATCATATTCAAAATACATTGATACGTTTTATTTTTGGATACTACAATTGTATTTTCTCGTTCTATAACTTCGTTAGTTATGGTGAGTATAGTTGCACCACGCGTTTTTAGTTCTTGATAACTGTTTTCATTTTTATGCCAAAGTTTGTCTCTAGGTGCGATCAAAATGACCGGAAAATGTTCTTCCAACAAGGCAAAGGGTCCGTGCTTCAAACTACTGGAAGAATATCCTTCGGCGTGAATATAAGAGAGTTCCTTTATTTTTAATGCCCCCTCTTTTGCCGTATATTCATCAAAGTCTTTTCCCAAAATAAAACAATGTTGATGAAATAAACCTACATAAGGGGTCATGTTTAGATTCAGTGTTTCTTCTACATCACGAGCCAATCGGATTAAATCTTGAATTATTTTTGAATGATATGATTGAATACCACACTGTAGTTGCGAAAACCATAAAGAAATCATAGACAATAAAGTCACTTGTGAGACAAATGATTTGGTTGAGGCTACACCCACTTCACGACCAGCATTCAAATAACACCCGCAATTTACTTCCCTAGCAATGGCCGAATCCACTTTATTGATCACTCCAATCGTAATATGTCCTTCTACCATTTCAATACATTTTTGTAGGTCTTTGGTTTCACCGGATTGAGACACCATTAGAAATGCACATTTTCCTTTTTTTGGGATATCTTTTTTGGTAAATTCACCTGCGTCTATTGCTTGAACACTTGTAAACTGACACCATTTTTTCATATATTTTGACCCAATACAAGCTGAAAAATAAGATGTACCACAACCTAACAAAATAATGTGATCTATGTTAGACAATTGGTCTTTGTCTAAACCACCCAGAACAATTGTTCCGTCCTTTTTATAACGACTACCATGATTGGTTACATTCCATATGGTAAGAGATTGTTCATATATTTCTTTTTGTGTCCAATGTATATAAGGGGCACATGATTCTGTAAACATTTCCAAAGGAATGTCTCGTAAAGTATAATTTTGTTTCGTGATAAGAGTTATTGCGTCGTTTATATATTCTAGTCTAGCAATATCATTCGAATCTAATTCTATATATTTATTTATTTTACCACAAAATCCACTATATTCAGATGATACCAGAGAAAAATTACCACCATTACCAATCAACAACGGACTTCCGTGTCTCACACAATACAATCTATTGGGTTCGTTTAATACTTGAATACATAATCCCCAAGTACCTTCCATTGATTGTATAGTTTTCTCAATAGAATCCATTACATTATGCGTGTGTCCATAATAATAATCCAATAAATTCGCAATGACTTCGGTGTCGGTTTGTGAATAAAATACATAGTTTTTATCTATTAAAAAGTTTTTCAATAATTTATAATTTTCAATAATACCATTATGAACGACCATAAATGTATTATGATAACTTTTATGTGGATGCGAATTCTCGATCGTTTTAGGACCATGAGTTGCCCATCGAGTGTGTCCAATACCATTGATTGACATAGGATAGTCTATGTTTTCCAAATGTTCAATCGAATGGTCTGACACGTATTTATGAACAATCCAACTGTTTTCATGAATTAGAGACAATCCAGCAGAATCGTATCCTCTATTTTGAAGTTGTTTCAACCCGTTTATTATGTATGGCGAAGCATTATGCCCTAAACACGCAATAATACCACACATAATACAATATGATTTTATTATTTATATCATTCTTTTATTTTTTAATATACTATATATTATATGGATCTATATAATACCTTGTTTGGACCTTTGAATGTCGATTTTTGTAATTTATTTTTGGTTTTAATGATTTTAGCCCTTGTTTTTGTGATTACCAATGTTATAGCTCTTTTATATTCCTTTTCTAATGATAGAAAATTAATTCCATTGTTTATTTCTAATTTAATTATGTCGTTGTTTACTTATTTTTTGCATCGTGTATTACATTCTATGTGTTTAGTAAGTTTGAATTAGACACCTGTTCATAAAAACAATAACTCAATATAACGCCTGCGCATATATGCCAATATGCGGGGTAAGAATAGATTGAAGCATAAATACCTATCACTACATAAGGTATTACTTCATTGTAAACATAACATAATTTAGACACCGCAATTACAAACACATATCGATGAAAACAAATTGACCCAACTCTTTTATATATAACATAGAATAAACTAATGTATGGATATATGTCCAAATAATCCAAACAAATATACATAATCATACACGTATCTAAACTCAAAAGTAAATCGGTCTGAAACACATGATGATAAAAACTCAACTGACTTTGAAGATATAGGATCAAATAAGTTTGTAAAGAAACCTCATAATTTAATCGGTGAAGTGGTATAAGCATCAACAACATAGAAGAATAACCGGACATAGTGTTTATTTTAGGGTTTACTATTTTACACGTCCAATGAAAATGCAATCCATGTATTAGAATACTCAAATGATTTATGAAATAATGTTCGTGTGTAAAAGTAAACCATAAATAGGGACAATATACAAGTCGTGTAAGTACCCACGATACAACAAATAATTCTTTGGTGGGTAATGATTGTTTATACAATAATAAAAATAATGTGCTCCATTCAAAGAGTAGCGTTTTTTGTACATATTCAAAAGGACATACTATAGTAAATATAGAATAACACATATGATGTAATACTACATCCCATTTGTTATTATATGAATCGACAATAAAATAGGTGAGTAGTATTGTTCTAAGGGGCATTTCATTTACAAGATTAAATAAAGATAATGATGAAAAAAGACCAATACATAACATATTCAATATAGAATACATATAATAATATATATGCTACTATTTAAATAGTCCTTTATAATAATATAAATGACTATACCTAAGATTATTCACCAATTGTGGATTGGTCCGAAACCGCCTCCTTCCAATCATATGGATACGTGGAAACAAATGAATCCTGATTTTGAATATATACGATGGGATGAACGTCTTATACAATCCAAAATAACATTGGAATGTAAACATCGAATTGCCGAAATGAAGGAAATCAATGGACAAGCTGATATTATTCGATGGGAAATTTTGTATGAATATGGGGGTGTATTTTTAGACGCAGACTCTATTTGCGTCGATAAAATAGACGACGTATTAATGAATTGTAAATGCTTTGCTGGATGGGAACACGAAACATTACGAAAGGGTTTGATTGCTACTGGAACGATGGGGTTTCCACCCAAACACCCTCTAGTGAAAGAAGCCATTGAATGGATCAAACAAAACTGCGTGGATTATGATAAAACTGGGTTAATGGCTTGGCAAAGTGTGGGACCCGGATTATTAACACGAATGTATAATAGTGGTCAATATGATGATATGACTATATTTCCATCGTATACTTTTTTACCGATTCATTGTACTGGCGCAGAATACAAAGGACATGGAAAAATTTATGCATATCAAGAATGGGGCTCTACCAAAAGAAATTATGAACAAATGAACCAGATGTCCTTACCAAACCAATTTCAATGTCCTAAAGACTATGTTTCCATATTAATATCTAGTTTAAATACAAAAGCTACTTATTTAAAAGAATGTTTAGACTCCATAAAACATCAAGAAGGGTGTTTTCATATGGAATTGGTTTGGATCAACGATGGTTCAGATGGTCTCCATACAAAGATTCTAAAACACGCTTTACAACATTTTGAAAAAACAACACGATTTACCAAAGTAGTTTATTCCGAAAATGATAGTAATCGAGGATTGGGATTTACATCGAATAAAGGAGTAATACTATGTAGTCACGACATAATTATGCGAATGGATAGCGATGACATTATGGTACCCAATCGTATAGAAAAACAATTCATTTATATGACAAACTATAAAGAGGTTCATATGTGTGGTGGTCAAATACAAATGTTTGATGACAAAAACAATAACAAAGGGGTAACCAATCATCCTTCTATTTTATGGAAAAGTTACAAAGAAAACCCTAAGCACTGGATTCTAAATCATCCAACCTTATGTTTTCGAAAATCTGCTATGTTGGAAATAGGTAATTATGACCCCACTTTAAAACAGATGTGCGAAGATTTTGAAATGGAATTACGTATGTTAAAAACATATGACTTTATTTATAATTTTCCCGAGGTTTTATTACATTATAGATTACACGATAATCAAGTGACTCACAATGGCGGTGAAGGTGGGCGAGACAAATGGCACAGAATTAGGATGGATATTATAGATAAATTAATATAAATAAGTTATTTATAGTTGTATAATGAAAATTGTATTAGTTATGTTGAATAATTTACAATCTTATATATTTGACAATATTAACCATTTAAAAAAACACGGTTATAGTGATATAATAATTATAACCGATAAAAAGTTTAATCCTTTATTCAAAGAGAATCATGTAATAAATATAGAAGATTTAATAGATGATTATGTAAATGTTATTTCTACTATGAGTAATACTTTTAGAAATGGATTTTGGAAATTGACTTCTTATAGATTTATAGCACTATACGAATATATGAAACAATATAATATAACCAATATAATTCATATTGAAAATGATGTATTAATATATAAAAAAATAGATAATGTTCACAATACAAATAAACTATTATTAACTATGGATTCTAAAGATAGATGTATTCCTGGATTCATGTTTATTCCTAATCACAATATATTAAAAAAATGTTTAGATATATTTAATCCAAAATTAAATGATATGGAAAATTTTTCAAATTGTTATTATGCTTTGGGTGATTGGGTAGATACATTACCAATATTTATAGAAGATAATAAAAATGATGTAACACATATGATAACAAAAAATTTTAAATTTTATGATGCAATATTTGATGCGGCGGCAATTGGACAATACTTAGGTGGTATTGATCCAAGAAATCAGGATGGTGATACTAGAGGATTTGTCAATGAAACCTGTGTAATAGATTATTCAAAATATACATTTATTTGGAAAAATGAGAATGATAAAAAAATTCCATATATTATTATTAATAATAATGAAGTTCCAATAATTAATTTACATATACATTGTAAAAATCTAAAATTTTTTTTATAATATATATATGCATATTCAAGCTATAGATTTTTTGACATTTATAAAAAACAATTTGAAAGAATATTGTATTAATAAAACAGTTTTAGATGTAGGTTCCGGAGATATAAATGGAAATAATCGTTCATTATTTGAAAATTGTAAATATGAAGGGAATGACGTTGTTATGACAAAAAATGTAACTATTGTATCAAAAACAAAAGATTTACCATTTGAAAATAATACATTTGATACTATTATATCTAGTGAATGTTTTGAGCATGATCCAGAATATAAAGAATCATTTCTAAAAATTTATAATATACTTAAACCGAATGGTTTATTTTTATTTACTTGTCCACAGGAAGACCAGAACATGGAACTAGAAGAACATCTCCTCATGATTCATATGGAACATCGGTTGGATTAAAAGATATACATGTTTTGTAATATATTTAAATAATTTGCCCTATATCATACGACACTTGAACGTATTCAATATGCTTGTAGGTCAAGCGTTCCAATCGACGACGCTTTTCATAGGCCTTACGATATGACGCCTTATATGCGTTCCTATGTTGTGCCTTGTATTCTTTACGATTGAACCCACCAACCATATGCGGGAAATTCTTTCATTCGCCTATTGACACAATTGAATTGTTGAATGTGTTTATACTCACACGCCAACAACTCGTCTTTTGAATTACAAGGACAATTCTCCAATAATGTTATGATTGGTTTGCCTGTTTTATACAACTCATAGGACGACATATAACATACTTTTTTTTGTGTGTCTTTATTTTTGAACCAGTAATTGTATGATTTCGTGTGTTGTGCCAAGCGCTGACACAAATACTTTTGACACGTTGAACCAATATATATTAAGTCGCCCATTACCATTTTATACACCTTGCCTTGTTGATAATTTGGTAGCATTGTTGTTTATAATTGTGTATATTGTTTAAGTCAATTTGAAATATACATTTACCTACACATCTCTCCAATTGGTTCTAAAGGGCGTAAAATGATTAGATTTGAGCGTTGAAGATTGGTGATGTCGTTGTCTATAAAACGAACATCCCGAAAAGTGGTGTTATGATATATTTTTAACATGTGGTTGATGGTAGATTTTAAATGTTGTTCATCTATCACTCGTTTTGGAATCAAAACACACCTCATATATGTATATTATAATGATGAAAGCAAAGATTTATATTTTTTAGGAATAATCATATATTTAATATAAATTTACCAGAATATCAAAATAAAGGTGTTATAAAAACAACATTAAATGTTAAAAAATAAATA
>Ga0208646_1000459_pt1 | contig 25918 bp, 45 predicted proteins | sample AntAceMetag02UK8_FD_184762 | JGI IMG/M metagenome (GOLD analysis project Ga0208646, IMG submission 184762) | Saline lake microbial communities from Ace Lake, Antarctica - Antarctic Ace Lake Metagenome 02UK8 (SPAdes) (version 2) | ecosystem: Environmental > Aquatic > Non-marine Saline and... | reverse complement strand
GTTAAAAGGAAAACTGTACTGCTTGAAAATAAAGATGCAAGGCTCCAGTAGTCACTTTCAAAAACCCAATTACTGGTTAAGCTCCAATTTCTAGTTTCATAATTTTGCGAATCTGTTAGCCCTCTTTCCTGTGTGTTGTACTGAAATTTCTGGTTATCTCCAGTTGTACCCTCACCATCTGTTTCAGCATAGTTTCCCCTTACCTTTCTATATTGCTTTTTTGATACATTTACTTGGGTGCTGCTCCTCATGTTAAAATCGAAATAGTCATAACCCCCTCGAGTGTTTAACCACATTATAGTAGCAGTTTCAAACTTTCCACTATAAACACCACCACAGCATTGGAAATCCCAAACAAAGTGATATTCAACAGACCTCTGTAACCCACCCGAATCTGTAAGGTAAATCTTGTAATAATCTAAGAGGCTCCCTAAAGTATTTGGTTGGTCTGCTGGTGTGATGTGGTTGTCTAAAAACTCAATATTTGCTGGGCCGCATGGTATTACATTAATCTTTTTTTCTGGAGTATTAAAACCACTTGTTTGAGTAACTGGAAAAGTATGTGTTAAAACAGTTCCATCTTTTTTTACAGCTTCATAGACTATATTTTCCCAGTCATTACCATTCAAAGTTCCGTTATCATTCGTAACCTCCAAAGTCCTCCAGCTCTTGGAATTTACTCTTTCGATAATTCTATTGAAGGGTGATAGGTTGGAGAAGGGTGCGCAATCTGCCACCTTATTTCTCACTCTATCACTTAGCATAGCATCGGCTAAACTAGCGTTGTGGAATAAACCCGTTGTATCGTCTGCGTAGTTTTGGTATGGAGGTAAAGAGGCCAGCCAAAGAAACCCCTTTCTGCTGGCTAAGTCTGGATAAATTACTGGAGCCTCTGTAGCTGAGGGTGCATAACTTTCACCTATTTTTATCTCATAATTAATTTGTGCTTTCCCTGTGCTTATTTGTTCAAAGTTTGTTGGTGAATCTTCTCCAGGCTGAAAACCATAAGCTACATTGTCACCATTCACACAGAAAATCTCAGGGCTTAATTGATCTTGGCAAAGCTCCCTAAAGTTAAAAACTCCAGCTTCCGCATTATTCTGAGAAATTAAAACCCTCCCTTTCAAAACAGAATTAACGTAAACGTCAAAAACATACTTAAATTTAGGCTCGGTGGTGTTATTACTACTCACCACTATTATCAAATCCCTACCTATTGGCTCAAATTGGGAGGGCTGCTGTTCTATGGTTATCGCCATTTTTAACTAAGTTTTATATTGTCTAATTTATCAAATGTAAAGTCCACATTAAACTCCACATCTTTAAGCCATTCATTCTGCAAATCCTCTCCTAACTTATTATACTCCTCAATAAAAGCCTCAGTATAGAAGTGGGTGGCCTCTGTTCCATACTTACCAATCTTTCTAGCTATTACATAAGCCATGCTTTTAAGCCTTGCATCTGTCCTCTTTAACAGTTGTCCGTTTTTAAGGTTTCTGGGGTTTAGAGGTTTAATCCGTACCCACTTTAAAATGGCAGAAATAGGTGGCTGCTTTCCTGGTGGCCGCCCCTCTTCTACATACTCTAAATAATTACCTCCCACTCCTCCAGCTCCAAAGTCTAATGTAATTTTATCACCTCTTTGGTTAAGGTCATAAAGTAGAGATTTGGAAAGCCTACCACTTGAATTAATCTTGGTCGAATAGCTGGCTCCTCTTGGACTTTTACGCCTCCTTTTTACAGCCAATAACTGTTTCGCTTTCTCCACTACTTTCTCAGAAAACTGCTCCAGCTCGGCAAAGGTGTTATTTGTTTCTGCGCTCATTATCCACTTACCAAATTAGTATCAATAGGAACCTTTTTTGGCTGGTCGCATGCATTAGACGAATAAGGAACCGTAATACTAAAAGAGGCTGTATAGCCACAAAGCACATTTTTATACTCCTCAATAAATGGCTGGAATTGTAAAGGGTAACTCACTTCAAATAGTTCATCTCTTTTAAAAACTGTCAGTCCATGCCTTATCTCTGCATCCAAGTCTGTGAGGTTTCTAAGAGTGTCACTTAATAACTCCAATATCCTTTCCTCCTTATTCTCTTTCTGAAATAACAAGTCTGCACATACCACCTCTAGGTTGTAAGTTATTTGCCCCACCTCCACAGAAGCAAGACCAGGAATCACATGGACCAAAGGAAATAGAGTTTCCTTCTTTAAGTCCATCAAATCTATCTGGCCATAATTAAAAGACTTCACGAAGTAGTGATCTGTATAGTACTCTTTGAGTAATTCGATAAGGTTTAAAAGTGTAATCATTAGCCTCTATTTCTTTGGGTTCGTACTGCTTCTGCGTTCTTATCCTTTAGCCAGGATAAGTATGTTAGGCTTTCATAAATTGGTTTTTTGGTTATCTCCTCAATATCCAAAAACCTATCATTGCTCATTACTCCGAGGGTGTTATACCACCCATATTTTTCAGCTACCGAGTTGTGTAAGGTTTCGCCTTCTCTTTCGTTTTCCTCCTCCTCTCCTTTTCCTCCACTGTAAAGGTTTTCAAAGTCATTAATAAGTCCGTCCCTAAACGAAAAAAAAAAGACTGAGCACCGATAACCTTATCCATTGGTAAATCTAAAAACCCCTCTGCATTTTCTTTAATGTGCTGGTCATTATATTCCTCTATGCTGTAAAGCTCCTTCTTTTGTTTCTCTATTGGCCTGAATAGAATACTCATTATTTTATGGGCGTTCTGCCAATATCCTCCTTGCTTCATTAGCTCCTCATAATCTACCCACTCACCAGTGGATAGCTTACTAAGGTTAGGCACAAAGCCAAAATCTTTACCCTTGAAAGTGAACGTCTGCTGGAATTTAATCTCTGCGTTGTTGTCCTCTAATATCTTGACTACATCGGAATAAATACTGTTGAGATCCTTTAAGTTTAAGCTCCTCACGTCTTTGGTGGTCATACCACAGAACATTTCCACTACTACCATTTTTTCCTCCAGAGGCGAAGCATTACGACTTCTAGCTTTATGTAAGGTATAGGCTCTGAATTGCCCTAGAGTAATCTCACTCCACTTTGTTGGTATAGTTATCTCCTTTGTGTTCATGTCTTATTAATTAGTATCAGTTAGTTTCTTTTTGTTCCTTATTACATCACCTCATACTGTCCACTAAAAGGCTGCTGCAGCTTCATAATTAAACCGTAACGAATGGCATCTATACTATGGTTAAATTTATCCAGTGGCTCGTTAAGTATCTTTTGGTTTTTGTCCTCCTTGTATTTGTAGTTCCTGAACTCCTTAATAATATCTGTACTGGAGGAAGTAACAAATAGCTTATAAGTTCTCATTAAATCAATCCCTATTCTTATACTATCTGGACCTTTTTTAGTGGGCTTAATATTAAAACCAGTTCGGTGTATTTCCTCTATGCTTTTAGGCTCTGCGCTGTCTGCAAATATCTCAGCAGCTCTTGTTATCTCTAATATTTTTAGTTCGGTGCTAATATCTTGGTTGGTCAATCCTGTGGTATAAATAAGCTGGTCAAAGTATAATTCCTCTCCTCTCCTATAAATCCTTACTAAACAAGTTGGGTCATTTGAATATCCAAAATCTAAGCCCATGCAGAGCTCTTTGGCGTTCTCTGGCACTTCATCTACTTGGCCCACATTATCAAAAACTAAGCTCCTAGATTTACCCCTCTCACCCAATCCATAAATGGCCCAGTAGTTACTATCTGTTTCCTTTAATCTTTCAATCTCTTGAACTACTGACTTAGGGAGGAATGGATTATCTAAGTATGTCGTTTTATAAAATGTGGCATCATCTCTGGTCATTACCTTTTCATAAATCCAGTGGAACTCGTCTGAGGGGTTGTAGTCAATTATAATCTTACTCCTTGTTCTAAGTGATAACTGCACCCAACTTTCCAGATCTATCTCATTGCACTCGTTTATAAATAGTATATCCCTTTTACGCCCTCTTACCTTTTGGGGTTGGTCTAGGCTTATAAACTCAACAAGGTTTCCGAATAAGAGATAAGTTCCATCACTTTTGTTGTGGTGCTTCTCGGTGTAGTAGTTTTCCTTTTGTATTATCTCAAAGAAATCTCTCATGGCCGAGGCTTTCAAAGCTGGCAAAGTCCTTCTGCATATTGTGATAATGTGATTATTTCCTTTATTCTCCCAGCAGTAATCTATTAACACCTTAATAATTGAATAAGTCTTACCCGACCTTGTGCCTCCCTGGTTTATGGAAATCCTAGTTTGACAGTTTGAAACGTCATAATATGTTTTTGGTTGGCTAATCAAAGTACTTGTCGATTGTTTCTTTGGCTTGGTCGAAACCAGTACACACCTCAGCTTTGTAACCTCTCTCTCTTAATTTAGAGATAACCTCTTTCTGGTGAATGGAGGCATAGTTTCCTTTTACTTTTAGCTCTATGGCCAATCCATGATATTCTCCTCTAGGCTCTAGGATTAGAAGATCGGGCCACCCCTTTTTATATCCAGCAGCTTTCATCTTTCTGGCTTGTGTTATGCTTGTCCTTATCCCTCCAGGACTTCCATTAAATAGAATGTCCTTTACTTTCATTCGGAGGTAACCCACCACCGCCACTTGTAAACCTTGCTCGCTTTGTTTCATTTACTTTGGTGAGTATGTTTTTAAGAGTTTATGTAGGATAGTTCCCACACACATACCTTGCTCCTTCCAGTAATTAATTAAGGTATTGGCCTCTTCATAATTACTTAATGGAAAGGCTATGGAAATAGTTTTGTGCGTTTCGTTTTCCTCCTCCTCTTCACCCTCAAATCCATCCAGTTCCACCTCCTCAAAAGGAAAACCTTTTAAGCCATACTCTTGAAGTTGTAAAGCATCCCAGTCGTTAGCTAAAATATCCCAGTCATGTTCTCCAAAGCTGATGTTATCTTTTATGATAAACTCCCTACATTGCTCCTCGTAACTTGCTTCTTTAATTCCCTCCTCCCTTCTAGCTTTATTGTTTATCTCAGCGTGTTCTCTTGTAAAAACCTCTATAGGAACCTCTTTCTTTTTTAACTCCATACAAGCCTTATACCTCATATTTCCTCCTAGAATCATATTATCTAAATCCACTTTTATTGGATTCATTAACATAAAAGCTGGAGATACTTTGACGGAATGTAAAAGGAGTTTATACTTCTCATTCTTTATCAATCTTGGATTGTCTGGGTTTGGTGTTATACTTCTTATCTTTACTAATTCCATTAATCCTCTTCTTTTGGTTTCTGTTTATTCAATACCCAGCTTGGGGCCAGTAGCTCATTGCCTCCACTTGTTACATCTATCCTTTCAATTCCATAACCTCTTTCCCTCCCTCTATTATTCAGCTCGTACATGATCAAAGTATTGCTTCCTGGTTCCTTCTTCTGGATCCTACTGAGTAGCTCGTTTTCTAAGAAGTCTAATCTTAAATTCATTACCTCACTCACCTTCTTTGCAAAGTCTTTGTCCTCCTCTTTCCATCGGTAAAAGATAGTTCTGGAAATACCTACAGCCTTACAGGAGGTCGTGACTATGCCCATAGTTTTCTCCATAGCTTCGAGTACTGCACCCTTGGCAATTCGTGTTCTGTCTTGCTCCTCTTTTTTAAGGTGTGTACTATTGACAACTAATTCCTCACTCTTAACCTCTTCTTTGTCCTTCATGTTTTACTAATTAATTAAGGTATTGGTAAGGCTCATAGTCACTCACTAGATTATCCATGGGCTCATAAAGCTCTAGGTTATCACAGAAAGGAATGTCTAAAGAATCTGGAATGTTTATGGTGGCTACTCCTATATTTGTCCTCTCATAAACTTGACCGTTTAGGAATATTTTACAAGTCATTGTTTGAGCTCCATTGCATAAAGGCTGGAAGCTGTCAAACTCATTACACCCTCCATTATTTCCATAGGTGTACCAATCCATTTTAAGAGGGTTTAAGCTCACTAATGAATCTTGTACATTATAATCTAAGTCTGTATAAAACCATTGTACTGTGATGCCCTCTAAGGGCAAATAGAGATAAGGGTTACCGTTACACTTTACCCTATGGGTAGCATCCCAATCTAAACCACAGTTTACATCTTGTATTTTGTTATTCCATAAAGGGATTACGTCTACAATATACTCAGCACCGAAGTTTATTAATAGCTCGTTAACATCTTCTAGGGTGTATGTGTTTCCATATCCTGAAAGTACTGTCTGAAAATCATTAACATCTACCTCTCCATTAAAGTCAAAATCAAACCTACAAGGCTGGTTACTGCTTTCTTTTAACAGTCTGGAAACCTCCTCAATGGGGATCTCTTGAATGTTATTTTTCACCAGTTCTTGGTGGAGGGTTTTGGCTGTTTCTGCATCAGTATTAAAAAGGAGTTTATTACATGATATAGCAATAAGGGCCACTAATGCAATTAAAAACCAAATAACCGTAGGGTGGTTGTATTGTTTCATTTGTTTGTTTTAAGTTCTAGCTCTGTTCCTGTTATTGCAAAGTAGAAGTTCTGGAGTTGGTGGACATACTTTAGTTCAATGTCATTTCCATTGCATAAAAACCTATTTATTTCAATAAAAATAACATGGCCATTAATGGTGAAATATCCAGATTTTTTATCGTACCCAAACTTCAATAGCCAATCTTCTGTTAGTGGGATGGGTTTATAATTATGTGCCAATCCTATACTAATATAATCAGCCTCAAAATAACCCATACTATTAAAGACTAAGTTTCCAACCCTCAATTCTGTAGCTTTCATTTTGTTTTAATCTTCTAAGAGAGTGAATAGCTTATTATCTATAGCAGAAATTAACTGGATAAAGTATCTAGGGTTTGTAATTTCGCTGGAGGTAATAGAATTGTGGTTATATCCATTGGTAACTCTAATAGTTTTTACTTCTAAGGTGGTGAGCTTTGTTAGCTGCTGAGGTGTAAGATTAAGATAGGCATTACCTTCACAGTTAAAGTCATTCCATGAGGCTAAATTTATCTTTGTACCGTCCTCAAATAGAATGATTATTTTGTTATCCTCTACACAGTTTCCCAGCCCTATTAATTTGGCAGTAAGAAAACCAAACTTATCTCCTGTGAGATGTATGGTTAACTTGGCTCCTTTGCTCCTATCCTCATTTGCTACCACTAAATCATAAGAGGTCATGTAATAGGTTTTGTCCTCCATCGTGTCCTCCCAGTAATAAACATAGGCACTATCTGTTTGTGCTTGTACGTTTATAGCTCCTAAAGCTATGGCGATTATTAAAATTGTTTTTTTCATGTTTGTTTGTTTTTATATGATTATTAATTTATGTCTTATTTCCGTTCGTAAAGAACCAGCCAAAGGATTCATTAAAGAACTCCTCAAAGTTCCTCCATGACCTTCTTATGGGTATTAGGAGGCGTGTTATGTATTGTCTAGTTCTCATTTATTGTTGCCTCTATTTTCTTAATTACTTTCTTTAAGTCATTTATTATGCAAGGTGGGCAGCTGGTCGGGGTTTTCCTTGTGCCTAAAATATCACTGTATAGGAAATAAGCCTTTTGTAAATCTTTTGCGCTCACCCTCTCTAAACTTAGAATGTTTTTTAGAAACTCCTTGTTATCCATTAGCTCCTCCATCTCCTGTTTAGAGCTGCCCCAAATATCTAGAGGACAACTGCCGAACTTTAACTTTGTTTTGTAATCCATGAAACAACCGCAAAGCCTTTTCTTTTCGCCCTCATGTACAACCCACTCACCCACTACTGGCTTTCCACAAGTTCTAGTCTTATCCCTAAAATGAACGCAAGAACTACAGAGGCTAATTCTTTTCTGTTGTCTTTCTTTGCTAACCTTCCAGATCATTGTAGTGTTCTTTAATGTGGGCCTTTACTTTCTCGATTGTATTGTATAGAATTTTCCTAGATATTCCACTCTGTTCTGCAAACTTTGTAAAACTCAATCCAGAGCCTCCGAAATACACCTTGAAAACTTCTCTTTCAAAAAATGGCAGCCTTTTAATTATTAGCTCCACCTTTTCCATTTCCACCAGGTGCATAAAGTCCAGTTCTGTTTGCTCCTCCTCTAAGTAATCAACTACCTTATTCTCGGATCTGTTCTTATTCCATCTTAATTCACTTTTGTAAAAGTTTGATCTCTTACTATAGAGCTGGAATTTCATTATTTGAATACAGTATGCCTCGGCTTTGTCCTCTTTGTCTAACCTATCCAATAGTTCCTTGTCTTTCTTTAGCAAGATCAAAAACAACTCCTGTACTAATTCCTCTCCTACCTCTACACTTTTAGCTAATCCAATAGCTACTGACCTATAAAATTGATATTTACCCTCATACCTTTTAAAGCTCATTATTTACAAAAGTAGAACATTATCTTTATATTTGCAGAAGTTTGTAATTTTTATTGGTTAGGGGTGGGCTGAGCTTTTTTAGGAATAAATTAAGTTGGCCCACCCTTTTTTCATTCTAATAAAGTTCTGTGTATTGTGCCTCCATTGCCTCCATCACTATCGACTGGCTTTTAATCCTTTCGTCTAAGCTAATTATACACCTCAGAAACTCCTCCTTTGTTTCGGCTACGAAATAGCCTTGTGAGTTGGCGCATAATCCTTTTATGGATCCAATCACTCTAATGGCTCCAATCACTTTCCTAAGCCTTGCCGCTGAAATTATATTTTTGCATCCAGCACCAATACCAGGGTGAAGCAGAAAATTTATATTATCTAGGATTATGTGGTTTGGTGTGGCCTTTCCTTTGCCTATTTTAGTTTTTAGCATATCCACCACTAAAGGCATTATAACTCGGGTTTCAAAACCGCTAATTTCTTTTGTAATCTGTTCAAAGTTCGTAATCATTATTTTGTTTTTAATTGGTTAAAATTTTAACGATGTATAAAATAAACCCTAATGGGTCGTTTACACTTAATTTTATACAGGTGTTGTAACACAATAAGATTATCCCACCAACTTTTCGGGAGGTGGAACGCTTCACCGTCTGCCATATGATAGACTGTAAGGAGTCGAACCCTACTCGCATAATCTTAAAGTGTACAACATTATTTAAAAATCATTAAAACGCTTTTTACATTTAGCGTTATACACAATTAAGCTCTGTTATCTTAACGTTAATCCAATAAGGTACATCGTAATCAATATTTTCATCTACACATAAACCTTCTTCGTCCCAATTCCAAAAGGGGTTAGCTATAATACAAGAACCATCATTGTTAAGTGTTTCTATATGAGTTTCTTTATTTTCGTAATTTACTTTTTGTCCTTCTTTAAAGTTCATTTTATTTAAATTTAAAAGTGTATAATAACGTGTATAGCACATTAAAACGATGCCATACACAAACCGTTGTATGCAATGGCTAAATCATTACATTTCTAACATACTTCCCGCAAGAAGGGCAGTTATTTACTCGGTACATATTTTCATCTGAATGACCTTTTATGTACGGCATACACTTAGTTCCATCTTCAAGTTTCATCCAACCTAAGTTCATTTTTTCTAACACGCCACAGCATACAACATTATGTATAGTGCATGGCTTTTCTATTGTTTTGTCAGTATTTTCCATAATCAAATTTTTACCAGTTTATTAAATTAGTGGCGTTTATTAGGTATTCTAACGTAGTATAAAGTTAACCTTTCAGGTCGCTAACGCTTAACTTTATACGGTCGTTATATGCTATTTTAAAGCCGACACTCAACTAAATGACAAAAATATACACTCACTAATCTGCCATCATACGAAAATGTAGTGTTGGTGCATTCCTGTTTAGGCTTTATTTTACCGCCACATTTTACACATTGGTGTTTTAATCTCGGATTGACTATTTTACTCTTAAATACTTTTATATTATCGAACATTTTTTATGTTTTTTATTATTAATTAAATCCTACTCCGAAAGAAAAACAGCATATAACAGCGTGTATAAAAAATGGCGGGTTCAGTGCTATTTAGAAACATTTGTGCTGATATGAACTGCATTGCTTTCAAGTTGATTTTGTTGTTAAATTCCGCCACTTCTTATACACGCCACCCGTTATGGTACATTTAACTCAACTACACTTATAACATAAAGTGTAGGGTTTCTACCATAAAATATTGTCATTGCGTTTTCTCTACTTGTTGCTGTTATTTCTTCAATTTCTGGTGAAGATTTTATTGTTCTTGTGAATTTCACTTTAAAACGTACCATAACAAAAGCTAAAATTAATAGCCTATAAAGGCTGTGATTAAATTGATTAGTTCATTACTTAGGCTACTAATCTTAGCCAAACGTTAGGTTCTAAAAGATTCTCCTTTAAACTGTACTATATTAAACATTGAGAATATCCTATCATAAACTCGGGGCCCGTACTTGGCAGAGAACTCATATATCCCAGCCTCCAAACTACCCTCCTCCTTTGGATCGTAGTTACAAGTGAGGTGAGTGAGTGCCTGGTTGCTGTATCTCTTTTCTAAAATATCTTTGAATAAATTAATCTTTCCGTAATTGCTGGCATCTCTTTCCGTTTTCAAATCGTCAAAGTATTTCGCCTTGGCCTTGAACCCGTTGAAAGTTCCTTTAATATACTTTTTATTAAACACTTCTTTATCTGAGGGACTACTACAGGCTTCAAACTCATCTACTATACCCATGGCGTGATAACTCATAAAACTCTTATCGCATCCATTTAGGGCCAACTGGAGGGCTGCCATGTAGGAACTCTTACCAGTTCCATAGGTTCCAATAATTAACAAGCCCTTTTCAAAGCTGGGAGTATTCTTTGAGCTCCAGAGGTTCTCACAATCAAAAAATCTTTTATCTTCTGAGAAATAGAAAATTAAAGTCTTTAGGTTATTAATGGCCTCTGGGGTTTCCTTAAACTCCTGGAGAGGGTTAAGCTGTTTCCAGAAGTATCTGAACCTCCTCCATAACTCTTTATCTGTAAATTGTATTTTAGGATCTTGAAATTTAAGCTCCTCTTTTCTTTTGGTGTTTATTTCTGAAATTTTCATTGGTTTGGTTTAAAATTTTAACGAAGTATAAAATTAACACTTCGTGTCGCTAACGCTTAACTTTATACAGGTGTTAGGGCAAATACTACGATATTGCATTTTCATAAACATTACCACTAACCTTGAATCTAAAGTCTTTTAAATCTTTACCTAAATACCAACCCTCTTTTTTGTTTTGAGAAAAAGTATTGTCTAACTTCCAACAACCTTCTTTTCCACACCAATAAACTTGCTGTTTAGTATCTTCTAACTTAACATTTTCTTCAAGAGTTACATCTACATCAATTAAAGTATCTCCCTCGTAAACTTCTACACCATTACAATCTTTAAAACCTGTAAATTGGCTTAATGTTTTTACATCTATAATAAATTCAGAAACACTTGATAAATCTTCTTTATCTTCTAAACCGATAATTATATCTTGATTATTGAAATCGTGATTATTAAAATAGTGTCCGTAAACAAAAATATTATTGCTTTTTGCTCTAAATTTTATTTCTCTATTTTCCATTTGTCTTTTTATTAAAATATCTTCTTAAAATGTAGCTTCTTGCAATGCTAATTAAAGTAAAATATAAAGTGATTATTAAATTCTTACTCGTACTACTTTCTATTCCTAAAATTGGAAATATTATAAATAAAGAGAGTAACGATATTAGATAGCCAATTGCTACATTAGTTAAACTCTCTAAAAAGGATTGTTTTTTTGTTTGCATATTCGTTTTTAATTTAACCGTACTTGCCCTAACACTATATATAATTAATGGCAAAAAAGCCACTAACCATATACAACACGTTATCTCATTAAAGGGTTTCGGGTTGTTTGTTGATTATCGTAATTCCCTTCTATTATCTTGACGAAATTAGAGGAATTAATTACCCAGTCAAAGTTGGCTTTCCAATTACTGTCATTTTCACCTTGTAAAAATTCTGAATCTTTTACTTTTTTGAATGCATTACTCAACTCCTCTCTGCCATGTTCTTTTATTCTAATTTTTAGATGCTTTTTCCTTTCGGTGTTTAGAGCTTTTAACTTTGAAAGTTTCCATGTAAAGGAATTCCACTCTGAGATTATATCTTTATAATCTACATTAACATTAACATTATCATTAACATTAACATTAACATTAACAGTTGACGTAGGTTTAACCTTGGTTAACGTAGGTTCAACCTTGTTGCTAGCCCTTGCCTCTGCTGACTTTTTACCCATGTTACTATAGCTTTTTAGCTGTTTATCCCACTTTAAGAGGTCAGCTTTAAGCATAGGTTTCATGTGTCCAAAAGCCATTTTAACCAGAAGATTTTTACTCTCTGGGTTTTCATTATTCACATAGGCCAGAATATGCTTTAAGAGCTCACCAGCATCTTCATTTGGCATCTCCTTAATCATATTACTCCAATCTGAATAAAAAATAAATGTTTTCTTTCCTGTGGCCATTATACTTCCATTTTATTAATTTCTGTCCTGAGAGTTTTAGCCAGTTTTATGGCTGTGGATTTATCCAGAAATATCCATGACGGTGGATATTCCGCAACTTTCATGTCTAACTCAATATAAATTCTATTAACCTTGTCTAGGTAACAAATCAATTCATGTTCCTTTGATACAGTGTCTTCTTTGCCTAAGAAGGCTATCTTTAGATTTGCCATAATAATAAAGGTTTTTAAGATACCAGTAAACTATTAAATAAAAAACCCCTTACTAAGTGGTGCATAGGACAGACCAAATAGTAAGGGGCTCGAAAAAAGTGTTTTGAAGTGTCCTATGCTTCTGAGCCATAAATATACAACTTTTAATCGAACTTTCGGTTTAAATTGATAACATCTTTTTTTAAAATTACATACTCATATTCTCCAATCTGTGAAACGTCAACGCTATAATCTCTCCAGAGCATCATTCTATTAATATACTTCATGATATTAACGTACCTCTTGTTTTTAACTATGAAATTCACCTCTCCATTGTCTGGAAAACTTATTGTGATCAAAGCTAAAGGGATTCTCTTCTGTCTGCTTTCCTTCATGGCTTGTTATTTTCAATTAAAAAAAAGAGTTTAGAGGCTTTCACCTTCATAATTCTTGCAAGAGTTTCTAGGTAAGGGAGAAACCTTCGCTCCTCCCTCATATTTCTATCCAATGTTGGCCTAGATATTTCAAGTACCTCCATAATTTCAGCTTTAGTTTCAAAGCTCCCTTTCAGAGTTTCTTGAAATTGTGTTATCGGAATCCAGGTTCTCATTATTTGTTGAGTTTTACTGCTATAACTTGGCCAGCTTCTATATACGTGGCTGGCTCGATTATCTCACCATGCTCTGTTACCATTTGATTACCTTTTAAACCCATTTTATAAGCTCCCTTGTGGCTCTCTTTGAGTTCCTTTAACCTTTCCTCTAAGTCGGTTATCTCTGGAAGGTGTGAAAACGACCACCTACCAGCTCCATTCCTCACCTGGATTTGTGCGCCATGAATTTTTAAATCCTTTGCCTCCACTCCATAGGTTTCTGCTTCTGTAAGGGCTTGATCTTTTAGCTGTTTGTTAGCCAGCTTGCAAGTTTCCTCCATGTGCTTTATGGCTACAAAGGCTTCTAAGGGATTAGTAAAGCCCTCATTAACTGAGTTTACTAAATCTTGCGCCATTTTCGTTACTGAATTATGCTCTAATAAGAGCGAATTTTCTTTTTTCATGTTTGTTTTTTTAAAAGGGTGCATCTTCACTATTATCTAATCCTAGCTTTTCAGCCAGCTTTAATTTATCAGGGCTTAAATCCTCACCTTTCGCTGTGGTAATCTCCTCATACTCTGGTGTCATTTTCATATAGTCTTTTATGAAATCTGGGAGGGTTTCAAACTTTTCTAAATCCCAGTTTTCATTATAATCTAAAATGAATATTTCATTAATTCCTTTCTCCGATTTCACACCTTTAGGTACTCCTGAAAGTGAACTAATATCGGCATAAGACTTGCCATTTTTGCTTTCCTTATGAATCACACCCAAACTACAGGACACCCCTATTAAATTTAAGATGTCGAAATCTCTAGCCTCGGCCTCCGTAAAGGTTTTACCCCTCCAACTTTCCAGATCCTTTCTTAAATTAGCCTTTTCGTGCATACTTAAAGTGTACTCTTTAGAAATTACCATTGGCTCCATCTCTCCAGGTTTAAACTCTCTCATTTCTGCTGGGATCTCAAAAGCTAATCTAACCTTATCTGTTTCTTTAACCTCACCTTGGTACTCCCAAGTGACAGTTCCTACATGAATCATTGAGTAGCATCTGGCAATATGTGTTCCAGATGGTACTTTTTCTCTATTGCTCTCTTTTACTTTTGCTTTAATCATGACTTTAATTTATTGGTTTTAGGGCTTCTTTGAGGCGTTCCCGTATTCCTTTTACCATAGTGGTATGTATCGTCTAAATATTTACTTTGTTCTCTTTCTAGGCTCTGCTCCTGGAGCCTTAAAAACTCTCTGCTACTTTTGCTCATTGTCTATAAGTTTTTGGAGGGCTCTTTTCTTTATGAAGATTGCAGCCCCTCTGTGAGTAATTGATAAGCTCATGAAAGTATTTACGTTCATTTTAAAAACACTGGAGTTGTTTTCTTTTACCACCTTCTGGCTGTTTTTTCCGATCAGTAAAACATGAAATTTGTTGTACTTCTGTGGAAGGTGGGAGTGCAATTCGTCTGTGAGTTTTATCTCTTCATAATCACCTTTTAATATTTCCTTTACGTGTGCAAGTGTTTCAATCTCTTGCTGCTGAATAGCTCCATTAAGGAACCATATTACTGGTGCTGAGTTCATTTTAATCTGTTTTTAAACGCAGACAAAGTGAAATTTTTATTAAATCCCGTTCCCCATACCATGTGTGGCGGTGCTCCTATTTCGTTCTCTATTTCTTTTTTTATCTGGTAAGCCTTAGATATTGAGATACCTAATTTTAATGCTATTTCTTTAATCGTTTTCATGAGTAATAAATTTCTAAGTGAATTTTTTGGCGTTGTATTTCTACATCTAGGAGGGTGCAGCCAATATTATCCTCTCCTACTTTCAAAGTGAAATTACTTACCATATTCTCACAGCTTGTAATTTGCTCCTTTGTTATGGAAGTCCAGATAATTCTCATTATTTGCAAAACCTCCTCTTTATTGGTTAAGCTGCTCATGAGTTTAAAGTTTTCATTTTTAAATTCGTTAGCTTGCTTTCTGCTAACCACCTATCACCTCCTAAAGTGTCATTTAATTGTATGCACTTTTCAGCTCTTTTGATCTGAATATCGAAATCCTCTTTTAGGTATTTTAATTCAAGCTCTATTCTATTTAAATCTTTCATCTTAATAGTTTTTTTCTAAGTAATCCGTCAACATTGACACCCTTTTTATCCTAAATCTATCTCTGGCTATATGTTTATCAATGTACTCACAACTTAACCCGAGTTGTATATTTCTAACTCTGTGTTTTAAGTGACGGGTTAAAATTCTTTGATAAGTCTGGATTCTTTCACAGCCTCCAATAATTCCTCGATGCTTTAAAATTTTATCTTTCATTGTATAATTTATTGGTTTGTAATTATATTCAAATATAAAACTTTATTTACATTAGAACACATAAAAAAGCATATTTATTTTTGTAAATATTCACTATAAGCCATTAATAAGTAGACGGGGTAAGGGTTTTACTCCTTTTCAAAAACTGTAAATAATATAGGAATAATAGAAAGGGCTGCTAAAATAAGGTTGTAATGGTTCACACCGTTTAGCTCAATATCTCCAAAAGCTGCAGCGGCAAGAATACCAGTTACCGTTCTTTTGGAACTTAGCTTTCCTTTCTTGTCCTTTAACACCCCAAACAGGGCAGTAAGCAAAGAAAGAGATCCTTTTAATATTCCCATATTATTTTTGATACTAAATGCCTTAGAAACGATCTGAGGCCGTTTAAATATGTTCTTTATGCTGAACTTCTTTTTAGTGCTTTCCACCAGTGTTTTTTCTGTTAGGGATTAGCGTATCTACTATCCTTTTCACAAGGTTGTAAATAGAGTTATCCTTTTCGCTGGGTGTTAATCTCACGATCAACTCAAAAATAACAAGGGCCACACTAATAATCTCCCAAAGGTTTTCTGTAATAATATCCATAATTCTAATTTTTAATTAATTTTTTGTTGTATTGTTCCACCTTGCTCTGGTTTCCCTAATATCGTAATGTACGAAGGTATTGTAAATTCCTATTCCTCCATCTAAAACATAGCCAAACTGAGTGAGCACCTCTAAAGTCCTAAATAAACCCTCTGCGCTCAAATCTGAGGGGTTTAAGTCTGCTGCCTTACCTAATAGGTGTTGACTGTTTTTAGAGCCTCCTATGAGCTTATTGTGCTTTGTACATCTGTAGGCACTATTTATTGTTATTGACCTCCCTATGAAGTCACGAATATCTTGTAACTCCTCAGCTAATTTTTTAACCTCTACTAAAACCTCAGCTGGCATTTCACACCCGCACTTACACTGGAACTCTCTGAGTTTAAAATTATTTGTTAGCCTCATTTTCCTGTTTTCTTTTCTTGCACATTTGATATATCTTAATAGCTGTGTAAACAGCGGACAGGGAGAGCACCACAATTTTTAGCATAGTTTCCACATTTGTTAAAGTGAAACTAACTGCTCCAGTATTTACCAAAAGTATGTGGTCAGATAATAGACTACTTAGTACTTTTTGGCTCATTTCCTTTCCCAGCATTGCTCTCTTTTTTGTTAAGTTTTAAAAATAATCTAAGTTTCTTTTCGTTTTCTATTTTTTGCTCTTTCCTGTTCATCCTATCTCCATCCCTCCTTCATAGTAAACTGTTCCTTTAATTGGCCACATTTGGTCATTAGACGTTCTCACATTGTACTCAGGAAATAAGCTATTGTTTGCACATAAATAATCAATTAATCGTTCACTATAAAACTGTGCGTTATTTCGCTGCTCCTCCACTAATCTATCCAGCTCTCCTCTACTTATTGGTGAGCTATCTTCTGAGCTGTAAGTGCTCAGGCTGCCATTATTAATCTTGTATAGCATAGAAGGCAATATCTCCAATAAGGCCCAGTGTAAAGTGGCCCGCATAACAAAGTCCTCCAGGAGTGTTTTCTGGTCTGCTGTTAAATTAGCCGCCACAATAGCACCCTGTATTGTCTTGTAAAGGTTAGTTCCCAAAAGTGGCTGGATCCATTTATCTTGTGCTAAAATCAGTCTAGGCTCCAAAAAAGTAGGATCTACACTTCCATTAATAGTTGAATACCTTTTTATGTATTCTTCATCTATAAATAATACGCTTTGAGGTAGTGCCATTTTTAATCGTTTAAAACTTTAGGGTTATAATTCGTAGCCGTTGGGTTGGTAATTGGAAAACTAGGACTTCCAAGTACATCTGTAAAGCCATTAGGGTTTATCACTTTAAAGTGCTTCATTAAGTCGGCTGGCAAAAATTGCCCTCCTTTGTAATCCTTTCCAGATATATTAATAGTTCTCCCAGCTGGAACACGTTTAAGGAAATAGGTTAACCTCCTCCACTTGTGCCTACAGTTGTAACTCCCTTTCCATAAAAATATAGAGTAAGTTCCAAAAGGCTTATTGGTAGTGGTGAAGCTCATTTGGTTAATATCCTCCTTTCGGTAAAGGTTATTCTTGTAAGTGGTAATCATTTCCACACAAAATTTCCTACTCGTGCTAATCGGTGCGCCTCCTACATACTCATACCTTATCCTATAAAAACCACTATCCATGAAAGAGCTCGCATCTGGATCATTCTGTATTGCAAAACTGTAGTTTTTGGAATAGTGATTGTCTGCCTGAGGTTCACCATCTACATCTTCTTCATCAATCAATATCCAATCCTCCTCAAACTCTGTTCTATCCTGTCCAATCTTGCTCATTTGCTCCAGAACTCCACTCTCCTCTGTAGGGTTTGGGATATATTTACCTTCACTTTCTTGGCCCTTTCCATCTTCGCTGAACTCCATTTTAGATGCACTACAGCACTGGTCGCTTAAATTCTGTTGTGAAGTTATCTCCTCCTCATCTAATATTGGAGCATCCTTTTTTATTAAGGTGATAGGTTTTAAGCTCTCAAAATACAAATCTAAATTTATACCTACCTCATTTAATAATTTGCTCAGTCCTTTCAGAACGATTAATTGATAAGGCTGCACCACAGTAGCCTCAAATAACTCAAATGATGTTCTTAATTCGTCTGCATTATTTCCAAAACCAGAACTATCTCTAATACCAAATAACATTGGGCTTGTAACTCTGTGGCCAATCATTATTTTTTGAGTAACCTCAGTACTTAAAAACTGGTATTGTTTGTCTGCATCCGAAAGAGGGAAAGGGGTCATGTCTGGTGCTCTGTCCTTTCCATCACTAAAGGTCATAACAAACTTGCCAGCGTTTCCCGTTCCGCTTAATTCCTTCTTTATCGTTTGCTTTATCTGGTTTCTTTTTTCAATTCCAGGAACTCCATTATTGAAGTTAATTAGGAACGAAGGAGCCAAACCATTCTTAATATTATTAAGGTGGTAAATAGCAATCTCTTTGTCTAGCTCTATGTAGTTTACTGCTCCTAAATAGTCAGGTTTTGGGTAAGTCTTATCTCCTACACTATAACCCTTAACACAAAATAATTGGTTTGGATAAAGCTGTTTGTCCTCTGGATTAAATGCCGCTATTTCTAACGGTGTATATTCCTTTTTTCGGTACTGAGCCCAATCGTCACTATAAAAGTATGTTTCTGGCTCTCCATCCTCATTAGGCTCTCCAGCTCTTACCTTTTGGAATGGCACATGGTACATCTCTGTGAAAGTTGTTCTATCTAAGCTGTAAACTATATTTAAATAAAACCCGTTGAATACCTTTAAATCTTTAATGCACTTTTTTACTTCATCCTCTCCTAATGTTTCCATGAAGGATTGGAGCCTTAACCATTGGTTTGGCTTTTCATCTCGATCTTTAGCATTTAACCCCTCTCCGTAGATCATATCCGATATTCCGTTAATCAAAGCAGAATGTACAGCACTATTTCTGGCCAGTCCTATTAAAAAGTCTGGGTATAAATTGTCCTCTCCATAATTTATCCAGCCTCCTCTACTTGCGTTCTCTGTAAAATCTTGGTCATAATGAGAACTTAACCCAATGCCATGAACTTCTGAGGAGGTTGGTGATTTAGGTATAGTGCCTTTGTTAATTGTTCTTTTATTGGCCATTGTAAGCTATTGAGTTGGTTAATGGTTCTGCGTATTCTGTGAAGTAATCTTGTGCCTCTCCTATTAATAACAGACCTCTTTCTACAAAGTGAGCTTTCTCTGGGTCAGTCAGGTCAATATCTATATTAATCTCATTTATTGCATAACAAAGGTAGTTATAATACCCACCTATTGAAAGTAATACACCTCCATCGGTTACTGTACCATCTCCACTTGTCCTCATTTTATTCATTACCCAGTATCTTTCTCTTTTATCAATATTCTCATTTTGGAATATCACCTTGTAATCCTTTTGAGTTAACTGGTTAGTAAAAACAAACAGAACGCCCAAAGTAGAGGCTTTCAAATCCCAATCTTTAAGCCTTTCATTTATTGTACAAGTAATGGTTTGAAAGGAGGGGTTATTTGGCTGGAGTTGTAACATTATACTTGTGCTTCTTTGTCCTCGTGCTTGGCTTTCTGCTCCTCCTTTACCTTTACCTTTACCTTCTTTGTCTTTACCTCCACAACTACATGAGGGGCTAGTTTTTTAATTAACTGGAGGGTCTTCTGAGTAGCGTTTTTTAAATCTACTTTTCTGCTCCCAATATGTACGTTGTCTTTTAGTGCTTTTAGCATCTTTTTAAGATTAAAAAAAAAGGGGCATCCAATTAATAGAAGCCCCTTTTTTGAAAGTTATTTTTATAAAGCTCTCTTATTAATTAAGCATAAGCGGGAACCAATGTAACTGTTAAGAAGTTATCGAAAGGTAGTGTTTCATAACTCTCTAATCTTCGAGCTGGTAGTTTTTCGTTAGCTGAGAAAGTTAAGGTGTACCCATTAGCATCTCCTTTAGCTTTACCCGTTGCCGCTGTTCCAGCTGTTAACTCTGCTGAATCATACTGACCAATTAACCAGATATTGTCATTATTATCTAAGACAAAAACACACAATCTTGACTGAGCCACATTAAGAAGCTCCTCTCTGTCTGCTGCTGTTAACTGCATTAGTGAAATATTTACCACTTGATTCCAGAAAACTGTACCATTCTCTACCGAACTTGTAATAGTTTCAATAAAATCACCCACCGCTTGGCTCAATTCGTATCTATAAATTGTAGCACCTGGTAAAACATCTATTTCCTCTCCAGCGTTGGTAGTTATTCCAGTCGTGAAATCAGAATGTAACCCTAAAAAAACCGTTTTAATTCCTCCGATCTTATCTTTACACTGGAGTATTCTACCAGTTGTTAATGTACAAGGCATCTATTTAATTTTTAAAGGTTAATATTAAGCTGGTACATAATCATAAGTAACTACGTCTGTTCCGATAGCGATCTGAGTACCTCCTGTGAATCTGTAAACAACTCTTACATTATCACTTCCATCCAAGTTACCCATGTCCAACACTTTAGCCTCATTTAGATCACCTAATAGGTTAGTTCCAAAGAAGAAATTAGTTTTTAAACTCAACATCATTCTATCCGCTTCCATTCCGTTAGCAATCTCAATTTGGATACCGTCAAAGTCTAATGGCTTAGTTCCAACATAAGACTGAAATTGATAGTTTCCAGCTCCTAATGCGTTAATGTAAGCACTTGCTATTGCTGGTGATACATAAAGCCTTAAATCTGGGTGGAATAACAGCTGAGCTGGTATCTGTGCTTTCAACAACTCTAAAGCAGCAATCACCTCTGCGGAAACTGTTGGATTAGATGTAGATGTTACTTTCTGGTCTGCTGGTACAAATGTTCCAACTTGTGAAACTTCCCAAAGTCCATCGAAAGACTGGTAACCTCCAACCGCTAAAGTCTTATCACCTTGCCAAATGTTATACTCTACATCTTGACCAATCTTACCGGCTACGTGTAGTAATAGATAAGTTTCAAAGTTTGGTGGTATCTGTGCATCTATTCTTAAACCTCCTGTTTGCATAGCCTCCCAATCTTCTCTGAATGGCTGCTTACAAAGCTCCAGGTTTACTTGCAAATTGTCTGGAGTTATTACTCTTTCAGCTAATGTAACTGCTGCACTCCCTACTGTGAAATCACAAGTTTGGGCCGCAATCAATCCACTAGATGCTAAAGTTTTTAGTACTCCTTTATATTTTACATTCTCTTTAATCTCAATAAGATTTTCAGAAAGTGTTTTTCCACTTAAAAGTGCAGCAGCAATGTAGGCCTGTGCTAATTCACCAGCATAAGTAGTAGTGATAGATGGCTCTGTGAAATTGTATTTTTTAGTCATTTTTAATTTTTTGAAGATTTAGCAAATATGCTCATCGCTCTCTCTGCTGCGTTCATTTGTGTAAGTGGCTTCTGTATCTCAACTTTCTGCACTTGGTTTAAATTACTTTTCTTGTGTACTGGAGTGGCCGCTGACAGCTTGCTAAAATTTCCGCTTAACTCTTTGGCTAAGTTTTCCATTTTAGTATCAAAATCCTTACTCAACTCTTCAAGTACTGCGATCAATTCCTTTTTTGAAACTGAGGCCTCAACTACTTCCTCCACAACTTCCTCCTCTACAACCTCAGCAGCTATAATTTCGGTTACTGTTCCATCTGCTATCACTATCACCCTTCCATCTTCTAATTGAAAATCTCCAGTCGGTAATGGCATCTTATCACCCTCCTCTGTTACTACATACCCTAAAACACCAACTGCCCAATCTTCGGCATCTGTGCCTATTACTGTACCGTCTTTTAGTTTGGCTTCTGCCATTAGTGTAATCTCTTCTTGCATCCCTAAGAGTGCCTTAATTTTTGAAAGTTTGCTTGTTGCCATTTCTGAATAAGTTAATTAATCGAATAATATCGTTGTAATATAGTAGCCCAATATTAGTCTTGTTCCTTTATGATCTTTTTTATCTCCTCACAAAGCATCTCTTCACTCAGGTTTTTAGGAACTTCGCTAAGTACTTTAGTCTGTCTTTTTACCTGTTCCATCTTATTTACAAAGAAGCCTTCAATGCTAAAGCCTTTTGTTTTCCCAGACTTAATTTGATCTTTCCAGATGTTTTCATCATTCACTTTGATAGCCACCATCCAAGTACCAATAGGAACCTTAAAACCAAAAGCCTCAGATTTATCCACAGGGCTATCCTTAATCCAACTCTCCACTACTGTTAATCCTTGCAGCTTTGTTTGGTGTTCTAAAGTGGTGTTATGCTGTTTGTCATTCTGGAGAAATAACTGGCTCGCTAATCTTACCGTACCCTTAGAAAACCACACGTAATACTCTTTGCCTGTTTCTTTGTCGTACCTAAATATTTGCTTGTTAGGAATAAGGGCTGCACCGATTAAAATCTTTCGGTCTGTATCAGAAACCGCAAAAGTGAAATTACTTTTTGTTTGGTCTTTAAATGCAAGAAAGTTTTCTTGTATAGCTGGCTCACCAACTAAAGAAATGGCATCCACTCCAAACTCACTTTCGTTTTCGTCAATTATTAACTCTACTATTTCAGTCATTTTATTCTAATTTTAAATTTATGTTATAATGTACTTTGGTCTTGAATTATTTGGCTTGCCTCTTGTGAGCTGCTTACATCACTTTCTAAAACATATGCTTGTACTGGTGCAGCTTGGCCCACTTGGCTTGTATCTCCTTGTCCTAGAAAACTAAAATCTATATTAGCTCCTTGTTCTGGACTACCTAAGTCTGGGGCTCCACCACCACCTCCACCACCACCAGCATCTCCTCCACCCTCAGCAGCTCCTCCATCACCAGCATCTCCTCCAGCTTTTAAGCTAGATAATGCTTTCTTTGTGGCTAATACTGAACCAGCTATTCCTAATCCTAATCCAATATTATTAGAGGTGACCAAGGCAGCCGCTGCGACCTTCGAAGCACCTCCAGAAGGAATAGCTAAGGCGGCACCCTGTGCTATAATAGCTGTATTAGCTGCTTTTGTACTTATAATCTGTTTTGCAATACCGACCGCATTTTCGCCAATTATGGCTATAGCCTGGGCAGCTCTGTTTTCTCCAGCCGCCTGAGATAATAATTTAAAGCCATTTCCTATATTATTAATTCTAGCCGCATCAATAGCATCTTCTGCATCTGCTACAGATTGAGCTATCTCAATATCTGACTTTGCTTTCTCTTCTTTTAAATCTTTACTTAGGTTGGTGTATTTCTTTTCTATTGCTGATTTTTGAGCCTCAAAATTATCTGCGTCCTCAATCGCCTCTAAATCTCTTTGTTCCTGTAGTTCTAGCTCTTTTTGAGCTCTTTCATAATCTTCATCTATAGCCATTAAAGCAAGCTCCTCAGTTAACGCCCTGAGCTGTTCGGCTTCTGTTCTTAGCTTTTCTTTTTTTAATTCAGAAGCTAAATTGTCATACTTTTTATTTATTAATAATTCTTGTTCTGCAAAGTTTTTAGCCCCTTCAATAGCTTCTAAATCTCTTTCTCTCTGCTGCTCTATTTCTGCCTCTGCTCTTTTGTTTTCATCATTTATACGCACAAGAAACATTTCATCTTCTAACGCTTTTAACTGCTCCGCCTCTGTAATTAAGTCTGCTGCTGCTTTGTCTTTTGTCTTTTGTGTTTCTCGGTCTGTTATGTCTTGGTTTTTTTTCGATTGAGCATTTTTCTTATCTCTCTTATCGGTGGCTATTTTAGCATCAAAAACTGCCAAATCATTCTCTCTATCTTCTTTATCTTTCAGCGCATCTCTATACGCTTGGTTCATTTCATCCTCTGTGGGTAAACCTAAATCTCCTCTGACCTCATCTTCTGTTTTATCTCCAGCTTTCATGAGCCCTGCAATCTTCTCTTTTAAGCCATCCGCTTCAGGCATAAGTATCTGTTCACCTATCGCCTTTAAATCAACCTTAGCCTCCATCTCTTTGGCTTCTATTATCTCACGCCTTAGCTTTAAGAGTTCCGATTCTTTTGCTCCCTGTGCTGTTTTTAGTTTTAATTCTCTTTCTAATTGCGCTATGTGTGATTGAGATGCTCTTGTGGCTTCGCTTTGTGCATCTCTGAGCTTACCTAAAGCGGCTACATAGTCTAAAGTTTTATCTGTCGCATCCTCTGTCGCAAAAGACACACTACCCAACGTATCTATAGTTCCAATACTAACTCCAGGTATCTTGTTTAATGCCTCTATAACTAAATTAATAGCTTTAATGTAGAGGTTAAAGTACCCAATAACAAAGTTCACTAAGTACTCAGCAAAAACAGTTACCGACTTTTTAACCTTATCAAAATTGGCCACCAGTAATCCCACCAGAACAACTATAGCTCCAATTCCTGTACTAACTAAAGCCAGCCTAAATAGCTTTAAGCCTGTGGTGGCTGCTCCAGTTACAAAAGTACTTACTGCTGTGGCTGCTGCTCTTGCTTGCTCTGCTATGGCTGTGTTGGCTATTGTTTTAGAAAGGTTCGCCTCTGCTATTGACCTAATCCCTACAGCTATAGCCACCGCCCCTTGCGCGTTCACCATTAACTTTTCCATCTCCTCGCTCTCCGTACCCATTAAGGCCATTGCTCCTGTGGCTACTGCAAAACCTCCAGCAATACCCTCACCAAATTTTACAAACTGCTCTGCTTTGGCTGCTGGGTCTAGCGCATCTATTCCTCTTTGAAATCCTCCAAGCTCTCCCTTAGCTACTCCTAACTCCTCGCTTAATTGCTTAAACTCAGCACTCCCTAAGTCTGCACTTTTTAACTTATTCTCTAAATCACTAACTGCAGTTTCTAAGCTGTTTATATTTCTAACCGATTCAGTTATTCCGTCTACCTCTAATTTAACTACGTATGTTTTTGCCATTGTCTTTTATTTATATAGTTCCCTTAAAAGGTTTTATTTGTGTGTACGTTTGAGCGCATGAGGCTGTTACAAAACTTCCACCTTTAGCTCCTACCTCAACTAAAAACATCTGAACTCCCGAAGTGTTCACGTAGTAGTAAATCTTCCAGACGCTCCCCGTATCCCAATCGTTGGTGTTCACAGCCGTTTTAACGTTGTAAAGTGTTGTTTTATCCCTCCACACCATATTGGTATCTTGAAACGCCTCTGGATTCATAGCCATAAAAGATCCACTTTCAAAACTTATTACTACATCGTTTCTAATAATCCTCGCAGTATCTTCATCAAATATTATTTGAGTTTCTGCATCACCTTGGTAAAGTAATTCAATTCCCCAAAGTTTTATCCCAAACTCGCCTTGTAAGTATCTGGTATCACCCTCGGCCATGTACATCTGCACCCCGTGGTTATTCCTCCCAGTCCTTTCATCTGCTAGGCTTCTGCTGCTTAACTTACCTCCACCAATGGCCCACTCTGCTTTCCTTAAAGCCTCTCCATTTATTCCTCTAACTGAGGCAAAGGATATATCTGTAGCTGTAGGATTATTTAAGGCTAGACTATCCACTTCTGAAATTAGGTTACCTCTTCCAGTTATTAACCCATAAGAGGAGCCACTTGACACCTCATGGTCTGGCCCTAAAATTATATTAGCATTTCCTAAAACTTCACCTCTTGACCTTCCAGCCAAAAGCATATTCTCACCTAATGGATTAATACTTTTAAGTGCACCTCTGGCAATTAATCGAGGTGGCCTATTTGCGCTTATAGGGCTTGCATAAGTAAAGTCCACCGTATTACTAACAGCATTACCACCACTACCACCTCCAGGAGATTGTAAGTATCTGCATTGATAAATCCCAGCCCAAAAGGAATAAG
>Ga0208646_1000458_pt1 | contig 25995 bp, 37 predicted proteins | sample AntAceMetag02UK8_FD_184762 | JGI IMG/M metagenome (GOLD analysis project Ga0208646, IMG submission 184762) | Saline lake microbial communities from Ace Lake, Antarctica - Antarctic Ace Lake Metagenome 02UK8 (SPAdes) (version 2) | ecosystem: Environmental > Aquatic > Non-marine Saline and... | reverse complement strand
AAGATCAGAGGACAGGACATAACAAAAATATTAAGCAGAGACGAAAGGGTATTGGAATGGTGGACAAGTATATAAAATCAAATATGTGCATGATACCGTGGGCTGGTATTGAAACCAGGCCGGACGGAACATACAAACCTTGTTGCGTGTACAGGGACGAGTTGACAGATCCCGATGGGAAGACATACAACACCAAGGAACATTCTATATCCGAAGTGATCAATTCGAAATCCATGAATGATCTAAGGGATCGGTTTTTGGCAGGCGAGAAGCCTTCTGCATGCGACAGTTGTTGGAAACAGGAAGCCGCAGGCAACACGTCAAAAAGACAGCATATGTGGACCAAAGCTCCGGAATTAGGCCAAGTACAAATTAGTAAAAATATCGTTGCACCGAGATTCATCGATCTAAAATTGGGAAACATTTGTAATCTAAAATGTAGAATATGTTCTCCCGACTCGAGCTCGATCTGGGCCAACGAGATGGCAAAGTTTGATCCCGATAGAAAAGATTATTGGACAAAATACAACAAGCAAGGGGTGTGGCCAAGACAAAAAAACAAATTTTATGAAGATCTAGAGAAACACATAGAATCTATAAGATTTTTTGAGATAACAGGCGGGGAACCGTTGATGATAAAAGAACAATTCCAAATACTCCAGCGTTGTGTGGACATGGGAGTAGCAAAAAACATCGAAGTGCATTACAACACAAACGGCACACAGTTTCCTGAGAAGGAGTTGAACGAGATATGGCCACACTTCAAAAGAATCGAAGTGGCGTTCAGCATTGACGATATAACAGAGAGATTTGAGTACCAGAGACACCCAGCGAAGTGGGATATGGTCAACGAAAACATCTTAAAATTTAAAAATGCTGGACTGAAGAACCTATCAACGCAGGTATGTACAACAATAAATGTTTTCAACATAGCCTATCTAGACGAACTGGCGCCGTACGTTGATGAGTGGGGACCGGACTTTTGGTATATAAACATATTACATCATCCAACAGAATTTGATATACAACAGTTGCCGGTGGATTTGAAAAAAATAGTAACTGATAAACTGTTAAAAACAAAAACAAGAAAAACAGAAATTATGGACGCTGTGAATTATCTCAATAGCGAGCCACTGACAGTCATGCATGACTATAAGGATTCGCTGACACGTAAAATTAAACAGATAGATGGATACAGGAAAGAAAATTTTGGAGAAGTGTTTCCGCTTTTAAATAACCTATTGGGGATATATGAGTAAATTTATAGCAGGCGGTTGCAGTTTCACATTCGGACATGAGTTGAGTGACGACGAACAAGGAAAAATACCCAGCAAGAAATCATGGGCCTATGGATTGAAGACTGGTCCATCGGACGAGTACATATGTACGGCATATCCAGGATCGGGCAATCCGGGCATAGCCAGACGTGTGTTCAATGCAGTGGCCAACAACACTGACATCAAATGTGTGGTTGTGATGTGGAGTTTCCTTTCCAGGTACGACTGGGCCATGCCCAGGCACAAGGCACTGGAAGGCACACGGTGGACGTCAATTTCGCCCTGGGACACCAATGCAGGCAACGAGGAAGCGTTCAGATCACTGGCAGGGTCAGAGCCACAGCAGGAGCAATGGAGAACCAGGAGGGACACATTCGTGGAGACGGGAGTGAAACCGTTCGCGGAAGCCATCTACAGGCATGCGGCCAACCAGTACCACGAGACATACCTCAGTTGGAAGAGCATCATCTGGTTGCAGAACATCCTGGAGAAGAAGAAAATACCATTCATGTTCACGCTGGCCGACAACACCCTGTTCTACGATGAGTTCAAACAGCACAAGGATCAGGATCCATTCATGTCTGCACTGCACGGCGAGATAGATCTTACCAAGTGGTTCAGCTTCGGAGAACGTATGATGGGCTTCAACCAATGGTCGTTAATGGAAGAATATGAGCGTGGCACAACACATCCACTAGACAAAGCACATGAAGATGCTGTACAATTAATGTTACCAACTTTTAACAAACTGATAGGAGACAAATAATGTTCACATGGATTAAGCACCTGATCAACAAGATCAAGCAAGAGATCAAGTACAGGAAGAGATTGAAAGAACTTAAGAAGAAAGACCCATTCATATACAAATAGGATGTTGAACAAGAAACCTAAATTTGAACTGGTGGAGTTACCCTACATCGACGTGTCAGAGGATCCTGTGAGACCGGAATTGAGTCTGGAGTTCAGACAGGCGTACGGCAGGAAGATATACGGTATCAAGGACGAGGAGGGTGACATCGCCGCGGTGATGTGTTTCGCATTCACACACGGCATACCCAAGAGCGTTGAGGAGATGGATGCCATGAGCAGGGACGCCGCCATGCAGGCCATACACAGGGCGGGAGTGCAGGGTTCGATAGCGATAGCGTACACGGTGTGGGCCAAGAAGAAGGGTGGAGGAAAGCACATGGTGAACGAGGTGTACAAGATGATCAAGGGATCACACCACATAGATAGATTGATAACGCTGTCACCATTGACAGACATGGCCAGGAAGTTCCACTTGAAGAATGGGGCCAAGGAAGTGCAAGTGAATCTGACCACACAGAACTTCGAATATAATGTGGAATTGTCCGAATGGGAGAAGTTCCGAGACAAGGCCAAGCGGGTGTTGAGGATAGCATAAAATGAGAATACTAGGTATCAACTGCATGAACCATGACGCATCCATGAGTGTGGTGGATGGCAGGGAGATACTATGGGCGGCACACAGTGAACGTTATTCGAAAATCAAGAATGATCACTTCCTGAATTGGAAAATAGTAAACGAAGCAATGACTTATGGTCCATTTGACAAAGTGGTATACTATGAGAGACCTTGGTTGAAGAAAACAAGACAATTCTACGCAGGACAATTTGGAACAGCATTAAGTTACACGGAAATGCCACAATGGCACTTGGATCACTTTGGGATAAAGATTGATGAGTATGTCAAACATCATGACTCACATGCCGCGGCAGGATATTTTACATCACCATTCAAAGATGAAGGTGCAACCATACTGACTGTTGATGCGATAGGAGAATGGGAGACTGTCAGCATATCCACTGCTGACAAAGTTTGGATTGACAGGAAAGAGACCCTCAACTATCCACACTCGGTGGGCATACTGTATTCAGCATTCACACATCGTTGCGGACTTAAACCTGCAGAGGAAGAATACATCCTGATGGGCATGGCCGCATATGGCAAGCCCAAGTACAAGGAAGACATATACGAAGACTTCGTGCACCAGTCTCCATTCAAGATGAAGAAGAATCTACACAGGGGACTGAGCGACTGGCATCCAGAAGCAGATGTCATGGACATTGCCGCGAGCATACAGGCAGTCACGGAAGAGATACTTGCAGACCTTTTCCTGAGGGCATCCAAGTACGGCAGTCGGAATTTGGTATACGCTGGCGGGGTGGCATTGAACTGTGCCGCGAACAGGACACTTGCGAACCTAGGATTGTTTGACAACATATGGATCATACCCAACCCGGGAGATTCGGGATCAAGCCTAGGTTGCATAGCGGCCTCAGAAAAAATACATCTGAATTGGAAGAGTCCATTCCTAGGACACAACATAGAAGGTGAATATCCCGTGGACGCAATCATAAAAGAATTGAAGGAAAATAAAATGGTGGGCGTAGCAAATGGCAGGGCGGAGTTTGGACCGAGGGCACTTGGTAATAGATCACTGTTGGCAGACCCCAGGGGTGAGGACATCAAGGATTTGGTAAACGGAATCAAGAAGAGACAGCGGTTCAGACCGTTCGCTCCGGCCATACTGGAAGAGGACGTAAACGACTATTTTGACCTACCTACTGGCGTCAAAAACACCCCTTATATGCAATACACAGCGGCGTACACGCATGGTAAAGACTGTCCGGCTATATTGCATCACGATGGCACAAGTAGGGTGCAAACCGTGTCAAAAAGCGATAATGAAGGGTTTTACGAACTGCTTAAAGCATGGAAGAAAGAGACAGGTTGTCCCATATTGTTGAACACCAGTTTGAACATCAAGGGCATGCCCATGGTAAATGACACCAAAGATGGTAAACTTTGGACAAGCAAATACGGAGTGAAAGTTTTATAATGAGATACTTGATCGTGTTAATTCTATTGGTAGGCTGTGGTATAAAACCATCAGCCAGTTGCGATGTTGATACACAGAAAGAAACGATGAAAGAGATCAAAGACAGTTGTGTGGAAAACACGACGGTGCAAATCAAGAAGGAATTCTAATGAGGATACTAGTAACAGGGGCATACGGATTCATAGGATCAAAGATAGTGGAAAAACTCTGTGCAATGGGACACCAAGTGACGGCCATGGACAACAGTGAGACCTACGGGGTCATAACCCCGGAAGACTTGAAAAATTTATACAGTTACAGACAGAGGAATTGGCCGCACGTATACAGAATCCCGGGCGATGTTTCGAAATCTGCAGATGTCTTAAGAGCATTCAGGCCAAGACCAGACTACGTGATACACCTCGCTTCCTACCCCAGGGCCAAGCTAGTAAACGCAGATCCCATGATAGGCGTGCAGAACGTGATAGGCGGCACAGTGAACATATTATGGCACGCAGAAAAGATGCCTGTGAAGAAAGTGGTGTTCATCAGTTCAAGCATGATTTATGGACACTTCGCAGATGGCACTAAGGAAGATGCAAAAACAAAACCTAACAACCTGTATGGAGAGGCCAAAATAACGGCGGAAAGATTCGTCAAGCACTACCAATCACAGTTTGGGGTGGACTACGCAATAGTGAGACCCAGTGGTGTGTATGGTCCAGGAGACATGGACGACAGGGTGTTGAGCAAGTTTTTCCAGAGAGCAATGAACAACGAGACCATAGAAGTGCATGACGGAGACAACAAGGTAGATTTCACATACCTCGATGACACAGCTGACGGCATAATAAAAGCCACGCTGTCAGAAGAAAAGAACATGAGCTTCAACATAACGGCAGGCAATGCCACATCATTGAGAACTGCCGCGGAAAAGATCATAGCACTCACAGGTAGCAAGAGCGACATAGTGGACACAGGTGCTCATAAACTATATCCCAGAAGAGGAACACTGGACATAACAAGGGCAAAGACTTTGTTAGGTTATGAACCAACAACATCGTTTGATCAAGGACTAGAGAAATACTATGAGTGGTTACAGAATAAAATTTAATGGCATTGACCGATTGTATGATGCTTACTCTTGGAGGCTCACAAGGAGAGCCAAAGCGGCATGGAAATCAGGTGACGTGCTACAAGGCAAGTATCTCAAACAGCTAGAAACTGAAATAGCAGAAAAATACAAACGGAAATATGCAATAGGTGTGGGCAGTGCCACAGACGGACTGTACTTCGCCATGAGGGCAGTTGGTCTAAACAAAGGTAGCACGATACTGTGTCCAGCATTCAGTTACGTGGCCACGGCAGGGGCGATCAAGCGATTGGGAGCAGACATACGTTTCACAGACACAGACAAGCAGGGCAACATTGGAGACTGGGGCATAATGGGATTGCCAAATGCCGTGTTGTATGTGAACATGTTTGGCAATCCAGCAGATTACACCAGATTGAGACAATACTGTGACCAACACAGGATACCATTAATAGAAGATGCCGCACAATCACAGGGAGCCATGCATGGCAAGACACCTTCCGGTGCATTGGGCGATGTCAGTGTGTTCAGTTTTGATCCAATGAAGAACATGCCCAGTTTTGGCACAGGTGGCATGGTGTTGACCGACAGCAAGGACGTGTACGACACAGTGATATCGTTACGTAGACACGGATTGAATGGCAAGACATCGTATGGCTACAACAGTCTAATATCCGAGGATCATGCAAACCAACTACTGTTGTTGTTGAGCAAGTTTGACAAACTGCAGAAGATGAGGGGGAAGGTCTTCAAAAGATACAAGAAAAATCTAAAACACACAGATTTCGTAGAAACACAGGACAACACACAATCCAGTTATCACAAGTTGGTCATGCTGTCTGACAGACGTGATGAGTTGAAAACATATCTGGCACACAACGGAATAGAAACAAAAATACACTACACTAAAACATTGGACAGTAAGAATGTTGGACAATATCCCAATGCCGAAACCATGTGTGCCAAATCATTGAGTCTGCCCATATACCCACATCTAAAGTTGGCGGAAGTTGATTACGTCTGTGACAAGATAAGGAAGTTCAATGGCGTTTGACAGTGTGCAGGTTAGGTTCAGAAACACATCTAACATAGACTCACCCTTCGCAGACACCAGAGTGGTACCCTTCATTGGCAGTTATTTTGAGATATTGAAAAGTGTGGTCGAGGATGTAAAGACAGAGCACTTCTGGTTCTTCTCTAATCTCGTAGACATAAAAAACTTTGGTGGTATTGATCTTGACTTTATTCCGGAACAGCACGAAAAAGATCAGATTCACGTTTGGTACACAACACACCCCATGGGAGGATTGAACAAGGAAGGCAATGTGATGTTGATACCCACGGCAAAGTTCAAAGAACAGATGAATGAGTTGGCGTTCCTACGAGATTTCAAGGACATCAACTATCATGCCCATGCAACGTTGTTCCAACGACCAATCGGTAGAACAATCTTCGCACTGAAAGATCCACTAGTAGCATATAACAACAACAAGGTGTTTTACACATGGATGGTGAATAGAGACCTAGTAGATGTTGACCTTCCAAACTTCTATCCCAGTTTCTGGGAGGATGAGAAAATGTACACCTGGGGAGAGACCAAGGACATAATGTTAGTGCCCGGAAACAGAGACATCAAGCAGTTCCATGACATAGACAGGAGTGTGCATTTTGATCTATCATATGAAACAAAGCCCATGGACATAGTTTTCCTATCATACGACGAACCCAGTGCAGAGAAGTATTGGAAAGTATTGAAAGAGAAATATCCCAGAGCAAAAAGATTGCAAGGAGTCAAAGGTAGAACCCAGGCATATCATGCCGCGGCCGCTATGAGTGAAACAGATTATTTCTTTGCAGTGTTTCCAACCATTGAAATAGACGATAGTTTCGATTTCAGTTTTCAGCCAGACAGGATGAAGAATTCCTGTCATTACATATTCCACTGCAAGAATCCAGTCAATGGACTAGAGTACGGACATAGGGCAGTTATCTTGTACAACAAACGTCTGTGTCTTTCAACAATACACCCGAATTTAGATTTCACACTGTCACAGCCACACACTGTGGTACCGCAGTTATGTGGGACAAGTCACTTTAACCAAACACCAGAGATTAGTTGGCGTGTGGCATTCAGGGAAGTGCTCAAGCTGTGTGAGATGAAACCCACTGTGGAATCCAAGCACAGACTTAAAAAATGGTGTGAGCTAGGCAAAGGTGCATATGCACTGTTAGTGCAACGTGGAGCATTAGATGCCGTTGAATACTACAAAGAGGTCAACGGTGATAAACGTGCTTTGATGTTAAGTTATGAGCTTGAGTGGCTAAAAAATAAATTCAATTCTATTTCTTAAAAGTCTTGGCCATGACCAACGAAGTCCTGGACTCCATGTCCCGTTTCAGTGCGGGTATGTCAAACTTTAGATCCACTGATTTTATCTTGAGGTAGTTCTGCTCTATGGTGTCCTTGAGGAACTTGGCTATGCGTTCCTGCTTCTTGACTTTGAGTTCCTTGGCTATGTCGTAGTGTATGGTGACGTTGTTCTTGAGTAGGATGTTCACGTACAACAGGTACTTGACCGGCATGTTCTGGAACTGTAAACCATCCAGGACCTCCGGCCATTCACTGACGAAATCCTTCGTCAGCTGTACCCATGTGCTATTCTTTGGCGGTTGTCGTCTTGGCATCAGCTTTGTTCGTTGTTGCCTTTTTGACAGCCTTGGGTGCTTCTACCTTAGCATCTGGATCTGATTGTAATTCAGAAACCTTGACACCTTTCTCTTTGGCGATCATCTCGTTCAGTTTGTTCAAAAGGATCCTACCGTCTGGGGTGTTTCCAAAAGTGACCATTATGTCCTTGGTCTTGAACTTCTTGATGTAGTTGTCGTTGTGCATCATGGCCAACATGTTGGTCCCATCTGGGAACGTCTGTCTGCCCAGGTAATCAGCAAGTTCGTCTGCCTCTTGACCTGCACCTTCAACGGCTTTCATCAAAGAGTTGTGGTACATGTCTGGTAGGAATTTAGTCCCAACCACGAGACAGTTGTCAGGCTCACCGGGTACTGTTCTGTACACGATCACTACCTTCGCTCCACCGTCCACGAGTTCTCCAATGTGTTTGAAGTGTCTCTTTGGTCCTGTCTGTCCCTCACCTGCTCCTGAGTCTGAACCCATTGGCATGGCTTGGTCATTTACATTTATTAGTGCCATATTATTTGTTTCCTTCCGCAGTCGCTGGTGCTTCCGCGCCTTCAGGTTTCTGTTCCGGTGCCACCTTGGCCAAGAACGCCTGTAGTTTGTTGTATAGGAATCCTACACCCGCCATCTCGTTGGCCTTGAACGCACCCCTAGTGGATGCCACGTCAAGTATGGTGGATAGATTCTTCAAGTCGCCGATTGATAAAGCAGTTGGATCCGGTTGTGGAGCCTGTGCTGGTGCCGCCTGGGGATTAGCCGTCGCTGTTCCCGTGGGTGCCTTCGCAGTTGCCTTCTTCAAGTTCTTCTTCTTTGTTGCCATTGTTGTTTTCTCCTAATTGCAATTGGTATTAATATACGTATATTATACTAAAATTAGTTATGGAGTGCAACGGTTATTTTTGTGTGTTCTGGGCAGTTCCGCTTAAAGCGAATAGGGTCAGGTCTCCCGGATTCTCAAAACCAAGCACGGTACATGACCTGGATTGGTCACCTTGGTATATCACATCTTTGGTTATGGAATATCTGCCTGAGCAGTTCTCATATATCCACTTACGCATCTTCTCCACGTCGGCCTCGTGTGCCTTTACCACGGTGTTCACGAAGTGTGGTGGTAATATGTCTAGTTCTCTCTTGAAGAAGTTATTTGGATTGATTCTCACTCGTGCTCTCCTCCTGGGTCGTTTTTGTCATAATATACTTTGTAAGGTTTTCCGTGCTTGTCATATCCCAGTGTGTATCCTCTGGCTCTTCCCACAGAGTGATATGAATTAAATTTCCATTTTGTGGATAAACTTTTTCTAGTGAATATTATGCCGCCTATCACTAATGCATGTCCTATCACACTGGTTGTCACATTTATTCCTATGCTGATGAACCCTTGTGTGATCAATGCAAAGATAAATGCCCACATGGTTGCCAGCACCATCAGTATCTGGAATCTAGTCACCTTGGGTAATCCACCTTTGAATGCTTTGTCCTCATCAAACAGTTCGGGTAACATGTATTTTATTATCTTGTACATTTCTATCCAATTCCTAACTCGAAAATCAAAAGGGTAGCCAGTATGATCAGTGTGCCTATCACTAATGGGTTCTCGAAGAATTTCTTCATGTTAGGTAACTCCATAGTGCTATGATTAATAATCCAAAACTCAATATGGATATCGACACCTCGTTGAGCAACCAATCCTTTAAAGTTTCCCATAACAGTTGTACTAGGCTAGTCATCGTACTGAACGGTCATCCCCCATGGTGCTTCTATGTTTCTTTCGTATGGATTATTGATCAGGAATATTGTGTCACAGTAGTGTTCGTCACCCCAACTATTGAAAGGCCAACCATCTGTGAACATAACAAACTTCTTGGGCTCTATGCCCTGTTCCTTCATGTAATCCCAATTACATTCAAACTCCGTACCACCACCTGAACCTAGTTCATAGTCCAACAACTCGTCTGCATTGTCTGGTGTGAACACAACTGGATTAAACACCTCCGTGTCAAAACTCCATAAATGTATTCTGAAGTCTTTGTATTGATCCATGATGTTTTTAACTTCTGTAAGGAATTCAGTACATTGTTCATTGCTTATAGATCCCGAAGCATCGAGAGCCAAACATATGTCGATCATCTCATCGTTAGCCTGTCCCGGCAGTATAGCAGATGTGTGCCATGATTTTCTGCTGGGTCTCATCCAAGTGTAGTCTGACTTGACGGTACTCATTATCTGTTGTTGTAGTATCTCTCTCCAGTCCATCTTGGGTTCTGTGAGATCACTGACCAATCTCTTTAACGCACCCGGCAAATTACTAGCACCTGTTGACTGTGCCGCACTCACCATTGCTTCTTTGACTTCGTCTCTGATCTTCTTTAATTCTTCTTTTGTGTACACAGGTTTGCCTTTTCCGCCACCTTTACCGTCCTTGTTGTCCTTGTTGTCACCACCTTCTGCTTTGCCCCATTCTTGGTGATCGTCCATCAGCTCGCCCAGTTTCTCCAAGAACTTCTTGCCGTTCTTCTTGGCAGTCTTCATCAAGTCGTCATATATTCTTTCTGATGCCCAGTCCTTGTACTTGTCGTCCTGGAAGCCTTTGTTCTCACCTTTCTTGCCCTTGGGCATGTCACCAATGTTGCTATCTTTCAATATCTGGTTAACGGCATAGTCCGCCGCTATGTTCCAAAGTTGTGGATCTCTGTCTCCGATCCTCACAAGCATGTGTTCGAACACATTGTGCAACACCTCATGTCCAAACAGGAACTCTGCCTCTTTGGGTGTGAGTGAATCTATGAACTTGGTGTTGTAGAAGAAGTGTCTACCATCTGTGCCTGCTGTGGGACACCAGTCGTCTGCGTTCACCAGTTTCAATCTAGTTGCGAGGTTGCCAAAGAAAGGATGTTTCAGTAGTAAGGCAATCCTTGCGGTGACCAATTTATCTATGATTCTTTGATCTGACACTATTTAGACTCCATAGCAGTAATGACGTACTTGCCAAACTTCTTATGGAACCTATCAAATGATTTCAACTTGCTAGGATCGAACGGAAGTTTGTAGTTCGTCAAGGCAATCTTCGCACCCATAACAACCAACTCTGTCTCGAAGTTGTCCATCATGTAGTTGAAGAACCTGTCCGCTTGTTCATTCCAAGTTTTTTCTTTCTTCTCGTGTGCCTGTTGTAGTTCATAACACAAGGAAACTGTCAGGGAGTACATCGCTGATATCTCCTTTGTCTTAAGGTCTCTGACCTTGCCGCTCAATATATCAGACGGGTTAGGTAACTGACCGCTAATTTTACGATGATTCATAAACTTAACGGCCAGTCCTTCTCCTACGCAACCTGCTACGAGGTCAGTGAGCGTACTTTCTGGCAGGTCGTCTGATAGAAGTTGGGATACGAAACTCCATGATCTTGGAGTTGCGAATGATCTAGAACTGCCTCTAGGATCAAAATCGTATAAATCTTGTTTGGCGAATGTGCAATAACCTACAACATCAGGATGTATGTGGTTAGTAGTCGCCCATTCCATCCAGTCTTCGAAGTCCACTCTCAATTCAATGTGGACGAATCTGTTTGCCAATGGAGCCGGCATCCTGTAAGTGACACCCTTGTCACTGTCTCTGTTACCTGCCGCCACTATCGAAACGCCTTCTGGTAGGTGATACTGTCCTACTCTTCTGTTTAGGATTAATTGATACGCCGCCGCCTGTACAGCCGGTGCCGCCGAGTTCAACTCGTCCAAGAACACGATGGCATTTGATTTGGGATCAGTTGGCAGTTCCGCCGGACTCGCCCATACCATGTTGTTCTCTTTTGCGTTGTAGTAGGGAATACCCTTGATGTCTGTGGGTTCCCATAGAGGAAGTCTGATGTCGACCACTTCTCTTTTCTGTGCATCCGCGATCTGCTTGACGATGTCTGACTTACCAATACCCGGTGCTCCCCACATCATTATGGGTCTCTGTAATTTGATACAATGTGTCAGTGCTGACTTGGCCTCGTTTGGACCAACTGTTCTGTTTTGACTGCCTATTGCCGCCTCTTTGTTTTTACTTGATCTTACCATTTTTGTACACTCCTGTTTAAAATGTTTATAGTATCATTATAGCAGGATTGTGTTATGCGTCAACCTGGTAAAAGTCGCGGTTTTATTGGCTTTCTTGGTCCTCGGCCTTGCTCATGGCCCGTGCTAGACCGTATTTCGTCACATCTCCAGCGAAAAGCATCAGTTGTAGTGCCATCTTCTCCATTGTGACAATGATCTTTGCCTTGTCAACGAAGTATGGACAGTCAACGAACTCGTCCAACCACAGGTATGTTTGGGGTGTGAATATGATCTTCTGGGGGAACTTGATGGTGTATGTCTTTATATCCAACGATTCGACATACTCAAACCCGGGTTTGGTCAATCTCAAGGACCTGGATTCGTAGTTCTCCCGTACATTCTGCCACCATGTGAAGTAGGCGGTCTTGACGCTCTCATCATGTATGGTCTCATCTTTGAGCATGAGGAAGGTACGGGTGTATGCTGTCTTGCGATCCATACAATTAATTATCTAGTGAATTTGTCGCCGGTTTTTAAAATGTACACACCAAACTTGTCTGTGTTGTGTTGTGTGTTCAGTTTCTTAGCTAGGTTCTCTGCGTGTCCCGGGTTGGAGAATGATACTTTCTTGTACTTGGGTCCAGGGTAGTTGGCAACCAGACTTGATGATTTCAAGTTGATTGGCTTGCCGTCATAGAAAACAGCCCAGATACCCTCAGCCGCCAGGACCTCATCCATCTTGAAGGTGGTCTTGTTGCTGTGTTGTAATAACACTGTGGGTTTGGGCCTACTCATTATATTATATATATTTACCAGAAAAATTACCGCCAGGCAGTATTGGAAATATTTTCAGCGGGCCAATAGGCATTTAAATATGAATATATGAGTATGCTAGATTTACCATACGACGAGATAGTAGTAACCGGTTGTTCCCACTCCTGTGGAATGGAAATGAATGATCATTCACTGCCCAGATTTGGCAGTGAAGATGAACGGAGGATAGCAGTGTGGAAATGGGCCATGAAGACCTTTGAGTTGAAGTCAAAAAAAATCAATGATCTCGAGGATATATCAAACAGCCACTGGTTAAAGTTAGAACGACAAAACAGTTGGCCTGCACTTTTACAGAAAAAATCGAACATTCCTGTGACAAATCTATCGATGATCGGAGCATCCATCGGCCACTCGTTGATAACGTACTCGGAATTTTTAAAAAATGTAGATAAAGATAAAAAGATTCTGGCAATACATCAATTGCCAGCTATGGGAAGAATGTATATACGATTTGATGAAGAACATGGTAGGATCCCAGTGTTGCCGTCCCATGCTGATAGTAAAAGTACTTTTGGGTTTGCCAGAGATCATTTCCGAGAAAAAATTAATAGAGTACATGGGATATACAAACATAGGGTAATGTCTGAAGGATACATCAAAAAACATTATTGGAAAGTTTTGAATAGATTGCATGTATTGTCTACAAAAAATCTGATAAAAAATTTTTATATTTTCCCTGGGGCAAAAGCAACACCAATGTCTGACGCAACACCAATGCCTGACTCTTTTGGATGTAATGTTCTTTTAAAAGATTTTATAGACTTTAGATCTAATTATCCGGCAGGAATATTAGGGCATCCGATCGGGAAGTCTTTTAATGATGACTTGTGTGAGTTAATAATTTCTACTTGTCTTTAGAGAAGTCACCACCGTCCATTTCAATACTGACCGTTTGTGCCTCCCGAGCAACTTTTAGAGCTTCAATGATTTCTTCTTGGATAGTGACCATTCTGGTCATTACTTGCGTCAACGAGTCTGCTAGTTTGTTTGCTTCTGCGATGGGAATCACTAGTTGTTTCTGACCCTGCTGTCGCAGTGTCCTGATCCTGCCTATGAGATCCTCTATGGGTCTAGTTTGAATCTTGGAATTGTTTGACTGCGTCATTTAATACCTGTTGCATTTCTATTTTGGACTTTATCGGTCCTTTGTATTCGTACCTCGAGAGTGTGATCATCTTGGGACAGTATGCTTTCCTCCAACCCTTCTCGAAACAGATTATGTAGTAGCCCGCACAGAACTGGCTCTTGCTCTTGGGTGTCTTGGTGTAGACCGGTAGTTGGTTCTTCACATCAAACATTGGGTTGTATGGATGTTGGCTACATGGGTATCCATGCACATCAAAGTTATCTGTCTGTATCTCGTCATCTGCTTTTGCTAGATTTGACTCATCAAACATGCCAAATCCAAATTTTTGGAATAAACTTTCTTGTGTATGATATACTTGCCTGTCTTTTTGTTTGGTTAAAAATATCCAACCATTGTTATCTTGCTTCTGTAGAGTTCCAAGTTTCTGGCCTTCTTGTTCAACTATCCAGAATTTGTCTTTAATCAGGGTCTTCGCTCTTATCATGATATTAATCTCGCATTAAAAGGCTCAACATACAGTTGTGCCTGCTCACTGATCCTATTTAAATCATACTTGCCACAGAACCTCATGAATCTGACTCCTACTTGGTCTATTGCTTTGTTCTCTGCCATGGCCTGTGCAATGGTTTGATCCATTTCTTCCACTATCGCTTCGGGCTGTGCATGTAGGTCTACCAGGAACCTGTTCCTCTCATAGTCGTCCATGACCCTGTGTTCCTTTCCATCATGGTCCACCCACTTGCTCAACATCAGGTTGTTCCACGTGTATCCTTTTTCTTTCCTGTCTGCGAATGCTTCTCGTAATCCAATCCTGTTCTTTGTACCTTTTGTACGCACACCTGGGTATGCTGAAAATATGTTGTCACTGGGGTCACCTCTCATGCTCTTCTCAAATATCAACCATTCCACATCAGGTGCAGGTTTAGGGGCTTTTAATTTCTTATCTATAACGGGATTACCGTTCCTCTCAAACCAGCCCTCGTGTGTCATTGTAACTTCACTGACGCCGTTGTACTGTTTGACGTTGGGTGTTATCAACTGATTTAGATCCTTGTCTGTGCTTATGATCACATGCTTTTGATCAGGGTGCTTGTCAATCCAACGTGCGATAAGATCGTCTGCCTCTGTCCTTGGATTCTGTAGCACTGTGACGTTGGTTTTAGTCCTAAGGAAGTCAGTGAAGTCGTCGTAGCACTCCCAGAACACATCATTCTCTTCCTTCTCTTTCTCACTCATTGCCTCGACCAGTTCTTTCCTGTTCCTCTTGTAGGGTGCATAGTGATCCTTACGCCATGATCTGCCTTCCAAACAGAACACCACATGTGAACCATCAAAGTCCTGCCATGCTTTCTTGACTGATGCGAACATGATGTGTATGGCCATGCCGATCTTTTCAGATGCATCTCCCCTTACAACGTGTCTAGCACGAAAAAATGTGTTTGCTGTATCAACTAATATATGGGTCATTTGTTAACCCCAAAAGTCTTTATCAAATGGTTTAGGAAGTTTTGATTTAATTGGTTTCCATATTTTTATTTCTATGTCACCAATAAATTTAGGACGTGGAACAAACCACCCTATTAATATTCCTATTATAATATAAATCATGCTATATTATAACATTAACTATGAGTTTTGTCTACATATGGCATAATGTTTTTTACAAATAATTCATAGTGTTTTTTGTGCGGATGAGACTTATCGCTGGCTCTTTCCGTGAATGTTGTTATATGTGGGAATATTGGTAATCTATATTCAGCAGGTATATGCTCATATACGTCACTACTCCATGTAGAGAGCCAACATTCTACTTTGTGCTCGTTGCACAGGTCGATTATGTCTGTACAGGACTTTATCCAGTCGTCTTTGATGTTTCCTTGTATGATAAAATCTTTGATATTATTAATAGCTGACAAAAACTCATTTGGTAGAGTATGTTTGCTGTTATAACCTACTGGAACACTACCTTTCCATCCAAGGAATTCAAACTCAAACAGTTTCCTTGTTGCCGAGGGCAACAGGCATATGATCTGTTTAACACAATCACTATTTTCTAATATATATTTTATATTCTTTACACAGCCGTCATGGCTCAATCCTCCTGAACCAAAATTCAAAGCATTCCGATTCAACAAGCTAGGCCATGTTTCATCCCTGTCAACGCCATGCCCATATGTAAAACTATCTCCCACACAGAATACTTCTTCGTCTGTGAAGGATACCTGATCCCAGTGAACGTAACCATCATCTAGATTTGCACCATCGAGTATGTTATGTTTGAACCAATATTTGGAAAAAGCGAGATCTAGCCTACCGTTGAAGTGGATGTCTTTGCAGTCTTTGATTACTGTGTTTGCAACATACTGATTATCTTGCATTTGTAATGAAGCAATACTTTGTATGTCTACTTCTCTATTATTATATTCTAATGTGTAGGATACCTTCTGTTTGACATCGTCTGGTGAGAAACCTTCAAAAGTAATTTCTTCTTTTTGTTCTGTTTGATCTATGTGTAAATCAATTTCATCGACTGTTGAGTCTTTGTACTTGATCACAATTGGATGTGTGTTATATGATGTGTGAAATTTTAATTTTAGATTAAGAGACTTCAGTCTTGCCATCGTCTCTCCTGGTCATTTTCACGTGGCCCGAAGCATTGACATCTAGTCCTTGTTCATTGCCGATGGTCTGGCACAGTGTCTGGAACCATCTGTCAACGATCTCCTCTTCGCTCTCACCTTGATATCCCGACTGTTTCAACATGTTAACAAATTCAGGATTCCAGTCTAGCTCAAAGAAACCATTCCTGGGATTCTCAGGATTGACATTTAGATTGAGAACTTTAACTTCCGGCTCCTCACTCTTTGCGGAACCTTTCTTGTTCTTCTTCTTGATAGTTGTCTTCGCTGTTTTTTTTACCTTCATAATACTATTATACCTTATTTTAAATTTTTAGTCTAGTGTTAAGTTCCCCATTTATTACCAAATAGATCTACGTGTAATCTTGGACTATACTTAAATCCATTTTTCATTGCCATCTCCGCTACCTGTGATGCCGTCTTCGCTTGTCCCTCTTGTGTGGCTCCCACCGCCATTAGGTATATGTCACCTGTGACTCCTGCTTTGGCATATGCTTCTCTGGCCGCATCTACTTCCTTTAGATCCTGTTCATCTTGCACAACAAATTTAAAATACAGATGTGTGTTTGGTATCTGTGCGTACTGTCTGGCCACGTCTGCCCTTATGGCCTTCTCCCATGCTTCACCTGATATGCTCAACTTTGGTGATGTTGACCAGGTCACATGTACTGGATCCTTTGTGTAGTCGCCCGCAGTCAGTCCGTGCATGAACTTGTCAAAGTTATCCTTCCATGCCTGTGTGCAGTTGGTCTCTATCGTTATGTTCTTTATGTCGTTGAATGCTGGTTGTCTTATCAGTGCTTCTATCTGTCTCTGCCACATCATGGGCTCTCCACCTGTTATCACCAAGTGTACATCCTGTCCGTTGTCGCAGGTCCATCGGTTCTCGGGGGTGAATGCTGTGACTTTCTTTGCTATGTTGTCGACCGGATCCCAGTCAACCAAGTGCTTGTATCTCTGTGACCAACTTGCTGATGCATCGCAACCTATGTCCACGACCGGTAGGTCTGATATATGTTTTAGTTCCGAGATGTCCTGTGTGTTGTACGGCATTTCTTCAATGGGTATCCATTTGCTCCGGTCCCTGCCCTGTCCGAACCCGTGACAGTGGAAGTTGCAACCAAATGTTCTGAAGAACACGCTGGGCACACCAACGAATCTACCTTCGCCCTGCACACTGTAAAATATTTCCGAATATCTTATTTTTTCCATATTTTATTATACTATGATTATTTAGGGTCGTCAATCTTACCTGTTAGATAAAAAGGATTTCTGTTGTTGTTGTGCCATGGTAAACGTGGATTCATGTGCTTTAGGTATGAGGGGTACGTATCCAAGAACTCCTTGATTTGATCTGTGTCTTTGAACCAGTTAGTACCGTACGGAAAAACAATACAATCGTGTTTTTTCTCTAATACGGTCTCGAGCCATGCCTGCTCAACAATATCCATTTCGCTACAATCTATATTAATATTTTTTTCAATTGCTTCTAGTACATCTCTTGCTCTATCCTTTGTAATTACCGGATATGACTTGCTAATCTTTTCCACAATTTTAGATACAATATCTTTGTCAATGACCAGTCCGAGGGACAATCTGTCAGATACATTTTCAAGCTCGTGTATAAATTGTTCTGTGTTCCACAATGCATAAACAGGAAATTGATAATAATTTTTATCGGCCATGAATTTCTTCATATTATTCCACCATGTGTGTTTTTCGTGATCGTGGAACTGTATTTTAAATAGTTCTTTGGCCACGGCTTTGCTAGATTTATTTGTACCACTACCAAACGTTTTTTCTATAAAAGATTGATCTCCCCAGAATATAGTGGTCTTGTGTTGACCCTCTGGTGTTTCCATGCCTGGACTTCTCCAAAAACCACAACGCTCTTGGAATAGAAAATCATCTAGTCGGAAGTTAATGACTATTTTATCAGCCGATGGATCGCCGCACCAATTCTGGTTGCTCCACGTGGTGCTAATATCCTTGTGCTCGACCTGGTGTCCTCTGACAAACTTCTCACTATATAACATTTTATCTAATGAATGTACCCTGTGATCGTTATCCCATGGATCATCTATATGTTTGAATTTTGTATCTGGAGAGAACCGGTCTAACGTCCAACGTAGAAGGTTACCAAATGTTCCTGGTGCGAAAATAATTTGTATTGTTTGCATAGATTTTAGATACCTACCATATCTCTGGTTTTATAATTTTTGTTGCCTCGACTATCTCTTGTATTGTAAACTGGTATTTAGGTTCAGTCAACCCAATCCATTTCACTCGGTTGTCTTCTATAACAATTTTCCATTTACCATCTGGTGAAATATTACCATTATTCAAAATAGTCCTCCATTGTTCCTTCTCTGTATAGATCCTGTGTTATACAGTGTATGCCACCGTCCCAGAAGTATCTGTGTCTGAAATTGTATATGATCGGTTCGACCTTGTGCTTTTTGAAATGTGCAAATACATCTTTGTTGTAGTTGTTGCATATGATGGTGTTTTGATCTATGCTTAACATGTTCACATCGAACACGGTCTCTTCCACATAGCCCACCCAGTCATTCAACCATGTGTTTACAAATTCGATCAATTGGTCATTGTGTTCTTCTCCCTTTATCCACCATCTGCCGCCTACTTTATCTTTTATTTGTAAAAATTTATCTACTTTGTTAAATGATTGGTCAGGCAAGTACAGCACGTCCCACCCTGGGAATTCCGTTTTGTAGTCCTGTATGTCTCTCAATGAAACAATACATCCAGGTTTGACCACACAGAATGCACTATCGCTGTGATATCCTCTGTGGGATATGTGTACCCTAAATCCTTCGTCCTCCCATTTTTTCTTATACTTCTCCATCAACAATGGGTATTTGGCAATACTCTTATAGTTTACGTCCCACCACAGGTCTTTTCCGACCCGACATAGGTTTGCTGTTGATACTTGGGCTTTTTCCTGTGTTATGGATAAATTTTTTCTATCTACTTGTTTCAGTACATCTTTGCATCCTGGCATCCCCCGGGTGGCATACAGTTTCTCACCTATTACTGCAAAGTAGTCTCTCGGATTAACTGGTGGTGTAATAATGTTTTTTAGCGACCTTACTTTGCCCATATCTAGGAAACTCCTGTAGGTCTGTACACCGGCATCCTTAAGTATTTTCTCTAGTGCTTGATAGTCCTCTTCCGTTTCCTCTGCAATACGTTTAAGTGGATCCATTATCTGATCGTTCTTGTATATGTCGAGATCATGGAACCACTCGGTTTTGAAACCGGAGCCTATCCAACAATGTTTAAGGGGATCAAATGTGGCATATCCTTTGATTGGAATCATGCTACTGTTTCTTCTTGTTCTTGTCCAGTCTAACAACTTTGTTGTCAGTGTCCTTTAAGTGTCCAACGGATTCTCTTACTATGTCGTTGTGTTTAAATTCCGCCCAGTACAACTCAAATGCAACACCGTCGGTCATGCCCTCGAATGAATGATATAGACCTGGTCTTACTGCTGTGAAGTCACCTGGCTTTAAGATAGTTTCGTCTACTAGTTCGTAATCTTTTTGCCAAACCTTTATTTTCAGTTCGCCTGACATACAGTAGAAACCATTCCACTTCCATTCGTGCAGGTGTTTTGAACACACTCCGCCTTTTTTATAATCTATCCTGTGGAACTCTAAGGCATTGTTAGCCAGTATAAGTTCCGTTTCACCCCAAATTTTTCCTGCTTTATACATAAATTCCGTGCCTTTCGTTAACAGTATTATAGTACATATTTAGAAAGGTTGTCAATGACCCAATTGGTTTTTTCCAAAGATCGATGTAATGGAACATAATGGTCTATAAATTCTTCCATCATGTCGTTATTTTTTATGTGTAAAAAATCACAAAGATTGTCCCTTTCTTTTTTGTCATGTACGAATTTCATTATATCAAAATAGTAATCACACCCTGGTATTTTCAGTTCTGTATTTCTTTCTAATATTCTTTTGTAAAAGTCTTTAACTAGATTTACAGTGATATTTTGATTGTAAAACATATTGGTTCTTTTATACAGCATTGTCCTGACCCAGTCTTTGATATTGTTTATGTAGGGACAGATTTTGATACAATCCAAGTTCATTTCTGCATTATGTACTTCGTTGACGTTTTCTTGTACTTCTGGATGTAGAAAGTGAAACAGCTGATTGTGTGTGCTTGTTGTCTTGTTTATTGGTTTTATTTCGTGTTCTAGCCATTTGTAATTTGCATCAAACTGGAAATAAAATTGCTGTCTTAGTTTTTTAATATTCTTGTTTTTTCCAAGATCTATTTTACAAGCACCATTCCATGCTTCGTACTTTCCACTGGCCGCCAATAGATACCACATGAAATGTCCGCCACAGCCTCCGGTGTAATAGATTCCTACGTTTTTCATACGTTATTATTTACGAGATTTGTCAACAGGGGAAAAACAATCCCCCTGTTGAATTTAGATTATTTCTTTGTTAGATCAGAACCAGCATTCTTGAATGATGCCTGTACTGATGCACTTACCTTGATCCTACTAGACAGATGTCTGAGTAGTAATCCGTAAGCCGGTAGGAAGATGACCAGACCCAATAGTATCTTCAATACCACCTGTGATCCTGCGATCTCCACCCAGTTAGCCGCCATGTACTCGTCCGCACTGTTGTTGAATGCAACAGCGAAGAAGGCATACGTGTCGATGAGATTCGCCGCAACGGTCGATACCGCTGGCGCCAACCACCATTGGGAGAACTTCTCTCTCAATATTTGGAACACATACACGTCGAGCATTGTACCAACAGCATAAGCAGTGGCACTTGCGAAACCAATTCTTAATGCGACCGATCCCGGTGCCCCTCCAGCCAACACGACTGCGACGGATCCGATTATTGCCAACGGATACGCAACTGCGATGGTCTGTCTTGCGATTGTTTTACCCAGTAGTCTGACGGTCAAGTCAGTCGCTATCACTACCAATGGGAAAGTGAATGCCGCCCACGTGAGTTTGAATCCAAATATCTCTACTGGGATTGCCACCAACGCATTTGAAACAGTGATCACTATCACGTGCAGTGCGACCAATTTCAACAGCATTGTTTTGTCTATGTTTTTGAACATTAAATCTCCTTAAGGTTTTTATTAATGTCAGTAATTGTAACAGAGTTGGATGGAAAGGTCTATACAACCTTTAGTTTATTTGTCCCATTCTTCCCATGGGAAAACTATCCATGCGGGCACTTCATCCTTGTTGATCTCGTAGCCATGGTAGTCCACCTTGACCTTTGACGGCTTGTTGTTGATCAGTGCGGCGAACTTGATCCTGCTCTCGTGTTTGCCGAAGTTATCCAGTATGTATTGGAATGTTGCACCGGAGTCATTGATGTCGTCTATGATCAAGATCTTCTTCTGGAATGCGAATGCTTTTTCCAGTACACTTAAATCTGGTTTGGCAGTGTGATCCCTCAGTCTAACATCCAACACCTCGTGCGCCAGTTTCAATCTGTGTGAGAGGTATACACCGGGTATGCAACCACCCCTGTTGATGCCCAGTATGACACTTGGCATCCAGTTGGAATGCACCATTTTATCTTCTATCTGGATCAGTGCGTTACGCATCTGTCCCGTTGTGAAGTAGTTCTTGTTTACGTCAGCCATTATATCAACCCAAAGTATGCGATGTAGAATCTGAATGCCCCTGACACCAACATGGCCAGCAGTATGGTGTTTAACACTATCAGTGCCCGGTCATGCCATCTAAATCCTACCCATAGCCATCCCGCCGTCCCAAATATGGAACAGGTTATGTCGTATATCTTGGGTACTTCCTCTATTGATCTGAACAGCACCGCCACGCAGACGAATACCACGGAAACCCATTTCACGTACCAAGTGGCATCATGCATGGGAGTCACCTTCCTGACAGTGCCGAGACTGTCTTCCAGTGCTTCTATCTGATCTTCTATCTCTTGTATTCTTTTATTTTGTGTATTGCTCATATACCCTGTTGATCACGTTGTGTGTTGTTACGAAACTGGCACACTTGGCCATGTCTTTCAATCTTCTGGCACCTATGTATGTGCAGGCACTCCTCACTCCGCCCACGATATCTTCCAGTGTGTTGTTCACGGCTCCTCTGTAGGGCAATGATATCAGTCTGCCCTCGTTGCCTCTGTATCCATCTTTCCTCTTGCCGTGTACTTCACGAGCTCTATCTGAACTCATGCCGTAAAATTCTATTCTGTCATCTACCACCGGTTGTTCTGATTCATCGTGTCCGGCCAACATACCACCAATCATGACCATGTGTGCTCCGCCACCGAATGCTTTTGCTATATCTCCTGGATACACACAACCACCGTCTGCCATTATGTGTCCGCCAACGCCATTCGCCGCATCTGCACATTCCACTATTGCCGAGAACTGTGGCACACCAACGCCGGTCATTGTTCTTGTTGTACACACTGATCCTGGTCCTATGCCCACTTTGACCACGTCTGCACCATTGATGATCAATTCCTCCGTCATCTCAGGTGTCACCACGTTACCTGCTATGATAACCTTGTCTGGATATTGATCCCTTACTCTCTTGATGAAGTCCACCATGTTCTGGTGATATGCGTTCGCGACATCTACTGTGATCATCTTGATGTCCGGAAACATCTCTAACACTGTTTGCATTGTGTTCCAGTCAGGGGCATCTGGATCAAACATCACATTTGTTCCTGTGCATACCGATACTGATTGCATTCTCAGTCCTGTGCCTGCGGCCGCCTTCCACTGTTCTGGTGTGGTTGACTTTGTTATCACGGTCATCATCTTGTGTTCCTGCATGGCCTTGGCCATTGAGAACGTGCCAACACCGTCCATGTTACTTGCGAATATCGGAAGGAAGTCCATGACCTTGGGTGAATTACGGAAACTGAACTTACGAGTCATTTCTACATCTTTCCTTGATGATAGTGTGGAACGTTTGGGTTGCAGTAGTACGTCTTCAAAGTTTAGCTTTGGATCTGTGTTAATTCTCATCGCTTTCCTTTTCCTTTGATTCGCATAGTTGTTTCACGTTGTTGTAATGATCCCAGGCATCTTTCAATGCAGGGTACTTGTCCCTCAAATCGTTGTCGTAGTCAAAGTTCAACTGTCCTATGTCGCCTATGTCGTAACTCACTGATCCAGGTCCTACCTGTGTGAGTACATCTCCACCCCATATGACATCCTTGTAATCAGAGGTATACACTTGTTCTGTTTGTTTCTTTTTTTTAGCCATATTACCTAGGAGCAAATTCTTGTTGTAGTTTGATGTTGTCAAAAAACTCTTGTTTGGTACCCTTGTCTTCTTTGAACGCACCTTTCAACACAGTGGTCTGTGTCAGACTGCTGTGTGCCATGATTCCCCTGTTCTCACAACAGCCATGTGTTGCTTGAAGATACACGCCAACGTCATTACTGCCTGTTGCGTTCATGATCTCCCTTGCTATGTTGTTGCATAATTCTTCCTGCAGTGTTCCACGTCTCGCACACCATTGGGCGATCCTTGTGTACTTGCTCAGACCGATCAGTTTCTCCGCCGCAAGTATTCCAATGTATGCGACACCGCTCACCGGTTGGTGGTGATGTGAACAAACACTCTTGAGTTCTGAACGCACTGTCAGTATGCCTGTGTATGCTTCTGACATCTCTTGTGGGAATGCAGTTGCGTTGGGCATTGGATTATAACGTCCAGCCATCAATTCATTGATGTACATTTTGGCAAGTCTTCTGCCGGTGTTAGTGCTGTTGGGATCATTCTCCCTGTCGATCAGTAAACTGTCCAACACAGATTCAAACTTGGGTGTGAGCTCTTCGATGAGTTTCTGCTTGTCACCTTCTTCTAGGTACTTGCTGACGTTGTCACCTGCCCAGAAACGAGCCTTGTCGGCCTTGATTCTTTTCTTAATCTCGTCACTTGTTGTGCCTTTAGGTTCCCAACTATCTTTTAATGCATCTTCCACTATTCGAAATCTCCTCTGACTATGTGTTTCCTCAATGCCCTAACAAGTTCTTCGATCTTGTCTATGCAACCGATCAGATCTCTGTCGGTGATGTATTTAGATCTCTCTTTTAATTTGTCATATTCTTTTAATGATATTGATACCATTGGTGTGTAATCTTTTTGTACTTCTGATTCGTAAGTATTGTCTACTGATCTATCGTCTGTCATTATTGTATCTCCTTCTTGTGTGTCTTGTTATACCATTGTACAGCAGTTGACACCACGTTGTCAATTGAACTCTGTGTGGGCTCCCAATCTAATATTTCCTTTGCCTTGGTTGTGTCAGCGACGAGGTAAGCAGGATCCCCTGGTCTGTTGTCGTGCATCTCCACATTCATTGTGCCTGCATGTTTCTGTACGGTATCGATCAGTTGTCGGTTGGAAGCAGGCTCACCTGATCCCAGGTTGAAAACCTCTGCCACTGTGTTCTGCGAGGCGTAGTTCAACGACTTGAGGTGTGCGTCTGCTAGGTCCATCACGTGTACGTAATCTCTCACACACGTTCCGTCGTCTGTGGGGTACTTGTCTCCAAATATCTTGAATGTCTTGCCTTGCTTGGCGGCCGCTATGGCCAATGGTATGATGTGTGTTTCATTTTCCCTCAGTTCTCCCACGTCACCCTCTGGGTCTGCACCCGCGGCGTTGAAGTATCTCAGTCCCACACTGGAAAGTCCATATGCTGTCTTGTAATCCCGACACACCTGTTCGATCATCAACTTGCTGGCACCATAAGAACTGATGGGATTTGGCACATCGGTCTCCATGCACAGTTGCATTCCTGGATCTCCGTATGCGGCCGCACTTGATGAATACACGAACGTTTTCACCCCGCACTCGATCAGTTTGTCCAACAATGATATTGTCATGATCAGGTTGTTCTTGTAATACAGTGATGGATTTGCAACGCTCTCAGGCACACTTGTACTGCCTGCGAAATGTATGCAACTGGTTATGTTGTATCTGTTGATTATCTCATCCAGCCTGTCCATCTCTTGTGGGAGATTCAAGTTGTAGTTTGGACCAAACGAAACTGCCCCTTCTCTGAAGTGTCGATCAACAGTTACGGGAACGTAGCCGTTTTTGACCAACAGTTTGCAAATATGTGAACCCACATAACCCGCACCTCCTGTGACTAGTACTGCTTTACTGGATCCTTTAATACTTGGATTCTGATACTGGTGTCCTGTAGTGTCTTCCATCTCTTCTCCATTGTTCTCCCTTGCCTGCCATGATGTCTATCATCCTGTCTATGGTACCGTTGGTCCAGTCAGATAATTTACCTATACTAGGGGATGGTTTGCTTAATAATACTTCCAGTTTGTCTATTGCGTCCTGTTGTGACCATGGCACATACATCCTCGTGTGGTCATTCGCGAATGTCTCTGGGAATGATCTGTATGCCGGAAACAGTGTGTTGCAACCCATCGCGTCTGCTTCACTGACTGTGTT
>Ga0208646_1000452_pt1 | contig 26272 bp, 25 predicted proteins | sample AntAceMetag02UK8_FD_184762 | JGI IMG/M metagenome (GOLD analysis project Ga0208646, IMG submission 184762) | Saline lake microbial communities from Ace Lake, Antarctica - Antarctic Ace Lake Metagenome 02UK8 (SPAdes) (version 2) | ecosystem: Environmental > Aquatic > Non-marine Saline and... | reverse complement strand
AAAGATCAACTTAAAAAAAAGATGGCTTTGCCTATATGTGACAATACTTCCATCGCCTTTGCAGCAATAGAAATTTTTAATAAAAAAACCAATAAAAAACAAACCTTAACCGTTTCTCAAATTTCAAAAATAAAAGGAAAAGACAAAAAGCAAATTATTAACGATTTATCCCAAATTACAAAAAAAAGAGATTCTATTTTAAATTTAAATCTTTCTAAATCCGTTCTCATGGGAGTGCTGAATGTGACTCCGGATAGTTTTTCCGATGGAGGGAAATTTTATAAAATGAAACAAGCAGCACAACATGCAAAAACGATGCTTCAACAGGGAGCCCATATTATTGATGTCGGAGGGGAATCTACTAGACCAGGTGCAAAACTAATTTCAGAAGAAGAAGAATGCAGAAGAGTCATTCAAGTAATTAAAAAAATAAAAAAAATTAGAAACAATATAGTTTCCATAGACACAAGAAAATCACTGGTCATGAAAGCAGCAGTTGTAGCAGGAGCCAAGATTATTAATGATGTATCTGCATTAGATTTTGACCCCAATGCAGAAGAGGTTGTCGCTAAATTAAAAAAACCAGTTATTTTAAATCATTCTCAAGGCACACCGAAAACCATGCAAAAGAATCCTAACTATAAAAATATTTTAATAGAAATTTATGATTACTTTGAAGAAAAAATTAAACAATTAGAACAAAAAGGATTTAGAAGAAAAAATATCATTCTAGATCCAGGTATTGGATTTGGAAAAAATGTTCAGCATAATTTAACTTTAATGAATAAGATTTCTTTTTTTCATTCTTTAGGCTGCCCCTTGATGCTTGGGCCATCTAGGAAAAGTTTTATCGGCAAAATCATGGGGAAAAAAGACAGCATATCAAGACTTGGTGGCACGATATCATCGGTAATAATTGGTGCGAACCAAGGAGTTCAATTTTTTAGGGTGCATGATATAAAAGAAATTAACGAAGCGTTATCAATCAATTCAGCACTATACAGTATCTAATGAAAAAATATTTCGGCACAGACGGAATTAGAGGAGTGGTCAACCAGGGCAGTATAACCGGTGAAAACTTTTATAAATTTGGTTTAGCTGCGGGAAGTTTTTTTAAAGTTAAAGATAAAAAAAAACATTTAGCAATTATTGCAAAAGACACAAGAATATCAGGATACATGCTGGAACCAGCTTTAGTCTCAGGACTAACCTCTGCTGGTATGCACGTAATTACTTTTGGTCCCATACCTACTAATGCACTGGCAATGTTAACCAGATCCATGAAAGCGGATATGGGAATTATGATTACCGCATCTCACAACCCTTACACGGATAATGGGCTAAAAATTTTTGGACCTGATGGTTTAAAATTATCAGACAAAGTAGAAAAAAAAATTGAGAAACTAATTGATGAGAAACAATCAAAATTATTAGTTCCAGTGGAAGAATTGGGAAGAGTAAAAAGATTGGAAGACGGAAATGCAAGATATATTGAAATTTTAAAAAGCAATTTTCCTGCAAGCTTTACTTTAAATGGAATGAAAGTAGCTATCGATTGCGCCAATGGCGCTGGTTACAAAGCTGCCCCACAAATATTGCAAGAACTAGGAGCAACCGTTTACCCCATCGGTATTGATCCTGATGGAATGAATATTAATAAACAATGTGGATCTACTCACCCAGAATCCATGCGCCAAGCTGTAAAAAAACACAAAGCGGATCTGGGAATAGCATTGGATGGAGACGCAGATAGATTAATTTTATGCGATGAGCAGGGAACCATTGTGGATGGAGATCAAATCATCGGAATGATAGCAACCAGGTGGCATAACAAAAAAATACTAAAAGGCGGAGTGGTTGGAACGTTAATGAGCAATCTTGGATTAGAACAGCATTTTAAAAAACACAATATTAAATTTGTAAGAGCTGATGTTGGCGATCGTTATGTCAAAGAAACAATGCAACAAATGAATTATAATTTAGGTGGTGAACAATCGGGTCATGTTATTTTGGGAGACTTCACAACTACAGGAGACGGCTTGCTAGTTGCTTTAGAAATTTTATTTTCTATGAGAAAAGGAACTAAAGCTAGTAAATTATTGAGAGTGTTTAAACCAGTTCCGCAAATTTTAGAAAATAAAATTGTTAAAAATAAAAATATTATTAATAGCAAATCTTGCCTTGCAGCTATTAAAAAAGCAGAAAAATTATTAAGAGATAAGGGAAGATTGTTGGTAAGAAAATCTGGAACAGAACCTAAAATAAGAATTATGGGAGAATGCCATGATAAAAAATTATTAGCTAAAGCTATTAGCATCGTATCCAAATCCATTTAGTGAAACCAAGAACTAAAATTTTAATTATTGCAGGATCAGACTCGTCTGGTGGAGCCGGCATTCAAGCAGATATCAAAACAGTAACTGCACTGGGAGGCTATGCCATGACCGCGGTTACAGCTATTACTGCTCAGAACACAACGGGGGTAGCATCTATTGTAGCTATTCCACCTAAAGAAATTGCAAAACAAATACTATTTACCGCAAAAGATATTAAGCCCGATGCGATCAAAATAGGCATGCTTCATTCTAGTGAAGTTATTAAAGAAGTTTTAAGCTCTTTAAAAAAAATAAAAAATAACAGAGTAGTGCTTGATCCGGTTATGGTTGCCAAAGGCGGGGCCAAATTGATTAACGATCAGGCAGTGTATGCTTTACGAGATAAATTAATTAAGGAAGTTTTTTTAATTACTCCCAACATTCCAGAAGCCGAAGTATTGATAGGAAAAAAAATAAGAAACTTGGATGAAATGATTCTTGCCGCGTACACCCTTATTCACTTAGGAGCTAATAACGTTTTATTAAAAGGCGGTCATCTCCAAGAATCCTTGGTTCAAGATATTTTAGTGAATCAAAAAGAATTGCACATATTTAAAAATAAAAAAATCATTACCAAGAATACACACGGCACCGGATGCACATTATCTTCAGCTGTAGCTACCTTTTTAGGCTGTGGAAAACCTTTATATAAAGCGTGTGAACTTGGAATTGATTATGTTAATGACTCCATCAGATCTAATCTCAATTATGGAAAAGGTCATGGACCAGTTAATCACTTAACCTCCATAGAATTAAGCAAGAAATTTAAATAGATGAAAAATATTGTAGTAGTAGGTTCTCAGTGGGGAGACGAGGGTAAAGGAAAAATCGTCGACTGGTTATCTGAGCAAGCAGATGTCGTGGTTAGATTCCAAGGTGGGCATAATGCGGGACACACTCTAGTTATCGACGGCAAGGTATATAAATTAAAATTATTACCATCAGGAATTGTTAGACAAGACAAAATATCTATTATTGGAAATGGAGTAGTCGTGGATCCGTGGGCGTTCCTAGAAGAAATTAAACAAATTCAAAAACAGGGAGTACGAGTAAATGAGAGTAATCTTATTTTAGCTGAAACTGCTAATTTGATTATGCCATTTCATAGAGAGATGGACGAAATTAGAGAAGACTTGGCAGGTAAAGGAAAAATTGGGACCACCCGAAGAGGAATTGGACCCGCTTATGAAGACAAAGTAGGAAGACGTTCGATCCGTGTGATGGATTTAAAATCAGAAACCAATTTATCTAATCGTTTAGAGGTAGTACTTGCTCACCACAATGCGATCAGAAAAGGATTGAAGAAAAAAGAATTTAAAAAAGAAGAATTGATGAAAGATCTTCTCAAGATTGCTCCTGAAGTTTTAAGATTTTCTCAACCGGTATGGAGAAAAATGGATCAATTTAGAACAGAAGGTAAAAAAATATTATTTGAAGGTGCGCAAGGAATTTTACTTGATGTCGATCATGGAACTTATCCTTATGTAACTTCATCGAATACTGTAGCGGGTGCTGCTGCCATCGGTACAGGATGTGGTCCCAATGTAATTGATTATGTGCTTGGAATTACCAAGGCCTACACTACTAGAGTAGGAGAAGGTCCTTTTCCAACTGAATTAAAAGATAAAACAGGTGAATTGTTAGGAAAACGTGGAAATGAATTTGGAACGGTAACGGGAAGAAAAAGACGTTGTGGTTGGTTTGATGCAGTTCTAGTAAGACAAACAGTTAAAATTTCTGGAATCAACGGTATCGCATTAACTAAGTTAGATGTTTTGGACGCTTGCGATGAAATTAAAATGTGTGTCGAGTATGATCTAGATGGAGAAAAACTAGATTACTTGCCAGCTGCTGCAGAAGATCAGGCAAGAGTAAAACCAATTTACAGAACATTCAAAGGTTGGATGAAGAGCACTATGGGAGTTAGAAGCTATGAAGAGCTACCCCAAGAAGCAAAAGTGTATTTATGTGAACTGGAAGACTTTATTGGAACTAAAATTTCAAGCATATCCACAAGCCCTGAGCGAGAAGACACAATTCTAGTCGAAAATCCTTATAATCTTTAATTGATAGATAGTTGTTTTGGCTGCTTAATGTTTTCAAGCATAGCTTTTTGAACTTTTTCAAAAGCCCGGTTCTCAATTTGACGAATTCGTTCTCTACTGACTTTGTATTTTTGACTCAATTCTTCCAAAGTCTTAGGTTCATCAATGAGTCTGCGGTCATATAGAATTTCTTTTTCTCTTTCATCTAATACATGTAGCGCATTTTTTAATAACTCTTTTCTTTGATCAATTTCTTGTTTTTGTGAGATTTGCAATTCCTGGTCTGCATCTTCATCTACTATCCAGTCCTGCCATTCCGCATCACCCTCTTCATTGCCCACAGGAGCATTCAAAGAATATTCATGACCTGCTAGTCGCTGGTTCATGGAAACTACCTCATCCTCTCTAACATCTAATTGAGTAGCAATTTGAGTTACATGCTCGGGTAACATATCTCCTTGCTCTGCAGCAAAGATTTGGTTTTTGATTTTTCTTAAATTAAAAAACAATTTCTTTTGTGCTGAGGTGGTTCCAATTTTAACCAAACTCCAAGAACGCAATACATATTCTTGAATAGAAGCTTTAATCCACCACATGGCATAAGTGGTAAGTCTAAATCCTTTTTCTGGATCAAATTTTTTAACTGCTTGCATCAGTCCAATGTTTCCCTCTGAAACTAATTCACTGACCGGAAGACCATAACCACGATAACCCATAGCAATTTTTGCAACTAAACGTAAATGGCTAGTTACTAATTTGTGAGCTGCTTCCTTGTCTCCTTTTTCACGCCAATTTTTTGCAAGTACATATTCTTCTGCAGCATCGAGCATAGGAAATTTTCTAATCTTAGCCAAATAGGAAGCAAAACTTCCCTCAGGGGTAAGTACGGGTAGACTAGTTTTGCTCAAGTCTTTGCTCATATCCTTATTATTACGTAATTTTTAAAACTTAAAAATCAAGGGGTTGGTTTCCAAGTTTTTTTAACATTTTCTGTAAGTTTAACAAATCTTTAGGCAATTTTGTGGTGAAAAACAATTCTTCCTCTGTTTTTGGATGAATAAAGCCTAAGGATTGGGCATGAAGTGCTTGAAAATTTATTTCTTCAATTATTTTTTGTAATTCTGGATCAATATCTCGGATCTTTCTCATTTTGCTTCCATACATCTGATCTCCCAAAATAGGATTTTTTTTGTGAGCTAAGTGAACACGGATTTGATGGGTTCGTCCTGTTTCTAATTTGCATTCTACCAAACTAATATCAGGCAGATGCGTTCCTTTATAAATTTCTAAGGTGGTATAATTGGTGATCGCAACTTTACCAGCTCCAACATCAGCACTCATTTTTTGCCTATTGTATCTACTGCGCCCTATGAGAGTTTCAATTCTTCCATGAATAGGTTTCATCATTCCCCAAACAAAAGCCAGATAGGTACGTTGAGTTGTGTGTTCTTCAAATTGTTTCGCAAGTTCATTGTGAGCAATATCATTTTTTGCTACTACTAATAAACCAGAAGTGTCTTTATCAATTCTATGAACAATTCCAGGTCTTAGCTCTCCATTAATTCCAGATAAGTTTCCTTTGCAATGATGCAAGAGTGCATTGACTAAGGTACCATCAGGGTTACCAGCTCCCGGATGAACGACCATGCCGATGGGTTTGTTAATTACTAATAAATCATCATCTTCATAAACAATTTCCAATGGAATGTTCTGAGGCTTGATATCTGTGGCAACAGCTTCAGGTACAGAAAGTTCAATCTCATCACCAAAATTTACTTTTTTAGAACTTTCGTCAATAAGATTTCCATTTACCAGCAGAGCACCTTCTTTAATTAGTTTGTTGATTTTAGTTCTGCTAAAAGAAGGTAATTCTTTCGCAATAAAATGGTCCACGCGTTTGGCATTTTGTTCTTCAGAAACTGTAAAGTTGTATTTTTTATTTGGCATTATCTTGTTATACTACCTTTATGGTCTTGTAGTGAAATGGATATCATTCTTGTCTTCGAAACAAGCGTTTTAGGTTCGAATCCTAACAAGACCACCAAAGTTATTCACCCACATTAATTAAACTACCCTTCACCTTAGCGCTTTTAAAAGATTGGCAAAAAGTAAGAAGAGCCACACCAAGGTAAACCACATTCAGCATAAGCGCATAATAAATATTAGAATAGTTGATCGTGTGATTAATTAATATTGATCTTGTTTCTTCAAAAATATGCGCGAGAGGTAATGCCAAAGCAACGGGTTGTAACCAAGTTGGTAAAATTTCAACAGGATAATAAATGCAGCCAATTGGAGCGATAAAAAATAAACTGGCCCAGGCAATATTTTCAAAAGAAGGTCCAAATCTTACGAGACCAGAGGTGACTAGTAAGCCCAAAGTAATTCCAAAAATATAAAGACTAAGTAGCAGTAAAATAAGAGGGTAACCAAGTTCAAGTAGTGAGATCCCAAACAAAGGAATAGCAATCAATACTGCAGGCACCAATCCAATTAGTGTTCGCAGTAGTGCAGTGCAGGTTAGGGCAATGACAATCTCACCAACCTTTAAAGGAGAAATAAACAAATTAATTAAATTTCTACTCCAAATTTCTTCTAAAAATAACATGTTATAACTAATGCTAGATCTGAATAAAAAGTCATAGAGAATTGCAGCGCTCAATATAATTCCCACGGTGTTGTTAAAATAGGTGCTGTGCATAGTAAAAAACTTAGAAATAAATCCCCATAAGATAATTTGAACCGTTGGCCAATAAATTAAATCAATAATTCTTGGCAAAGATGCCTTAATTAAATAAAAATGCCTTAGCATTAAGGATAAAATTCTTTTAATTTTCATGTTGTCTTGCTAGTTTTAGGAACACTTCTTCCAAATCTTGTCTTCCGTGTTTTTTAATTAAATCTGTCGCTGTTCCTTCGTCAATAATAGAGCCTTCTTTCATCATTAAGACGTAATCGCTTAACCTTGTGACCTCATCCATATTGTGAGAGGCAAGTAAAATGGCCATAGAGTTTTTCTTTTTATATGTTTCTAAAAAAGTTCTTATAAAATCACCGGTATCAGGGTCTAAACTAGCAGTAGGCTCATCGAGAAGAAGTATTTCAGGATCATTAATAAGAGCTTTTGCAAGAGACACTCTATTTCTTTGACCTGAGGATAGCTCACCTGTTTTTTTATATAAAATAGGTGCAAGATTTAATTCTTCCACCAACTGTTCTATTTTAGCCTTGGCATTAGCCACCTCGTACATCATGGCATAAACTTTTAAGTTCTCGATTACTTTTAATTTTTTTGGCAATTCCACATAGGGAGATGCAAAATTCATTTTAGATAAATAATGATGATCTTTAGTTAATAGTTGATGGTTAATAGTGATAGATCCTGAAGTTGGAGTAATTAATCCAAGGATCATGGCAATGGTAGTTGTCTTACCGCATCCATTAGGACCTAGTAAGGCAACCGTTTGATTGGCAGCTATAGAAAAAGTAATTTTCTTTACCGCTTCAAAATCGTCAAATTTTTTTTGCAAATTGTTGATCTCTAATTGCTTCATGTAGACGCTCGACGTAACCTGTCATTGATTGCTTTGCCAATACCTATATTGGGAATAGTAGTAATAGATACGCTTCTATACCCTAGTTCTTTTGCTTTGCGGAGAAGAATATAAAGATTGCGCGCCGCTTCTTGCAGGGAGGAACGCTTGCTGAGAAAAAAAATATTATCAGCTATTTTGTGTTTTCCCAACACCAGTAGTGCACCATGTGCTTTTGCTTTAGTTTGATTTAGATACACAGGAATTCCTGGAGAGTAATGTTTTTTAAATTGACCTGGGGCAATCACATCTCCCTTGTGTCTTGTCTCTAACACTTTCTTTTTTAAAACTTTAGCTATCATCTCTTTGGTAATAGTTCCTGGTCGTAATATCGTAATTGGAGATCCCAAAGATACCACCGTTGATTCAAGACCAATAGTGATCTTGTTCGAATCTAATATGCAAGGTAGCTTATTGCCAAACTCTTTTTGAACATCGATGGCTGTAGTCGTGCTGACTAAATTACTAAGATTTGCACTGGGTGCAGCAATAGGAACGCCCGATTGTTTTAATACTGCTAAAAATGTTTTGTTATTAGGAATTCTGCAGGCAATTTCATTTTTTTTATTTAATACTAATTTGGAAATCTTTGATCCTGGTTTTAAGGAAAGTATATAAGTTAAGGGACCAGGCGAGAATTGTTTAGCCAATCGGATTAACTGATCATTGATTTCCACATCTTTCTCCATGGCAATTAAGCTAGAAAAGTGGACGATCAGAGGATTGTTTTTAGGTCTTTTTTTTAATGAATATATTTTTTTAATGGCATCATTTCGGTAAGCATTTCCAGCAAGTCCATAAACAGTTTCTGTGGGTATCGCTATAACTTTGCCCAATTTTATAAGCTTAGAGGCTTTTGCCAAATTTTTTTTATTCGGTTTGCAAATATTTGAATAGAATTTCATTGTTAAATATTTATTATGCTTTTGATGAAAAAAAACAATATTCCAGCTGATATAGAAAAGCTATCTTTTGAGCAAGCATTAGAACAATTAGAGCAAATTGTGTCGAAATTAGAAGATGGTAGTGCCCAATTAGAAGAATCTATTGATGAGTATACCAAAGGCATACAATTGAAAAAACACTGCGAAGCTAAATTAAAAGAAGCCACCATGAAAGTGGAGCAGATTTCTATCGATAAAGACGGAACCATTAGTAAAAAAGATTTCGTTAGGGAGTAGTAACCGTGTCTACTTTTGCCACCGATCTCAAATTTATTGCTGATAAAACTGACCAATATCTTCAAAAATATTTTTCCCAACAAAAACAAAGCAATCAATTGTACGAATCAATGGCTTACGGATTATTTTCGGGTGGAAAAAAAATAAGATCTTATGTAACGGTTGCTGCATTTGATCTATTCGATTTAAAAGAAGAAACAGCTATTGCGGTCGCATCGGCAATTGAATGCGTTCACAGTTATTCTTTAATTCATGACGATCTTCCTTCTATGGACAACGATGATTTTAGAAGAGGCAAAGAAAGCACTCATAAAAAATTTGGCGAGTCTACAGCTATCCTTGCTGGAAACTCTCTTCTTACTATTGCATTTGAAATATTAACTAGTGATGAACTTGATTTGGACAAAACTATTAAAAGCGATTTGGTATTTGCGCTTGCATCTTGTTCGGGTCATCTTGGAATAGCAGGAGGTCAATTTTTGGATTTATCTTTTGAAGGAAAAGCTCAAGATCAAAAAACAATTATCGATATGCAAAATAAAAAAACAGGCGAGCTTATGGGGTTATGTATTGAAGCTGCTGCGATTGTTGCAAAAAAAAATGATGCACGAGCTGAGCTAAAAGAGACCGGATTAAATATTGGATTATTATTTCAAATTGCCGATGATTTATTGGATGCATACGGAGACCAAGAAAAATTAGGCAAACCTTCAAAACAAGATAATAAAAAAGGTAAAGCAACTTTATTATCTACTTTAGGATTGGAAAAAACCAATGCTTTAACTAGCGACTTGCTCAACAAAATAAAAAATTCTTTAAAAAAATATGGATCGAAAGCAGATAGGCTGATATCCTCTGCTGAGTTTATATTAAAAAGGGACCATTAATGTCGAATACGCCTTTATTAGATCAGATTAATTATCCATCTGATCTAAAGAAATTAACACCAGAACAATTACCTCAGCTTGCAAAAGAGCTTAGGGAAGAGTTGGTCGATGCAGTATCGGTAACGGGAGGTCATCTGGGAGCTGGACTTGGTGTGGTAGAGCTTACTATTGCTATTCACTATTTATTCGACACACCTAACGACAGACTAATTTGGGATGTTGGACATCAAGCATATCCTCATAAAATTTTAACTGGGAGACGAAACAAAATCAGAACTTTAAGACAAGGTGGTGGTTTATCAGGATTTACCAAGAGAGCGGAGAGTCAGTACGATCCTTTTGGTGCAGCACATAGCTCAACCTCAATTTCTGCAGGATTAGGAATGGCAGTTGCTAGAGATTTAGAGGGAAAAAATAATAGCATTATCAGCGTAATAGGTGACGGCGCCATGAGCGCCGGTATGGCCTATGAAGCCATGAACAACGCTGGAGCTATGGATTCAAGATTAATTGTTATTCTAAATGATAATGAAATGTCGATCGCGCCTCCGGTGGGAGCTATGAGCTCTTATCTTGCAAAACTATTATCGGGAAAAAAATATATTGGACTTAGGAATTTGTTTAAAAAATTAATTATGAAATTTCCTAAAAAATTTAAAGATAAAATGAGTCAGACGGAAGAATACTTAAAAGGAATTGCAGTAGGAGGAACTTTATTTGAAGAAATGGGTTTCTTTTACGTAGGATCGGTAGATGGACATAATTTTAAACAATTATTGCCAGTATTAAAAAATGTAAAAGAATCAAAGCACAATGGCCCTTTTTTAATTCATGCCATTACCCAAAAAGGAAAAGGCTATCAGCCCGCAGAAGAATCGAAAGATAAATATCACGGTGTCACTAAATTTAATGTGGTAACAGGAGAGCAATCTAAAAGCACATCCAACAAACCATCTTACACCAATGTCTTTGGTGATACCTTAACTGCACATGCACAGCGCGATAGCAAAATTGTTGCCATCACCGGAGCGATGCCATCAGGAACCGGTATTAATATTTTTCAAAAACAATTTCCTAAAAGAACTTTTGATGTGGGAATTGCAGAGCAACACGCGGTAACCTTTGCTGCAGGGCTAGCAACCGAAGGGTACAAACCTTATGCCGCAATTTATTCTACTTTTTTACAACGTGCTTATGATCAAGTAGTTCACGATGTGGCCATTCAAAAATTACCAGTTCGATTTGCCATTGATAGAGCAGGTCTAGTAGGAGCCGATGGTCCTACCCATGCTGGTTCTTTTGACGTTACTTATCTTGCCACCCTTCCCAATTTTGTAGTGATGGCAGCAAGTGATGAGGCAGAATTGGTCCGAATGATTAACACGTCTGTAGATATTAACGACCGACCTTGTGCTTTTAGATATCCAAGAGGAAATGGAACTGGAGTAGAGCTTCCCTCCATAGATGAAAAATTAGAAATTGGAAAAGGCAGAGTGGTCAGAGAAGGAAAACAAGTTTGTATCGTTAGTTTAGGAACAAGATTAGAAGAATGCAAAATTACAGCCAACAACTTAGAAAGCAAAGGAATTACCACAACCATAGTCGACGCTAGATTTGCAAAACCATTGGATGAAGAGCTAATTCTTCGTTGTGCTAGGCAGCATCAAATGATGATTACCATTGAAGAAGGATCGATTGGTGGATTTGGATCGCATGTGGCACATTTATTAGCCGAAAAAGGAATTTTTGATAAAGGATTAAAGTTTAGGTCGTTGATGTTACCAGATATCTTTATCGATCAAGACATCCCTGAAAAAATGTACGATGTGGCAGGCTTAAATGCTAAACAAATCACAGAAAAGATCCTTGATGTTTTCTTTAGCAAAGAAGGAATCAAGATAATTAAGTAATTATATTTTAATTTTTTTATGATTCCAAAACTGACAAGTAAATTTTTTTTAATCTTATTCTTATTTGCATTTTTTTCTAGCCATTCCAATTCAAGAGAAAACAACGGAACGATTGGTACGGCTGGTTCTTCAGATGGAAATTCATGCCAGACAGTTTGCTTAAATGCTAGCGAAACCTACACTAACAATGGAGTGATTCAAGGATGGCGAGGTATTATTAATTTACGAGGTGATGCAAATACAATTTTTATAAACAGCGAAGGTGCATCTATTACTTTTACAGGAACTGGAGGATGGATGCCTGGAGGTACTGTTAGTGAAACATCAACCTCAACAATAAATAATAGATTAGAAAATAGCGGAACAATATCAGGACCCAGTAGAGCGGTTCATTCACAAAGTAGTGCAAGTAACACCGTTATAAATTACAGCACAGGAATCATAACAGCTACAGGCGCTGCTGCTTCTGTAAGTTTTATAGGTAATAGAGGAACTTCTGTTTTAGAAAATTCAGGAACTATAACCGGAGGGTCTATAGGATTTGAATCAAATTCAAGAGTTGATAGAGGAGATGGCATAACAACTTTGTCTGTATCCGTGACCAATAATAGCTCTGGAATTATTACAGGAACTAATATTACCGGAGTTGATATGGGCGGAACTACCTCAGCCAATACAAGCACCCTCATCAATGCCGGAACAATTACTGGAGGAACAAATGGAGTTAAGTTTGGTGCTATTGGCACTATTCATAATACTGGTACAATAAATGGAGGCAGCGTTGACATCCTCAACAATTCAGGAGTTATAACAGCTTTAACCAATGATCAAGGAGGCAGTGACGCGCTTACTTTTGATGGAGCTCTGCCAACAACCTATTATGCAAAATTTAATTCGACTACTGATTATGGAAAAATAATTTTTTCTAACAAATCAGGTGCAACGACTTTTTCAGTAGAAAGCAACTCAACTTTGTCGACCGGAACCTATTCAGAAGTGGTTCAGTCTTTGGTTTCCAGTGATTTTGCAAAAACTACTGGTACATTTTCTGCATATAGATGGAATTTAACTGAGAGTTCTTCAGGAGTTTGGGATTTGGTCGTAACCAATTTGAGAACAGGTTACACCTCAAGAGTTAATAATGTAAAAAGCAATAAAATTGCCGAAATTTTAGAAGCGATTAATACAGCAGGTAACAAAAGCTCTGTTACTACTGCTTTGGACGGCTTAAGTGATGCCAATTTAGAGAAGGCTTTAAAAGAAATTCAGGGAAAAAGTTTAGTTACCTCAAAAAGTTTATCTACGAGAAATCAATCTAATTTTAAAAGAGCTGTTTCTTCCGCTACTAATATTTCTGCTTCTCCAACCACACAGCTAACCAAAGGTAATTTCGCTGATTTAAGCCTTAATGACTTGAGTTATCACGGTTTAAATAATGACAAGAGTTTTTCTGGCTATTCAGGATCTAATTTTAGTGATTTTTTAACAAGCAATTTGAATAAAACTTTAACTAGTAGCGGATCAAGCGAAAATTATTTCTTTATTAGAACGTTTGGATCTGTGACAGATTATACAGCAAAAGATACAGATGACACTGGATACCAAGCAACCAACTACGGTATCTTAGCTGGGTCGCAATACAAAATCACAAATGATACTTATCAAGGATGGTCTCTAGGAGGATCTTTGTCCGACTCCAATTACGATAGTAGCGCTGGTGGATCCAAAGCGAAAACAGTGCATGCAAGTATTTTTCAAAAATATGATTATAAGGACCATGGCTTAGATTTTAGTCTAAGCGGATATGTTTCCAACTCAGATACAACAAGAAAAATTACCACAGGAGTTCAGCAAACTTTGCTATCGGATGCTACTGATAAGGGTTTAGATTTTACCGCTGGTTATACTAAAAAATACAAATTAGAAAACAATTGAAATTTTCACCCATCTATTTCACTTGCCACTTCCTACGTGTTCCAGGATGACACTAAGGAAACAGGCGGCACTTTAGCTCTTAATGTACAAAATGATAATTTATTTTCAGTAAAACCTGAAATTGGTTTTTCTTTAGGAAAAGAATTTGAAAATACAGAAGAAGTTACTAAAAATTTTAACATTTCTTTGTTTGCCAGTAGAGAGGAACATTTAGATGGAACTGTTTCTTCAGCAACTTTGAATGGAACCAACACTCCTTACCACATCGAACTACCCAAAATAAGAACTGATTATATCACGGCAGGTGTAGGGTATAATTTTGAAAATAAAAAAGACAACTCCAATGTGAATGTTAATTTATTTCAAACTCAGTCTTCAGATAACGATTTAAATTCTACTCTTTTATCCGTAAGTTATAATAAGACTTTTTAGCTATTTCAGTTATAATCAGCCGCTTAGTCATGGGGCTATCTAAACAATTAAATTTTGATACTATTATTGTAGGGGCTGGTAGCGCTGGTTGTTTACTCGCCAATAGATTGTCAGCAGATCCTAATCATAAAGTTCTTTTAATTGAAGCGGGCGGTCAAGATGACTGGATTTGGATTAAAATTCCTGTGGGATACTTATTTACTATTAATAATCCTAGAACCGATTGGTGTTTTAAGACTGAGCCTGATCCAGGATTGAATGGAAGATCTATTCACTATGCACGAGGCAAGGTCTTAGGAGGATCCTCATCCATCAACGCCATGATTTATATGCGTGGTCAGGAAAGTGACTACAAACAATGGAGTGATATTACTGGGGATAGCATTTGGAATTGGAATAATTCTTTAGCAACTTATAAATCCATCGAGAACTACTTTGCAGGAGATAATGAATGGCACGGTAGCAAAGGGGAGATGCGAGTAGAAGAGCCAAGAGTGCAGTGGCCTATTTTAGATTCTTGGAGAAAGGCTGCAAGTCAACAAGGCATTCCTAGTATTGAAGAGTTTAATCGGGGTGACAATAATGGTTGTGCTTATTTTCACATGAATCAGAAAAAAGGAATTCGTTGGTCGATGTCAGATGCTTTTTTAAAACCAATTAAGCACAGAAGTAATTTGACGATCATGACTCACACGCAAGTATTAAAGGTATTAACCAAGGACATTACTAGCGAGACACGCAATCAATCCAAAAATACAGAACGAGCTTGGGCTAATTCTAAATTAGAAACCTATGGACTTGAAATTTTACATAAAGGAGAAAAGCAAATCGTTACTGCGAATGATCAGGTTATCTTATCGGCAGGTGCAGTTAGTACGCCTCATTTGCTTCAAGTATCAGGAATAGGCCCCGCTTCTTTGTTAAACAATATTGGAGTTAAAGTGGTGCATGACCTTCCTGGAGTAGGAGAGAATTTGCAAGATCATTTGCAAATTAGAACAGTTTATAAAGTTTTAAACTGCAAAACAGTAAACACTTTATATAAAAATATATTCACAAGAATGATGATGGTGCTGCAATACATTTTGTTTAGAAAAGGGCCTATGACGATGCCACCTTCGACCTTAGGTGCATTTGCTAAAAGCGATCCCAATCAAATTAGCGCTAATTTAGAATGGCACGTTCAACCGCTGTCTCTGCCAAAATTTGGAGATCCTTTAGATCCATTTAACGCTATCACTCCCAGTGTTACCAATATTAGACCAACTTCTCGAGGTTGGATCAGAGCCATAAGCTCCAACCCTTTGGAGTATCCAAAAATTTTATGTAATTATTTATCTACTAAAGAAGATTTGGATATTGCAGTAGCAGGACTTAAAAAAACTCGTGAGATTATGAAGAGCGAAGTGTTATCCGCATATTCTCCAGAAGAAATGTTGCCAGGAGAAAATATTCAAACCGATCAAGAGTTGCAACATGCCGCCAAAGATTTAGGAACCACTATTTTTCATCCGGTAGGAACTTGTTCTATGGGAAAAGTAGATAATAATGGTAATGCAGAAAATACCATGACCGTTTTAGATTCTGAATGTAGGCTAAGAGGTATTTCCAAGTTACGAGTGATCGATGCCTCTGCTATGCCAAAAGTTACATCAGGAAATACCAATGCACCAGTAATGTTAATTGCAGAAACGATCGCGAGAAAAATACTAAGATCTAATTAAATTCCAAAAGTAGATTTTATTCCGTTGATAATAAATTGTATAGCTAAGGAAGCCAACACAAGAGCCATTACTCTAGAAAACACATTAAGTAAATTTTTACTTGTATAATTTGCAACTACCGCTGAGAACAGCATATGCAAAAAAGTAACCAGCATGGCAGCTGCTAATGCAGCGTAGACCATGACTAAATTTTCAGCAGAACTGGAATTTGCATTTACCAAAAGAACCACCGAAGTTAATGCGGCAGGTCCTGCGATTAGAGGAATGGAAAGTGGAAATACAACAATATCATCTAAGTTTTTATCGTTCACCGCTAGATTAGCACTTTCTTCTTTTCGCATCCTTCGTTTATCCAGCAACATTTCTATAGCAATAATGAATAAAATAATTCCACCAGCAATTTTTAAAGAATTCAAAGACACACCAATCCAATTAAAGAAGAATTGTCCTCCGTATGCAAAAATAGATAAAATAACAAAAGCTGTTAATGAAGATTTAGCTGCAATTCTAAATCTTTGCTTTCTCGAAGCTCCATCGGTTAGAATTAAATATAAAGGACCAACGCCAATAGCATCGATGGCCACAAACAAAACCGCAAAAGAGTTAAAAAATACTTCGTACATTCGTCACTACTATAGCAATCATCGCTATTAGTTCATCTAATCTATCCACATGCACTCCCCCAGGTTGTATTTTTGATTCAAAATAGAATCAAAACGGAATCAAAAGGTGAACACCGCTTAATTTATATTAGAATAATGCGGGTAAAATACCCCGTATAAATAAGATATTTCCAAAATCAAACTATTCACATGCTCTAATAGGTTGTATTTTTGATTCAAAACAGAATCAAAAGGGAATCAAAGCAAGAACATCGGGGAATTTATCCTTAAATAATGTGGATAAATGCTCTACATAGATTGAATGGCGCTCACAACCAGTCGGATCGCTGCAAAGATCAAAAAAACATTAAGAACTGTTTTAAAATAGTACTGACCTTTGCTAATTAGAAATTTTTTACCAATAAGGGTTCCGAAAAATCCACTAATAATCATTGCCAACACTAAGGAGGCATAAGATGCAAAAGAAAATCCAAAAATTCCAAAAACAATACACTTGATTAAATGCTGAAAGGTCATCATCGCACTATGAGTGGCCACATGATTAACCGGAGGTAGTTTCATGCTTTTAACTACAGCGACCATAATAAAACCTGAGGCACCAAACAACATAGATATTAAAGAAACTAAAAAACCAATGGGAAATAATAATTTACTTTTAATAGCTGGTACAGTTCCAAACACAGACCACAAAATAAAAAAAGCAATTCCGAATTTTAAATAATTGGTAGGAAGATTGGTAAATATAAATCCTCCTGTGGTGGATCCAATTAAGCAGCCCAACGCAAAAGGAATGACGGCTTGTTTGCTAATTTGTTTAAAAGAAAGAGTAGCCCTAAAAAAATTTGATCCAAATTGAATAATTCCATGAATAGGAATTAAATACATAGGAGGAAGTAAGGCTGATAAAAAAGCAAGCATCATTAAGCCACCACCAATTCCAGCCGCTGCAGAAATAAAAGAGCATAACAAACTAACTGTAATCATTAAGATGGCAGTTAGGTTGCTAATTTCTGCTGGAAGATAAAATAAATCTATCATGAATCCCAAGGGTTTCTAATATTGGTTTGTTTTGGTTTAGTTTTTAGTGAAAACTTATTAAAAAACAAAATAGCCACCACTCCAAAAACAAATCCCCCAATATGAGCTCCGTAAGCAACACCACCACCCGTAGAAGAAGAAAGAGAGGAGCTAATAAATTGTAACACAAACCAAAATCCCAACACAAATAATGCCGGTACTCTTATGATTTGTGAGAAAAAACCAAGAGGAATTAATACAAGCACTTTAGCTTTGGGATGATTGACAATGTAAGCGCCGAGTACACCACCAATAGCACCACTTGCACCAATCATAGGAATAGTTGAGTCGGTATTCATAAATACTTGAGTTAGTGCCGCAGCAATTCCAGCTAAGATATAAAAAATAAAAAACTTAACAGGTCCTATTTCGTCTTCAATATTATCTGCAAAAATCCACATATACAGCATATTACCAATTAGATGCATAAATCCACCGTGCATAAACATAGAGGTGAGAAGAGTTAATTCTGTGGGAAGTGCCGCAAGATGAGAGGGCAATTCTGCTTTGCCAGTTAATACCGCAGGAACCAGACCGTAAGAATAAAAAAGCTTACCGCTATTGTAAGAATTGGATCCTATTTCTAAAATGAATACAAAAACACAAACTGCAATAATCGCATAAGTAACAAATGGTGTTCTAGTAGTTGGATTATCGTCTTTTAAAGGTATCAAGGCCTAGCCACATTGAGCGCGGTTGAGCAAGTAATGGTCCAGCAACACACACGCAAGCATAGCTTCGCCAATAGGAACTGCACGAATTCCTACACATGGATCATGTCTTCCATGAACAGAAATATTTGTGTTCTTGCCAGACTTATCAATAGTTTCTCTAGAATTCAAAATAGAAGAAGTTGGTTTAACTGCAAAGGAACAAACGATATCTTGTCCAGAAGAAATCCCACCTAGAATTCCTCCAGCATTATTGGTTTTGAAATTTACTTTTCCATTCTTACTTCTAATTTCATCAGAATTAGTTTCACCAGTTAAACTTGCAGCATCCATACCCGCACCAATGTTTACGGCTTTCACTGCATTGATACTCATCAGAGCAGAAGCGATATCCGCATCTAGTTTGGAATAAATAGGAGCGCCTAAGCCAACAGGAATTCCTCGTGCACGAAGTTCAATTAATGCACCACAAGAGCTTCCTTGTTTTCTAATACTTAATAAATAATCCTCATACACTTCCACAATATCTTTATCTGCTGAAAAGAATGGATTTTTTCTAATTTGTTTCTCATCCCAATTTTTTGGATCGCTCATAATCGGACCAATTTGGGTAACCGCTCCAACGATAGCAAATTTTTTGCCCAATACTTGGCTTAATACTTTTTTAGCAATAGCTCCGGCTGCAACACGCGAAGCAGTTTCTCTAGCAGAAGATCTGCCACCACCTCGGTAGTCACGAATGCCGTATTTCTTAAAGTACGTGTAGTCTGCATGCCCTGGACGAAATTTATTTTTAATATTTCCGTAGTCTTTCGACTTCATGTCTTCATTGTAAATCATAAGAGAAATAGGAGTTCCGGTAGTTTTTCCTTCAAACACACCCGATAAGATTTGAACTAAATCTCGCTCTTTTCTTTGAGTGGTAAATTTCGATTGACCTGGCTTTCTTAAATTTAAGTCTTCTTGAATATCTTTTTCAGACAGAGCAATGTTAGGAGGACAGCCATCTACAACGCAACCGATGGCAGGACCATGAGATTCACCCCATGTAGTAAATCTAAAAACTTTTCCAAATGTATTAAATGACATATAGGTATTATATAAGTTAATTTGACTGAATTATGAACGAAAAATTAGGATTAGACCCAGCTTTTTTAAATGAAGAGAATCCATACAATCTCTTTAAGGTTTGGATGAAAGACGCAGAAAAGTATGAAATTAATGACCCCAACGCATTGTCTGTTGCAACGGTTGATAGTGTTGGTCAGCCAGACAATAGAATGGTTTTGCTCAAAGGTTTAACCGAAGAAGGTTTTATTTTTTACACTAACTTAGAGAGCAAAAAAGGTAAGGATTTAAAAGCAAATCCCAAAGCTTCCATGTGTTTTCATTGGAAGTCACTTCAAAGACAAGTGAGAATTCAAGGTTCCGTTACTTTAGTGGATAATAAAACAGCAGATGAATATTACGCTTCTAGAGCATATGAAAGCAGAATAGGAGCATGGGCGTCTTTTCAGTCAGAAGTCATGCAAACCAGAGATGAGTTTGAAAAAAAAGTGGAAGAATTTAAGAAAAAATATCCAGATTCAAATAACGTACCAAGACCATCGCACTGGTCCGGCTGGTTGCTTAATCCTTATAAAATAGAATTTTGGATGGATGTGAAAAACCGTCTGCACCAAAGATTATGTTACTCTAAAATTGGAAAAGCTTGGCACCAAGAAATTTTATACCCTTAAAAATTTATTATTTAATTTTAGCAAGCTGGATATACCATTTCTTTAGGTCCATAGGTTTTGCTAGGATCAAAACACCCCACGAAAAAGGGCATGGGATCTATACGTCTATCTTGTGTCCAAACTTCAAAATGCAAGTGTGGGTATTTTGGTGGCCTTCTATCCTTTACAGAATCTCGAAAGCCCGTAGTTCCCATGGTGCCAATAACGGTAACACCTCTTATTACTTTATCTCCAGCTTGCACCAGCACAGAATCCATATGTCCGTAGTCAGTTTCCAAATCATTTGCATGCTGAATGCGTGCGCTGATATTGAAATAGCTGCCGCTATACTTAGAGCCAGCTAGAATTTTTTTATCCTGAACGCCTATTACAACACCGTCCATAGGAGCGATAATTTTTGTCTCAGTGCTTCCATGAAAATCAACACCAGTATGCTTATTTCCGTAACACATTACACCAAAAGTGCATTTAATATTAGGACCGGTCACGCAGCTTTGTAATAATAATAAAGGGATGACCAAAAGCGGGGCTAAAAACTTCTTCATAGACTTGCAAGGCTTTTGATTAAATTCTAATAAGATAAATTAATGCCTATCTAAAAAAGCACAACTATAATTTAATAGACTGGTACAGTTTATGAACCGGATGTGTAATTCCCTGTGTATTTGTGCTTTTCATAGATATCCAAAGACTGCGACAGCCCCATTTTTGTAAAGTTGGTATTAAGCCATGCTCCCAGTTTAAATATCCCTTCGCATCTGACTTTTTTCCCAAATGCCGTTTAGGAAAAAAATAAGTTTGATCAATAAATTCTTTTCTGCAAAATGATTTTTTTAATTTTAGATGAGGTCGATCGGTATGCCAAACCGCTTGATAGCCCATTCTCCTAAGCCAAAGGACAGCAAACACAGCAGAGGTAGGGATTTCTGAATAAATATAAATTTTAGTAGATGTTGAGGCTATGAACTTGTCTGTATTTTGTATTAACGTAGTAGCATTAACGTTTTTCCAAAGTTTCATTGGCTTGTTTTGTATTATTTCTGATTTTATAGAAAAAGCATGAACGCCAACAACACTAGACAGTTGTTTGATGTAAGGAAGTTTGAATTTGGTTATTATTTTTTTTGCTAATTTCATATCCTGAATAAAATTAATTTTATGTTGTGCAAGATCTGATTTGCATTGATAAGCACGATCCAGTCCATTCAAGACCCAATTTTGGGTTCCACCATTTAATACAAATTTTTTATTTTTAATATTGAAGTCTAACAAGGTCTGGTAAGCAACGATGCTTCGAGTTCTGCCAGCGCAATGAACAATAAGGTCTTTATTGGTATGGTTGCTCTCCAAATAGGCAGGCAACTCTCCACCAGAACATTGCTTCGAGAAAGGTAGGGTAAATTTTTCATATTCTTGTTTGGGTCTGGCATCAATCTGGAGAAAAGTGTTTGGTTTTTTTTGATGAAGTCGATGCAATTCTTTGGGATAGATATTGCGAATACTTCCAGTTTTTTCAATCCATTCACCAAAAGCTTTAGATAAAGTAAATTCACCAGCCCACATAGGTAACTTTGCTTTCGCCCAAGCTCGGTAGTTATTCTTTATAAAATAGTAATTGCTAAATTTTTTTTTATTTAAAATAGAAATGACTTTAGGAATAACGGAATGAGTAGCCCCTATAATAATGAGAGAGGTTTTTTTGTTAGGAACCAAATCTGCAACAATAAATTTAAGTCGGTCTAGTGAACAATGAACTGCGCCAAAAGCAAACTGCTGCACGTATGTTTTTCGATTTCGAACGTCAATAAAAGCAACATCTTTTTTTGTATTTTGTAAAATTTCAACTGCTTGAACACAGTCGATAAAAGGTAATTTAGACAATCTCAATCCAGTACTCATCAGGATCCTTAATGAAAGCAATGCTCTTCATAGTTCCGTCACTTGGTTTTTTTTGAAAGGTCACTCCTAGTTTTTCAAATCGCTCGCATGCCTTGTGGACATCTGGAACTTTAAAGGCAATATGACCAAAGCCACGTGGCTCTTTATTTCCATCATGATAAGCAAAATTAGCATTGTTCTCCGTTCCCCAATTATGAGTTAATTCTAAAATAGATTTTTGATTGAGAACCCAACCTTTTCGGTCGTCATTATCTTTAGGAAGATTTTTTGTTTCCTCTTCATTAAAAGTTCCTAAGAAATAGAGAGAAAATTTTGCATTGGGAAAATCATTTTTTCTAACCAATTTCATTCCCATAATCCTTGTGTAGAAATCAATAGATGCTTTGGGATCTTTCACCCTGATCATAGTGTGATTAAAAGTAAAATCTTTAGTGTCTGAATTGGTATCCGTGTAATTTCCTGGAATGTCTTGTAAATCAGTCATTGGCTTTTGTGATGCGTTCTAAAATTTTAGACAAACCTTTGTTAGTATGGCTGAACAGCCCAGCTTTCTTTAGGTGGTTCAATAACTCTTCGTTAATTCCTTTTTTAGTTTGATATTCTTTAACTAAATCTTTAGTTTTTGTTTTAGACATTAGCATGGTGTGTGAAAGTCCAAACAGAAGACTAGCAACCATGATTCTGGCTTTATCAGCCTTTACTTTTCTGCTGACTAGCCAAGTTTCTAGTGTATTACAAAATTCAAAGTAGGTCGCCATAGAAGATGCGATCGTCCACAAATGATTATTTTCTTTTTCATTACTAGCAACCACAGCTCTACCTAAATGATTAAAAAAGCTGGTTACTTTTTTATTATTTGGAAACAAAACAATAGGTCCAAGCTTATGTTCGATGGTCGGCAAAGGCGCTGCTTTAATAATAGTAGTTGCAGGATGCAATGTCTTTTTTAAATAAGCCATGTTTGCCGTAGAGACAAAGCTAATGACCGTTTGATTTTTTTTAAACTTTAGATCTTTTAGTATTAATTTTGCAACTTTAGGAACTACGGCAATAAAAATCCATGAAGATTGATCAATAATTTCTTGATTATTCTTTACAACCCTAACCTTCTTAAATTTCTTCGATAGGGCAGAGGAGTTTTTTTTGCTACGTTCTGAAATTAGAATTTGCTTAACTTTAATCTTTGATCTAAATAAACCTTGAATAACCGAAGTAGTGATTGTGCCTGTACCTATAAATCCTATGTTCATTATTGTAATTTTTAACGAAAAACAAAAGAATGTCTATTTATAAAATTTCAGGTCCCTTGCTGGTTGCTATGGGAGGGTTATTTTTAAGTTCAGGTGGAACGATATTTAGATCCTTTGAGATGGCTGATCCTTGGGCTATTTATTTCTGGAGGTCAGTTTTTTTTACTCCTGCGGTATTGCTGTTTGTTTATCTAACTAACCAATCTCAATTTGCTCAAAAATTTAAAAGCCTGGGCTGGATAGGAATAGTATGCGCCGCTTTATACGCTACGGGCAGTGGCGCTTATATGTTTGCCTTAAAATACACCACGGTTGCAAACGTTGTCTTTATTATCAGTATTCAAACCTTCTTCTTAGCAGTGATGGGTTACTTCTTTTTAAAAGAAAAAATTAATTTCAGCACTATGATTGCAATTATTTTAGCAGCCACTGGTCTTTATGTGATGATCGGTACAAAAATTTCAGGTGGCTCTGCTTTAGGTAATGCCTTTGCTTTTGTCATCCCCGTTGCATTTACCCTAGTAGTTATCATCATTAGAAAATTTCATCATATTGATATGGTGCCTGCAGTTGCGGTATCGGGAATATTTGCATTAGTTGTAGGATTTATATTTAGCGGAAGTATTGCAATCACAGTTCACGATTTGATTTTAGTATTTTTCTTTGGAGCTCTTCAGTACGCACCTGGTTTTATTTGCTTAACCCTTGGGTCTAGAAAAACTGCAGCAGCTAAAATTGGTATTTTTACTTTTACCGAAGCATTAGCCGGTCCTATCTGGGCATGGATGTTTATTAATGAAGTTCCACCTCTAGGAGTATTTATTGGCGGCGGTATTATCTTTCTTGCCATTCTACTTAAAACCTTCAAAGCATAAATTAATAGTATCGTTAATTTTTTGAATCAGTGTAGATAAATTAGGTGGACAAATTTTTAAAAAATATTCAATTAGGCGGAGCAGTTATTATTTTCTTCGCAACTATTTTTGCTTTTGGATTAGAAGTGCAAAAAATGGTTGTGCAACAATCGGTTGCTCTTGCTGATTTATTATTGCTATTTATTTATTTAGAAGTGCTGGGAATGGTGGCTAGTTATTGGGGTTCGCAAAGGATCCAGCTTACTTATCCATTGTTTATTGCAATTACTGCGATTGCTCGTTTAATTATTTTACAAAGTAAAGATTTAGATGCGATTATTTTAATTTATGAATCTTCTGCAATTTTGGTCATATCTATTTCTATTTTAATTTTGAGAATAAGAAGAAGCAAATTAATTCAAGTTGCTCTAGATAAAAACGACCTGTAATTATTGTGGACTTTTTCATATTTGTTTCTATTTTAATTGTGAGAATAAGAAGAGGTTAATCGAATCAAGTTGCTCTAGATAAAAACGATCATTGGCTTTACTGCTTAAGAAAAGAAAGTTAAGTAGCAAGCTCAATCAAGTAATAATAGCGTTAACTAAAAAAAGTAAGGAACGAACCTGTGTTTTTGTAGTGTTCAATTAGTAATTGTTTAGCTTTTTTAGTATCTCTTTTTAGAACAGCCTCTAATATATTTTTGTGTTCGACGTTAATATTTCTTTTTTTGTAATTTTTTTTGTTTTTGATTAATAAAAATCTATACCTCATATTTTGATCATACAGTTGCTCGCAGAATGTTCTTAAATATCTAGAGCCTGATCTTGAAACTAAAGTTAAGTGAAATTTTTTATGTATCATCTCCCAAGAGCTAGGATTTAAAGGCTCGTATAGAGAAGATCTTTCTGTTTTTTCTAGTCTGTAATTAATTAACAGCAATTCCTCTTCCCACTTATCTAAATCTTTTTTATTATTCATAGATTCTTCTAGCGCAAAACTTTCTGCCCATATTCTTGTTTTTAAAATTTCGTCAAATCTTTCTTTGGAGGCCTCTGATACTCTAAACCCTTTTTGGTCAATTTTTTCTACCAACGCGTCTGAAATAAGCAAGGTTAAGGATTCTCTTACGGGATTAGTTCCGGTTTGATATTTTTTTTTTAAATCATCAATTTTTAGTTTGTGGCCTGGTTTTAAATCGCCCAGAATTAATGACTTTTTTAATTCATTGTAAATTTTAAGAGTTGTAGACTGAGAATTTCTTTCTAAATTTTCATTGATTAATTTACTACTCATTCACCACCTTGTTTTGAATATGATCTATATTTTCTATTATTGTTTCTACCACATCTCCATCCTTTAAAAAAAAAGCTGGTGTTCTTGCGTGACCAACGCCGGGAGGTGTTCCCATAACTATCAGGTCACCAGGTTCTAAAGTTGCAAATTGAGAAAGAGTCGAAATGGTTTTAAATACAGGCCACATCATTTCCGAAGTATTTGCTTCTTGCATAACAACACCATTTACTTTTGACTGAATTTTTAGACCACTGGCACCAGCGGGCAAATCTTCCGGCGTAACATAAATACTCCCCATTGCTCCTGTGCCATCAAAATTTTTCCCAGGTGTCCATTGATGTGTCTTTTTTTGATAATCTCTTACTGAACCATCGTTAAATACAGAGTATGCAAATACAGATTTTTCTGCCTCTTTCTCATTTACATTTTTAGTTTTTTTACCAATCAAAACCATGAGTTCTGCTTCGTAATCTAGTTTTTCAGAAATTTTTGGTTTTATCATATTTTGATTGGGCTCTATTAAAGAACTCGGGAATCGAACAAACAAAGCTGGATAATTGGGAATTTCATATCCACCTTCTTTTATATGATCTAAATAATTCAAACCTAAGCAAATTATTTTTTTTAGAGGCCAAAAAGGGAATGTTGTCTTTGTTTTGTCTATCTTGTTTCCTTCTGTAGAAAATATTTTTTCTTTATTTTTTTTTATTTCTTCATAATTGGATATTGCATCTAAAATATTGGATGTTTTTTTTTCTGGATACACTTCGTAAGTTAAATT
>Ga0208646_1000451_pt1 | contig 26402 bp, 33 predicted proteins | sample AntAceMetag02UK8_FD_184762 | JGI IMG/M metagenome (GOLD analysis project Ga0208646, IMG submission 184762) | Saline lake microbial communities from Ace Lake, Antarctica - Antarctic Ace Lake Metagenome 02UK8 (SPAdes) (version 2) | ecosystem: Environmental > Aquatic > Non-marine Saline and... | reverse complement strand
GTATAATGTATATAGTCTGCCGTACTTAGCCACAGCGTCACCGATATCGTTAATGTCAGCATCCCACTCCGGTAAGCTAACACCCCATCCGCGTTCGATAGCAGCTTCAATTAGTTTGCTACCTGCTTTGTCTCTGTCCGGTACAATGTAAATATCTTTAGCTAGTCTATTAATTAGCAGTGCTTGTTGATCGCCAATTTCACTTCCGGTAAGCGCACACCCATCTATGTGAATAGCGTCTACTGGGCCTTCGCATACAATAGCAAACACCTTGTTATGCCCTTGCTCGTCTAGTCCGTACACAAAGCCCGGCTGCGTTTCTGTAAGGTACTTGGGCTGTTTGTCTGCTATAATAGTTCTAGCAGTCCAACCTACAATACGTTTCTCGTAGTAGAACGGAATGATCAGTCTATCACGATAGCCCAAGCTAGGACTCCAATAGTAATCTGTATCGTCTAAGTTTAGGTTACGCACAGCCATGTATTCTAAGATAGCCATGCTGAACTTATTAAACTCAGTAATATCTGATACCTTAACAGCATCGGGCGGTAATGGCACAGTTTCAAATGTAGGAATATCAATCTTACGTTGCTTTACTTCTACACCTTCATTGATGCGCATTACATCTAGTGTCAGCTTGTTGATTGCATCATCAGGTGCACCTAACCAAACAAGTAGCAGACGCAGTCCTTTGCTAACACCGCGCCCGGGTTGCCAGCTGGCTTTGAATCCACAGTTAAAGCAATGGAAGCTAACAGTATCACCTTCTGAGATAAGTCCGCCGCGACCTCTAGTGTCAGCAGTGTTGCCGTTGTGATGACAGCAGGGCGCATTTCTTGACATCCAACCGCTTGGTGTAGTTTTTACTTTACTACCTTGTGTATAATATGCAATTAATACATCCGAAACTATTGACATTTAATCCTCAATTATCCGCACTTGCCATCCATCTTTTGACGGCTTGTTATTTCTAATAGTATTATACAGTTTATAATAAGGATAATTATTATCCTTGCACCATCCTCTAAATGATTTTACAACTTCTGTATGACCGTCTGGAAATGTTACTTCATATGTTTTTGACTTTTTAAGCCAGGCAAGTGTGTTGTTATAATGTCAGAAACAATACTCATGCTATTATTATAGCATTAATGTATCCATGTGTCAATCAGTTTTGGAGTATTTTTTTACCAGAAAATGTATTAAAGCCTTGGCCTTCGTACTTGTCGTTTCCTGCTAGATGCACAAGGATCTTCTTTACAACTGGATTAGTAAAGACTCCTCTAAATTTTCCGCCAGCAAGATCTCTAACTTGATATCCTCTACGCTCGTGCAGTATAGCAAACCAAAAACCGTCCCAGCTCTTAGGAAGTTCAAATATTTCGCCAGTGTCGTATGCACTAGTAATATGTTCTTTTAGGTCACCTATTTGTTCATGATGCTTGTTGAATATAAGTAATCCAGTTTCATAGTGTGCCATACCTTTTAGTCTTTCAAAGTGTACACTAAACAAACATTTTTCTGATAATGATTCTAATGCCCCTGGATGGACATTGTTTATAGTATAAGTGTCTCCGTCTAAGTATATAAGATAATCGTGATTGCTGTGTAATGCATGTTCGATTGCATAAACTTTATGACACCACTTTACTGTCTTTTCTATTTTATGAATTAACTTTTTGTTAGTTTCTGATTCAAGACTAATGTTACAATTTTTTTTAAATGCAAGTAACTTTGGACTTACGTCATTTAGATTAATTATTTCAATCCTTGGATCGTCAACTACTAAATTATGCTCAGCATATATTCGTAATGTGTATCCACTAGCTGGCCAATACTGTTGCCAAGTCTCAATTAATTTTTTCCCATACAAGTAGTAACCGTCTTCTGAAAACGTAGTTATAACTAGAGTAGACATTTAATTCCTTATTAAAATTTTTGTTATTTTATCTGCAGGATCTGCTGATGCTTGGAATCTTACAAAACTAAACACTCCGTTAAAGTTTACAGGTGTAGGTTCTGTTTCAGTTCCGACAAGTGTTATAGTTGTAATGTCTGTCCAAACTGTTGTGCCGGTAACTTGATTTTCTAACGTAGCTTGGACAACTACATTACCAATATAACTGTCAGTGTATACTACAGCAGTATGTAATGCATCGTTGCCGTTTATACCTGGCTGTGCGTTAGTTGATTCGCTATTCCATACACTATTATCTTCAGTAAAAGTAATAATGCTAGTTGCGGCTGCGGGCCCTGGAAATGCTGTTTCACTTACATAGATCGTTCCGTTCATTCCAAAATTAGTATTTGAATAAGTTAACACTGGAACATTAGTGGTGTTGTCTATAAGGTGTACGTTGTAAGAAAGATATTGTTGATCAATGTTTAATAGATCGTTGTCAGTAACTGTAACTTTGAATAGTCCTCTAGTAGGAGCGCTATCGTCGCCGGTAATAAGTTCGCCGTTGTGTTCAATTACTAATAATCTATTTTCATCAAACGCTTGGAACTTGGGTGTATAGTTTGTAATGTCAATTGGCTTTTGATCAGCATTGAGTATTTTAAAATCAAGCACATTGTCAATGCCTCTATATACGTTTATATGTCTTTGATACACTGGTCTGTACTCCGTAATGAATCCTGCGTCATTAGTAATAATGGTCGTTCTGTTATTGACTAAATATCTAGGTGTTAATTGCATCTAGTATTTATCGAGAAATATGTTATTAAAAGATATTGAAAACAACTTCCCCTTTATCAGCGTAGTCACTTATGGTGGCAACGAGTACGTCGGCATCATTGCAAATCAAGATGCATATATAACCAGCATGTATATATTCACCTCGTTAAAGACTAACTTAGAGAAGGAAGCATTTTTAGAAATGGGCAATGTTTGGTGGTGGGAGTCAAATAGGATGCTGCCTATAAACATTTTCCTAATAAAAGAAATGCAGGCATTTAGTTATGCAATGATGACTATGAACAGCAAGGATGTTAGAGTAACAATAGGACCGTGTGTTAATCTAAACGATCTAAATTTTAAACGTATCAAACGTAAAAGTGTACAGCTGATACGCAAAGTTAGGTAGACAACTGTTCGCATATTAAATTCATGTGTACAACACAAGCTGCTGCGTAGGCAATACCGTGGGCCTTCTTAAAGTAATACTCGCCGTTGGTCGGCTTAGTCCAAACTCCCTGCATTATCTTTTCCCAGCTTTCGTTCGCTAGATGTCTCTTGGCTGGACGAATGATCGCCAGCGTCGCTGCTAACTGTGATACCGATGTAGGTTTCAATTGCTTCAATAGTGCGCCGTGCCCGTTCAGATGAAATACTTTTTCGCTGAAGTCCTCGTGCTCCAATAGTTGCCATAGTGGTTCCTTCTCCATTAATTCTGTTAAATGTGTTTCGTCTCTAACATCTTTATAGATGCTGACGTTTAGAAAGTCTAGTTTAAAGTAGCCACGTTCTTCAGCAGTCTTGTAGTCAACGGTGGCTAAGTTGTCTACAGGGTTGTGTGGAATTTCAGTTGCATAGACTCCTGTGTTATGCTTCTTGTCTGAGTCAAGTTTAGCAACACGGTGCTTGAGTTGTGCAAGCACAATTGTTCTGTCAGCAAAGTCTATATCAATATCCATTTACGCCTCCTTGCACTTTGCGCCGTGCCAACGCAAATAATTTTGTTTTGTTATTTGCTTTCCGCAATGCTCGCAAATCAGGCATTATAGTTTACCTTGTTCTCTTAGTTGTGCTCTAATTTGTGTAGCACTTATATTATGTATCTCTTCGCCTAGGTCATGTTGCGTAAATGTATATCCTACGCCACGACCATAACTAATATCTACAATGTTTGGTACTTGCATTATAACATATTCGTTGTTATATGTAAAGCCCTCATTAAACAATGCAGCAATAATATTATTCTTTACAGTTTCAAATTCAAAAGGATTGTCGTCTTGTTTTGTTGCAGTTCTATCAGCGCCAGCGTCAGTTCCAACAATGCCGCCAACATCACGAATTTGAATACAAACTTGTCCAGTCTCTAGCAATGCTTTTTTAAATAGTGCAGTGTGGCCAGGATGCCATGGCTGAAATCTGCCGAGCATTTGGCTACAAGGTGCCTGCCAGCTAAATTTACTCATTTAAATATCTCCATTCGAGTTGCGTAGGATCTTTTAGTTTTTTAACTACCGACCCTTTCCATTTCAATTTACTTATATTGTGCTCTTTTGTATATCTTACAAATGCCAAAATACTTTCAAACTCGCCATATGGGGTGCATATTCCATATTGTCGCATTAATACTTCTTTACTAACTACTTTACCTTTAGAACTTTCTGATATTTTTCTTTTAGTTTCTTCAGCGACTGTATGGCCTTTAAGTTTTTCAACCCTTTTAGCGATTGTTTCTTTCGACTGTTTCTTTCCTAGATTTGCTTCTCGTAGTTTTTGTTTTGTTTCTTCACTTACAGATTTACCTGTTTGTGTTTGTTTAATTCTTTCTCTGTGAGCAGGGTCTTTCCATAATGCCAGAGATGCTTGTCTTAGTTTTTCTATATACTCAGGATTTTGATTTCTTTTCTTTGCGGCTTCACTTAACTTTTTTCTTACTTCGTCGTCCAAATTAAACATTATATTATTTCGTTGATTATATACATTTTCAGATGTAATATCCAATTCATTTAACATTCTATTTTCAACTTCTTGGCATTCTTTCATCAGGCCTTTGTGTAGAATTTCTCTCTCCCAAATATAATCAGGATTATTAAAATCGTTCCAAAACTTTTCAGATCCCGAAGAACATACATAGCCGTCGTCTTCTGTTCCTTTGTGGAATCCTATATAAATCTTATTCGATGTCTTGTTTGTCCAACGATATACAAATGAGTCCATAACCTTCTCCATTACAAAGTTATTTATCATATCGTGCCATCTTCCTAGCATCTGTGTTGTAGGTTTTTTATAATCAAACATTTTGTCCCCAAGTTATTTTATTCCAAATTCTTTCATGAGCATAATATAACAAGGTATTTGCAACAAGCTGAATTAATGCAATAGATCCCGCTGCGGTAATATTTCCTAATATCAAATATGAAATTACAAACGTTGCGCCGCTTCCTGTGAACCTCCAAGTAATTGTTTTAGTAAGGCTTCGTTTATTTGAGTCCATTGTGTTTCATGTAAGAAGTTATAACTTGCATAAGTTGTAGGTGTGTGTCATTAAACCATTTAGCAACATGATAATTAAAGTTGTCAGGTTTCTCAAACATCTTGTTAGTGTCTTCAAATCTACCTGCTTTAATTGTGTCCATCCAAACTGTAAAGTCTGGATTAAACTCCGCTCGAGCTGCTTCTGTAGGACAAACAAAGTCTGCAATAGCAATCTTGCCTGCCTTAACAACACCGTCTGCTAAGAATTTCATACGCATTGCTTGCCGCATTCGACCTTCAGGAGTAAAGTCCCAGTCGTCGTATTCTTTGCGTACTGCATCTGCATTAAGCCATATGCCGCCTACTAGTTTAGCAAACGGTTCTGCTAGTGTACTCTTACCGCTTCCGGGCAATCCAAATATTAAAATTTTCACAAATTACTTTCCTTAGCTACATCTTTAACAAGTTGTACATCAGTGGGTTGTTTCTTAAATCGCATAGCCCAATGCTGCGGATCAACAATATTATATATCATACTTAATTGTTCGTCATTAAACTTACCTAATAATTCTTTTCCGCTCTTACAATTAAGAACCAACCACGGACTAATCTTTCCGTCTCTAATATTCCACACTGCCTTGTTCAAACTTACATAGTTAAAATAATGATTCCACACGCTGTTGTTTTCAGTAGCCCATTCAACCATAGTATTAACGCTGCGCTCTAGGGCAGTTTCAACACCTTCTTTTTTAATTAGCTCAACTGCATATGCTTCATACATTTCTTCTCTGCACCATTGGTCAAGTTTAACCCCTGACGTTACTACATAATTGATATACTTCTCAGGATATAACGGTTTTACATTTGATACAAAACTACCAAACTTTACAAATGCATTATAGTAACTGCTCTTGCAAAACTCTTCGTATGTTTTATCTTTCTTTGACCCAGCACTTAATTTATAGAATTGATTAAATGCAATGTAACCTAACTGTACTCGCTTCTCGCCCTTTTGTAAAGCTCTACGTTTTTGCTCACACATATGTACTATGAGAGTTTTCTCACGGCTATATCCTGTTCTGCAATATTCGCAAACGTATGGTTTCTCAGAGCTTGATATCAATGTCGTAATCTTCTGCGAGTTGTTTAAGTTCTTTTTTTGTAGATATTCCAGCAAGTTGTTCTACCTCTTTCATTTTCATATTAGGATATACTTGAGATAACAATTTAATTGCTGCGTTGTTACCGGCTTCTTTTTTCTTAAAGCCAATATAAGGATGGTATTCGATCTTACCTGTTGCTCCACTTGCACACAATAGCTGCCACATTAGATGTTGATGTCCGTTCTCTTTGCCAACGCCAATGTCGTTAAAGTGTTTGTTATAATATTCATTAGTTTTAAACACAGCAAGCTCTTGTGCTTCTCTATTACCTTGTACAGCACTTACATATCTGTTTAGCAACCAAAAGCTAACTTGCTTCTTTTCTTCATCAGACAATTCTTTCCAAACGCTTTTTGCGTTCATGTCAACTGCTGCAAGTATGTCTTTAGTTGGAAGTTTCTTATCACTCATGTTTATATTTTACACTAATTAATTAAATTTGTCAAATGAATACCAAACGATATCATCAATTACTTTTTCAAAATCTTTGTAGTATTAGGCAATGCTTGCCCGTAAGTATTACTACAACCAAATGCAACTAATCTCATTTGTTTTCCTTCACTGTATAATAAGTTACTACCAACTTATCTAATAGTTTTTTTATAGTTGGATATGTTAAACTTAGTTCGCACAGCTCTTGCCATTCTTGATAACACAACAGATCGCCCTGTGCTCTTGCAATACCAGCAGGGTCACCGCCGATGATCCAACGGGGAATTTTATTGTGAGGAGCATCTCGATAACGAGCATACACAACGTTGTCGTTCCGCTCATATATCAATGCTTCACCGGGGATCATCCTAGCCAACTGCTGTTCCTGATGAGCGTCGCTTGATGTCATTGTGATTAAACTCTGCCCAATACAACTCAAATGCTACTCCGTCTTCAACACCTTCGAACTGATGAATCTTACCTGGTTTAACTTGTGTAAAGTCGCCTGCTTCAAGAATAGTTTCATCAATTAATCCTTGATCGTTGTGCCAAACACGCACAATCATCTTGCCCGACTCTACAAAGAACCCGTTCCATTTAAATTCGTGTTCATGCTCTGAACATTTATATCCTGCTTTGAACTTGATACGATGAAACTCTAGTACACCGTTAGCGTGAATCAACTCTGTTGATCCCCAAATTTTTCCTGATTTAATACTCATATTGTTTCCTTACATTAGCATAGTAAAATCTATTGTTTCACTTTGTCTACTAATATCTTTTACAAAAAATGCACACAATGGATTCTTGCCATCCGTAATAGGAACACTTAGTAGTTGTCCGTTTTTCATTTTAGGAAAGTACCACTTTACATCATTGTAAAAATTTACAACTTTTAATGTACCAAAGTCAAATTTGAAACTTTTTAAAGGATTAAAAAGAAATACTTCAAACCCTCTATCATTAATACTAGTTAGTGGTAGTACTTCTAAGTCGTTACCACTTTGAGCATCGCCTACTGCAATATGCCAATCGACTGGCATCATTACTTCGTGTCCGTTAATTTCTAATACAATAGCAGGAGCGCTAAATGATTCTAGAAAGATAAGTGGTACAAAAAAGAAATCTGGATCTTTAGGATCACTATTGTCTAATACACTAAAGCGTACATCTTCGTCGAGCTCATCAGGAAGATTGTTAAGCATAAAGCATTCGTTATCTAATGTTAATATTTTCATTTAATTCCAGTCAATTTTTTCAATTGTATAAGGATACTGTGCTTCGGCATAAAACTTCTTACGCTGAGTCAAGTGCCGCTTCGCAAACTTGCATGTTGATGTCAAGTCCCATATTTGTACGAAGTCTTTGTCTTTTGCCTTACGAACGCCTCTACCAATACTTTGGATTACCCTTACAAAACTTTTGCCAGGTTCAAGAAGAACAAGATTAAAAATACGAGGAATATTAAGTCCCACCGATGCAACTCCGTAGGTTGCGATAATGACTTCATTTGTTCCTTCACGAATTGTATCATAAGTTTCTTTCCTGTCTTTAACTTTTACAGCACCACTTACAAAAGTACTGCCAGGCATTAAGTCTCGAAGAGTTTCGCCTGCACTAATCCTGTCTACTAGAATTAGTGTGTTACCTGTTTGTGATACCTTGTTCATCATCTTAGCAATGTATTGTAGTCTAGCTGTGTCTGATGTTAAATATTTTAATTCGCTCTGATAATCACTGTGTGCAACGACATCAATTAGTTGACATACATTAACATGACACTTAGATAGTACACCCTGATCTTGTAATGACTTAGCAGTGATACTTCCAATCACTGGACCAAGACTAGCATGAATACTTTCAAACTCAAACTTTTCTTTAGGTACTGTACCAGTTAGTCCCCAGCGAATAGGAGCGTTACGCAAGTTGCGTGTAAGCAAGTTCTTTAGCACTTCTGCTTTGGCTTGGTGGCATTCATCAACAATAACAGCGGTTACACCTTCAAGGAACTCTGCAAGACTTAACACTGCGCTGCCGTCCTTGTTCTTCTTGTCAAGAATATTCAAACTCTGCCAAGTGCAAATAGTGTGAGTCTTACCTAGGTTCTTTCTGTCGCCAAAGTACACTCCAACGTCAAGCCCGCAATTGATATAGTCTTCTTCAGTTTGTTCAACTAGTGATTTGTTAGGAACAATAACTAAACTACGACCGTACGGCTCAACCATGTGCGATAATGTTGCTGTAGTAATTGTATTATGATGTAATACTCCGTCTGCATCATAATATAAGTACGGTGCATCTATTCCGATATCGTAAAATGTAGTATCGTCAATATTGTTAATACTACTAACCTTAACATTCCCGTTAATAGTTTCTACCGAGTCGCCAATTGCTAATGAATCTGCAAATACGTCTGCATTATTATATCTTAATATATGCTTATTAGCACACTTTATTTCTATACCATTTGCAAGTAATAGTTTTATGCCTTCTAACTTTTCTTTTTTAATTATAATATTAATAGTAGCAGTTCCTGATGGTGTATTAACTTTACAATCAAGATCTTTAATATTAATTTCGCAGTTATCGTTTAATAGTACTCCTTTGTACTCCGCAATCGACTCTGCTAGTTCCCCTATTGGTATGTTAAATTTCATTAAGTTTTTCTTCTATTAAATTTGTAATTTTAGTAATTGCTTGGTCAACGTCGTCAGTATCCCAAATTGTTAACAATGTGTATCCGTGACATTCTGCTATTTTTCGCTTTACAGTATCCTTTGCAATAACCAAGTCTGCTGATTCATTTGAAAATAAGCTCTTCCATTCTAGCAGTTGTTGCTCAGATAATAACTCTGCATTAGCATGGAACTTAGATCCATTAAACTCAACAATTATTTTAAGCTCGGGTATCGTAAAATCATAAAATCGTATACTATCGTCGTCGCGCAAAAAATATTCAGTATTTCCGTCAATGCCTAAGTATATACGAATTTTATCGTTATACTTTTCATAGACTGGCATTAACACGGTTAACGACTCTTTTGATGCTTTGCAAAACCCGACCATTTTTCTTTCATTAATTGTAGGATCTAGTTCCATAGCACGAGTGTATGATGTTAACCATTCTGTCATTCGCTTATCGTACTGTACTTTGCCTTCATCAGTGCCATATCTGTTAACATAAAACTCTAAGCCGTTTGTAACTTGAAGATTACTTACTTTCTGCACAGCGTCTGATTTAGAATACCCTTGCTTAATCCAGTATTCGGGGGTTCTCATCGAATACCCCCGTGCACCTTTCTGTGCAGCAGGTGACAGTGACGATCGACTCGCTTGTACGTCTGACACTAATTGTACTGCGTCCTCGTGAGTATGTCCGCGCGATGTCCAATGAGTTAGTACATTTTGTAAATTCCGTGTTTTTCGCTCTGCAAATGATGATAATACGTCATTTGCTTCACTTACAGGAAATACAGTTGATAACTTTTCTAAAGTAGCATAATTCTTGTTATCTGCTGAACATTTGCATGTTGATACTATAAACTCATCTTTTCTAAATCCGATAACTAGCGCTGCATTACACTTTAAGCATTGTGAAGTACTTACTGTAAATTTATGATATCCATTATACGGTATGTAATAAAGTTGCTCATTATTCAACGTTATTACATCCAATAAAGTGAAATCTAATTTTTTCCTAGTAATCATCGACTTCCACATTTTTCGCTGATATGTTTTACAAAAAGTTGCTACGTTCATAGAATTGCTCCAGTTGCTATTTCTTACTATTATTTAGCAAATATTCAGCAAACTCAGAATTACCTACATCTATATCCATTGTAGAATCATAAGTTCGACATTTACCTGCTCCAGTTGCAATCTGTTGCAGACTCTGTGGATTAGCAAGGAAATTATTAATTGCTTCTACTTGATAATCACGCAACATAATAAGCTCACCTTCTGCTGGGTGTCCTTTAGGCCAACGCACATCTTGATCAGCCCAGTAGCTTTCTGTTACTGGAGTAAAGTTTAAAGTAATAGGATGCCTATTGTCTTGGATGTCTACAATTTCGACATTATTTTTTTGTAAAATATCACAAACAACATCAAGGTGATTAACATAGCCTGAGCCGCCAATACCAAAGAAAGCAACTTTACCGTCCCATCGTCCTAGTTTATACTGAGGCATGTGCTTTGCATATGGCACTTCAAACTTTAATGCGTTTGCAATTTTACGTCGAACGTCTACCTCTAAGCCTTCTAGCTTAATATTGACTTCGTCTTCAATAATTAATCTGCAACTTGCCATTAAATTTTCTCTATTACTTGTGGTGTACTGTATTTTTTAAACGGACTAATATCAGTGTCATAATGAATAACTAAATCTAATTCTTGTAAATATGTATCCATCTTAGTAGAACGAATACTCCCCATTAGTATAGCTGCCTGAGGACGCCAACTAGATTTTAGTAATGTCTTTGACATCTTATTAATATTAGTATACACTATTTTAGAATTAATTGCAAGAGGATTGTTCAGATTATTGTCTTTAATATATTGATTAAATTCAATATTTTCTGCAACATCATTTTCTTTTCTGTAGAGTGTACAGAAGTCATTGTTGCCAAAAATATTTCTAAAACTATAATGCACTGTTTGTAAACTACTAAAATCATTGCCGTCATTCAAACAAACCAATAAAGGATATCTATTAAGTTCTAGTAGAGACTCTGCTACTCTATCAAATGTATGTTCAGTATTGTTAACTAATATAAGCGGGCGTGTTCTTTTTACAATTTTTTGACTAAGTGTTGTTAGTTTATTAATGCTGCTATTTAAATCACCTTCGTCAAAATGTTTAATACCAAATAGTTGGCTTCTATCTTTATACAGTGCTAGATTATCAACATCAGGATTTCCGACAGACGATATCATATAATCTATTGCTTTAGTGTGTAAGTTTTGTAATTTAAGTCCGTATATACCGGGAATATAATTGTTTTTGTTGTTATGCATCATTTCCAATAAATTGTATCTTTCTTGTAGTTCTAACTCTATTTCAAAACTTTTATCTTTTAATTCATTTATTACTTTATGTAGATTAATTTCGGTAAAAATAAAATAATGTATTTTTTCAACGGTGTTATATAGTCCTCTTTCTTCTATGTTAGAAAGAACTTCTATCGCTGATATTAATTTTTTATTGAATGTAAATCGAACACCGATATATAATTGATCTTTAATTAAGGCTGTGCGAATCCATCGAGCCCTATCGATATGCCTAATAGGTATACGAGTATTTTTGATTGCTTCGTGTATTGGATATTCTAATGCTGTAAATTGATCAGCATAGGATAGTAGTTTTTCTTTTACTACTTCATACTGTCTATCAGTTAACCCGACTCCTTTATGCACTTGTCGTGCAATACTATTGAGTATGGTAAAATCACTAGGCTGGATTGTGAAGGTTTCATTACCGTCAAACCCAGTTAATAATTCAAGATATGATTCAATTGTTTTCTCAGTCATACTAGTAGTATAACGTATTACAGCTTATCTGTCAAGTGGTTAAGTGGAATGCCTTGTGAAATTTCTTCCACGGTATATTCAGTGTGTGCGTAGTCGTTAAGCCACTGTGTTCGATCAGGCATGAGCGGAGTATCTATATTGTGTAGGAAGTCTATGTTGTTGCCAACCTCATACGCTAACGAGCTGGTGCCTACAAACGCTGGAACACCGTTAATGATACTATGCACACCCGGGTTACTAGAGTAGCTTACAGTAGTGTGTATATTATCAAACTTCATATCAAAGTCGTCATACGTTCCTGCTAGTTTGTTTGGAACTTGCCGATATACGTTTTTAAATTCTTTCTCAATATCCGGTAATGGACATCGAGGATGTGGGCGAAATACGATAGGTCTATCAGTATGTTTTTGTATTGTTTTTACAGTGTCTAATAACCAGTTACTCATTCGAGGCATGTGTTGCCACTGTAGACTCTTATCGTGTTGTCCACATATTAGAATAAAATCGCCGTTGGATCGCCAAGGTTTACAAACCAATCCCAAGTGATCAGCCCGAGACCTATCATTGTTTTGCTCACCAAAGTAAGCATCTCTGTTGATTCCATTTAGTCCTACCTTCCAAGTTGTTCCTCGTTGTATGCCGCCTACTTCTAGTACTATAGTAGGTTTCTTTTGTTCCCATATGTGTTTGTTTTGTGCCATACGTCCATTAAACAAGACACTCCAAATAACATTAACATCGGCATTATAATCATTGTATACAACACTATGTCCTGCTTTTATACAACTATGTGCAAATGCATCAAACACTGGCTTGCTATTAAGTGCGCCATATTGTGTCCATAAACTAAATTTCATCTGTTAAATACCATATAACATATTTAACAGAGGAACATCATGTCAGTAATAACAGTGGTTACAACATTTCATCTAGCAGGATTAACAAAGTATGGCCAAAGATTTTTAGATAGTTTTGCTGCAAAAGTCGATAAACGAATTAAACTATTAGTGTATGCAGAAGATTGTAAGCCAGTTAATCCTGATCCAAGTAGAATAGAAATACTAGATGCAAAGCAAGTATTACCTAAACTAAATTCATTTAAGGAACGATGGAAAGATGTTCCTAAAGCCAACGGCGATGTTAGTAAGGAGCCACAGCGTCACACACGTCGCGATTGGAGTAAAGAGTTTAAATGGGATGCAGTAAGATTTGCTAATAAGACATACGCTGTGTATGACGCCTGTGAACGCAGTAAAGGCTGGTGTGTATGGATGGATGCGGATACGTTTGTACATAGCGATTGGAGTTATGAACAGTTCAAAGAATTGCTTCCTGAGAACGCTTATATTACATATGTTGGTAGAGGCAAAGGAAGCCAGACATGGCCCGAGTGCGGATTCTATGGTATGAATTTAAATCATCCTGTGTGTCATAGTTTTCTAAAAGATTTTGAACGTATGTATGAAGAAGCCGAAACTGGAATCTTTACACTAGAAGAATGGCATGACAGTTATGTATTTGGTGTGCTACTACAAAAGTATAGAGAATTTCCATCACACGATTATAGTGCAGACATGTATCTTAAAGAAGCAATAACAGGCGGCGGCGGACATCCGTTAATTAACGGTCCACTAGGTAAATGGATAGATCACATGAAGGGTGGACGCAAGGATCAAGGCAAGAGCAAGAAGTCTGATATAATGGTTAATAGAACCGAGGAGTACTGGAAATGAATTTATTATCAAATCATTTAGGCGGACATAAAAATAGGACTCATTTAGACGAAGGTGTTCTTAACTTTATGATCAAAGAATTTAATCTTAAATCTTTTATAGATATAGGTTGTGGCCCAGGAGGCATGGTAAACCTAGCAGAAGAAATGGGATTAGAGTCAGTGGGCATCGACGGAGACTTTACAGTACCTAGAAAAGGAAATAATTTTATTATACATGATTATACATCAGGACCTACAGTATTTGATCAAAAGTTCGACATGTCTTGGAGTTGCGAATTTGTTGAACATGTAGAAGAGAAATATATTCCTAATTATATAAAAGATTTTCAAAGATCAAAGTATGTAGTTATGATATACAGCGAAAAACCAGGACACCATCATGTAAACTTAAAGCCAGCAGAATATTGGATTGATATATTTAAAGATTACGGATTTAATCATAGTCCTGAATATACTAACAAGATTAGAGAAGTATCAACTATGAATACTGAAGGGAAATTTGCTAATCAGATTAAGAAACAGTTTGTGAAAACAAACGGATTATTTTTTATAAAATCTTAAATGTAAATGTTTTGATTTAGGTTTAGCAAGACTTTGTATATTTACAAACCCTTGCTTTTCTACTAGTTTAGTTAACAACTCTTTGTCATAACCACTCTTATGAACATCCCATACTTCGTCAAATGTTCCTCTTTGCCATCCCCAGAATCCTGCTATTGCATGACTAATTTCTCTTTCGTTAGATCTATTAATCCATTGTTGAATATGATACGTCATGTTAGGTAACATCATTTCGCAAACCCCATTAGGTTTTAAAATATCATGCCATACTTCTAATTGTTTTTCGCCTTGCATAAATGTTAAATGTTTAAAGAAATGTCTGCTAAAGATTTCGTCCACTGAACTTTTTTCAACGTGCTTATCTATTTCCCAAGATGGACAAACAAAATCAATGCCAGGCAAATCTCTTATATCACAAGTCTTAAATCCTTCTTTAGTAGGCTTTTCTCCACATCCGAATTCAATTTTCATTTAAAATATACCTCCTTTAAATGTCCCCAGCACTCACCTGAGCTAACTTCATGTTTGTTCCACATAGTATAAGCAATCTTGTTCTTCCAATCTTGCAAGTCTATATTGTAGTTTAAATTTTCAATTTTACTTAAATCTTTGTATGCAACAGGATAAACCATACTCGCATCATCTAGTGCAAATACAGGTATGCCGTTAATAACAGATTCTACACCACTAAGACTATTGTAAGTTACTACACAGTAAGCATTATTGAGATCATTATTTAATCCTTCGCCGCCTTGATTTCCGCCTATTGTTAAATTTTGTGTGATTCTAACATTAGAAAGATTTTCCTTTTCAATAAGTCTTTCTAATAATTTAACACCCCTAATTGCAGTTCTTGGATGAGGCCTAAATACAATAGGTCTGTCTGTGTGTTTGCGTATTTTAATAATAGTTTCTAGTACCCATTGATGGAAATTCTTACCTTGATTAAAAAGATTTATTAAAGCACTGTCGCCTTCTTTTTGCCCCATTAATAGTACATAGTCTCCTGGACTGTGCCAATCTTTAAATGTTATTCCAGTTCTTTTTTCAAACTTGTTCCATCGTTCTGGACCTACATTATCGTTGTTACAGTTAGCATCAGTCCATCCGTAACTATGCCAGCCAAATCTCATATATCCGCCATACTGCCTGAACGGAGTAGTTTCCGATACTATAGTAGGTTTGCCTGACTCTTTCATGTAAAGATATTTGTCACCGCGAATTGTTTTATTTTTAGCATCAAAGAATTTAGGCTTTATCATATTTGTTTGATAGAAGCAATCAGCATTTGCTACAAGACTAGGGTCAAGATCTCCGTTTAGCATAGTAAAGACATCACCGTGACGTTCTAAACCATTGCCCCAGTCAAAATAAGGTTTACTAGGACCCCACCAGCCGTACATTTTTATCATACATATTCTCTCATGTGACGCCACGCAGTGCCGTCTTCAAGTTCACTAAACTTCCAGTGAAACATACTAATTCTTTCTAACCACTTTTGTCTATCAAACTCTTGCGGAGATTCTATATTTTCAAATCCTACATGCGATACATCTGCACATTGACTTTTTTCCGGGTCTGTAATAAATGCATGGTAACCTTGTATAACAGGTCCTACTATAGCACTACTGTTGTGATTAACTACTGCCCATGCTTTATTTAAATCTACTTCTAACGGAGTATTTTGATTTGATATCTTTACTTGCGGATCGTTTTTAAATATTTGTTGCAGTTGTGGAAGATAAGTTTTTATTGCTTTATTATCTTTGGGGTGCGGACGTAATACAATAATTCTATCTGTATGTTGTTTTAGATCTTGAATAGTTTTTACTGTCCAGTCTACTACTGAGATTCTACCCATACTCCAACCGCCATGACGCTGCAAACATATAACAATATTTTTACCTTTTGTTCTTTGAGGCTCTAAAGTAATTCCAGTATCACGGCTAATCTGTTGCCATCTACGAGGATCGGGAGTGTCGTCAAAGTATACGCCAGTATTAGGAAACACACCGTTGTAACTATATCGTAAATAATGATGAGGCTGATTAGTCTTATTTGCATACAAAAATAAGTTTGCATCAGCAACACATACACGCTTGTTAGATCTAATTTGTGTATCTATAACTTTTTGTCTTAATTGTAAATGTGTCCCAGCTTTACCTTGTTGATGCTGCCAACCTTGTATTACACCTACATCGGCGTCAACAACATCATTACCAGTATATAATATACCAGTATCGCCAGCAGCATTTACTCCTTGAATAAACTTTGTAAGTATGTCAAATTTTTCTTGACTTTTGTTTACCCTAGGAACAACATTATAATAACTAACTACCTTCATTAACTATGCTCCAAGCATATCCATTCATCATTTCGTCACGAGTAAACTGACAATAGCTGAGGTGTTTCATTAGTGTATACATCTCATCTTCTGTAGGACGATTAAGATTGTTAACTTCTGATAGCTCTGTATTACACAATGATGTTGCACAGTTAGGCCCTAATGCAATTGCAGGAACACCGTACACTAGTGATTCTAATGCAGCAATACTATTATATGTTACTAAACAATGTACATTATCATCTAATGCTGCTTCTAACGGCTTAGTTGAGATGCGTTCACTTCTATTGGGTTTTAGTCTTATTTCAATAGGGCGATCCGTATGTTTTCTTAATTCTTGTTTTACGTTTTCTACCCAAATTTCCGGATCAGGTTGCCCAAACAATCTCATCACTTTGTCACTAGGCGGAACTAGTAGTATTTTAGAACCGTGTTTAAACTTCCTATATTTAAATTTAGGTAATCTAGCATCGTCTCGTTCAACAATAGGTCCAGTTTGTTGTAGTGCATTTTTTGTTACCCTATGCCAAATTTTTGTCTTGCTGCCTGCATTACCGAAGTACCCTGTATCAATTGCATAGAAGTTTCTGTCAGTTTCCCAGCAATGTTGTATGGCTTTGCGACTACCACCGCCTAGACCTCTAATAATTAATGGATTGCGTTTACTTTCTTCACTGTTCCAGTCACTTAGTCTGCCATTACACCCTAACATAAACGCTTGCAAGTACTCGTCGTATTTTAAACCTTTACCGATATAATTAATTCCGCCTTCGCTATCTATTGCTGCGGCTTTAGACAATTTGCCTTCGGCAAATTTGTTTTGTATAATTTTCATTGCTTGTTCCTCTGTATATCCGTAATACTTGCCTTCTGGATCAATTGACGCATATGTTAATGCTTGTATAGGTTCTTTTAAATGATCTGCTAGTGTTAGGTGTTCTATAATTCTAGGTTCTCGTTTAAGACTTACTATATTTTCTCGTTGAATATCAATTATATTATTAAGATATTTTCTTTCCGCACGATAGTATTCACTAGCATATTCGCAATCGTAGTATTCGTCAAACCAAGGACCGCCTTCAGTATAATGCAAGAATTTAGGTTTGCCGTCTCTAGGTTCTTTGTACCAACCTACTAACCAATTCCATTCGTGACTAATTTTACCAATTTCTTTATCAGTAAGCCAACTAAATCGATGCAGGTATGCACCTGTAACAGTGTCAGAGTTAATTATATCTTTGGTTAATTTTTTATTACTAGGATGGCTGCAATTAATCAACATCATACTTGACCAATTTTTTCTAGGATATACTGTTTGTGCTTTGCCGTCCATCTTAGTAACTTCTTTAGGGGTATAATCGTGTTGTGCGCACATTACTGCATATTTGTCATCAGACTGATCAAATAAGTTTTTGACATCATCTAGTGCAATAAAATCACAATCGATAAACAATGCCCACCCACTAAATTCTGTGAGTTCAGGAACAAGAAAGCGAGTAAATGTAAATTCTGTACTTGCAAGTTTATCCTTGTCTCTCCAATACAACTCTTGTTTTTTTAAATCTTTTTGCTTTAGTGGGACAATTTCTACAGGAACACTAGCGTGATCTAATATGCTTTGTTTACATGCTTGATAAGCAATGTCTTCGCGGCTGTCCCAACCGATAAAGATTTTTAGTGGTTTAACTTCTTCGTTCAATATCTTCCTCCACGCATTTGCTTCCTTGTTGTATTTCAAGTATGTGAGTAGGTTCTGTTCCGGGATTGCTTGCTTGGTGCCATACTTCAACACCTATGTCATAAGTTTGTGTAGTAGCAGTTAACAATATACTATGTTTTATATTTTTATATTCAGTGTCCATCTTACAAACACCTTCTAGTATTGTCCACTGTTCTGAACGTTTAAAATGTTTTTGATCGCTTAAACTTTTACCGGGATAGATTACAAGTTCTTTTACTTTGTAACCTTTTTCTGGCTTGTCATCTAGCACACGCCAGTAGCCCCAATCGCGTTCTGTCTTTTGTGTTTTCCATTCATCAAGTATCCAACTACTTGAATTCATTTTGTCAGTACCGCCTACTCCAAATTCAAACGAAAGATTTTCATCTTGGATGTCCATTTCTGGAATATTTTCTGATGTTCTATCGCCGCCGTTTGCAAACACAATGTGTGCATCTGGATACATCATCCTTACATTTTTAATTGCTTCTTTAGATGAATTGTCATTGTCATCAAACAATAGACAATGTTCAACCATTTTTAAATTTTGTATGATAGATATACGATCGCCCCCATGCATAAAGGGACGACCTTTTTTTCGTGTAAGCCATGCATCTGAGTTAACCCCGACAACCAGTTTATCTCCTAATTGTCGAGCTGCTTTAAAATATGCAATATGTCCTGAGTGTAGTGGGTCGTATCCTCCAGTGCAAAGTACAACTTTCATTTTTTAATAATCCTTCCTTTTATATATCCATCTGGTACATTATCAGGAAAGAAAGTCGAACACTCTTTTGTTTCAGGATTATGATACCAAGACTTTCCTCTTTTTCCGTTACCGGCTTTATAACGCCTTTCCGGATCTTTCATTTGCTCTTTTGTTATTTTTTTACGCAACTCAATCTGTTGAGGATCTTCAAATTGTTTTTGATTTGCTATTTGAAGTTTAGATTTTGTTTTTTCGCTGTGAGTTTTTCCAAGCATAGGAGGATCTTGAATTTTTCTTTTTTCCTTCATTAAGGTTCTTACTTCATCAGAGTGAGTTCTTCCGTAATACGGATTGTTTTCGCCTGTTTGTGATTTACCTATTATTGCTCTAGTTTCTTTAATTATAGATTCATAACCTTTAGACGATATTTTGTATCTTGACTGGTAAGGATTTTCTCTAATCATCATTGTTCTAATAGCATACGACATTTTTACTTTATTGTTACCTTCTGTCATTTTAACCAAAAGTCTATGACAAATAAAATGTTCTTTTGCTGTAAGTGCTACTATATTTTCTTTTTTATTTGAGCCACCTAAACTTTTAGGAATTATGTGATGATTCTCTTTATAACCCGATATGTCTAAAGGATTATTTTTTCTATTAGATATAATGCTGTTATACCATCTTGTATATTTGTTATTCTTAAACATACAAGTATTTATCAAACTTTGGATCAAAGCCGCCTGTGACTAATACTACTTTGTTCATGTAGTTATTTATGTACGCAGTTTATTACAAGAATTTTATCTGATACATAGTATGTTTCTTGCCAGAATGTACTGTATCTACAATCTCAAAATCACAATCTTGTTTATCTAATTTACCATTACGGATATCTACAATAATTTTACTATTACTTGTTGTATGTTTTTTAATTAGGTTAGCATATGTTCCTAACGGATAGTGAAAGCCACAGCTCATTATACTGTATACAATATCAAATTTAACATTAGCGTCTACTTGAATATCTGCTGCATTAATAAAGGTATAATTTAAATTTCTTTGAGAATATGACTCTTTTAATGTGTCTAGTTTATTATAAAATTTAAAAGAATCTGTAGCACCATAATTAGTATCTCTGTTCTTGTTTGCAGTGTTGTCAAAGTCTCCGTCTAATAAAAACAAATTAGAATTATATTTCTTTTGGAACATTTCTGATTCTATTGCTAATCCGCATCCGATATCTAATATAGATACTGGGTTACTATTAATATAACTATCCAATGCATTGAATACTATAGTTTTATTTTTAGCATGCTCTTTGCTAGCCCATGCATCTAACCAATTTGTCATATATTTTCCTTATACTTTTTATATATACCTAAGTACTTATCAGTAGTTTTTTGTTCGCCTTTTAGAGTTAAGAATACACTGTTACTTTTATTCTTACCAATGCTCATCCAAGTTCTAGGTAATACTTGATAATTACATTTGTCTGCTAGGGCGTTTAACACTAATTGATCGCGGCCCCACTTCCAGTCGTCTACTGGAATGCTGCATAGTTCTTTTATATACTCTTCTCTAAATCCAGTGTCATGAAATACTACAAACCCAGCTAGCCACCTAGCTTCCTTAGGGTGTTGTAGTATGTGCTGTTTTGAAAATAGTCTAGAAAATTCAATATCATTTATAGTTCTAGTGCAAATGCTATCTGCATCTATCATTATTACTTTTTCGTTTTTTCTAAATTTACTATCGGCTGCAACAAATCTAGCACTTTGTAGATAAGCTATTTTAGATTCGTCGTTTAAAAATTCTCTTGTTTCAGTAGTAATACTTACGTTAGCAAGAGAATTCTCAACTGTTGGATTTACAATGTGACAATGTAAAGATAATTGCGGGTTATGTCGATGAATACTATTTAATAATGGCACAGCCCAGTCATCATAATATGCTTGATCGCATCCTATGAGAATATTATAAAGAGGCATCTTCCATTCCTGCAACTCTAAGTTTTACAACATTAGTAATCTGCCATTGTTTTTGATCGAGTCCTTTTAGTAAACCTAACCATTTGTTACGCATTAGTGCAAACTCGTTGATAATCTTTTCGTAGTCAACAACATCTGCCTCACCGTCTACGTATTTTTCAACGTCACGACTGCTTAATGCTCGTTGATAGTTTTCGAGGTATTTCTTAAAATACGAACTACGCAATCTACGTAGTTCGATATTTAAATAGTTGAGGATTGCTTCGATCTCTTGGAGTTGATTAAAGCGTTGTTCAACAATGCCTGGCATTTCAGCCGCAGCACGTTCTACATTACCTTTGAGTTTGACCTCATGTTTTGCAGACAACAGTTCGTTTTCATAATGCGCTACTGCATCAGGAATTTTAGAAATGTCACGCGATACGATTGAATACCAGCCCATTATTAATCCTCATCTTCCCATGAATCGTCATCAGCAAAATTTTCTTCGTCGATATCTAAGAAGTAATTAATTGCACCGTCTAGCACCGCATCAGAACCTAGTGTATTAGTTAGGGTGTCATCTGCTACGCCGTAGTCAGCTAGCAAATCAACAAACCGCTCTGCTGCAAGTTCATGATTCTTTTTATCAATGTACTCTTTAAATAAAGTCCACACTTCTACAATTTGACTCTCGTCCATAGATTATTCCTCAAAAGTTTCTTCGATTAAATCAGCTGTATCTTCAACAACTTCACCGGTATTTACCACAGTAGCTGTTTTTTCTTTGTACTCTGACATAATCATTTCAAGTTTAGGACCATTCCATTGCTTACGATAATCGATATGCTCGACACCAGCTAAGTCAACATACTTGAGTCGATTGCCTTGCTTAACCAATAAGTTTTTCTTCTCAAACAATTCAACTAAACCAGAGTAAGGATTCATACCAGTTTCATAAGGAATCTTAACCTGCACACCTTCAAACGGTTTTGCATAGCGTGTCTTCATTACTTTACAACCTGCACGGATACCCATAACTTCTGTGATCTTATTGCCGTCTTCGTCTTCTTTTAACTTCATCTTTTTCATTGCAACAACAATACTTGATGCATAGATAAAGCCACTACCGCCTGAGATCTTATCATCTGGGTCAAACATGTCCTGCGATGCATATGTGTGGTTAGTACAAACTAGTCCAACATTGTAGCTGCCGATCATGTTTACAGTGTTACGAACTAATGAAGTAAGTGCTTTAGGCTTACGACCCATATCGCCCTTCATATCACCCTTTTGGAACTGATCGACGTCAGTAGGTGTTAGTAACATACCCAAGCTGTCAATAACAAACAATACTTTAGGACGATCTTCTTCGTTCATTGCTTTGTAGTCAATCATGAAAGTTGAGATAGTTTTTGCTACGTCATCAATCATTGCCATATTAAGTTTAAGCAATTTGTCTTCGCCAGTCTGCACACCTAGTGCATGCAACCAGCTTTCGTCAAGTGCATTCTCTGAGTCAACTAGGACTACATAGATACCTTGCTCTTGTGCGTTCTTTACAATGTTGCCACTGCAAAAATACGACTTGCCTGCACCTGATTCGCCTGCGAATACAGTTACTTTACCCAACGGAACACCTTTGTTAAAGTCTCCTGAAATAAGCAAGTTTAATGCGTATGATCCTGTTGAAATCCAATCAGTAGGATCGTTAAATCCAGCACTCACGCCTGAGATACTTTTAGTCAAGTCCTTACGGAACTTACTAACATCAAATGATTTAGCCATTATTTCTCCTATTTAAAGCCAAGATAACTAGGGCGTATGCTTATAGCACAGAGGCCCCAGCCGTGTTGTTTATTAAGCCTGCTGTTGACGTGCGCGGATCATCGCTAGGATGTCGCCTGCACCACCAGTTGCTGCCGGGGCAGGTGCTGCTTGTGCTACTGGAGCAGGTGCTGCTTGTGCCACTGGAGCAGGTGCTGCTTGTGCTACTGGAGCACTTTGGCTAGTTGCAGTTGCACCCACACTTGCGACTTTCATAGGATCGCCTGTGCGAGCTTGCATACCGCTTGGTCGGAAGTATTGGCTCCAACGATCTGCATCATATGCTTCACCATCTACTGATGCTTCAAACATTTCTTTCATCACTTTAATAGCAACGTCGTCTGGCTTCTTAGGAAGGAAGTCATTCATGTTATACAATCCATGAGTCTGAACTGCTAACATTTCTGCATCACTCAGTGGACGCTCGCGACGTGCCCAATTACTTGTGCCGTAGTCTGCGTATCCACCTTTAGATGTTTTGTTAAGACGGAAGTCTACGCCGGCAGTATAGTCTGTTGGTAATTCTTCCATGTCTGGATCCATTAATGCTGCTTTAATGATCTGGAAGATCTGAGGACCAATGATGAATCGTCGAATTGGATTTTCTGGCTTTTCTTCTTGCAAGGGATTTTCTGTTACAAACCCTTGGAAAATGTAAGAACGTTTTTTCCAGTACTTACGACCCATATCTTCTAATGAAGCGTCCTTAAACCAGCCGCGAACTTCCTGTAGAATAGGACATGCTTCGCCGTACATTTCCATACATGGAACTTGTACTTGTACAGGGCGTGAATCAGTTTCACCTTTAATGCCTGCAAATGGAAGTTTAATAATCAAACGCTCTTTCCAGAAGAAAGTGTTTTCAGTGTCGCCATCTGGAAGGAAACGCATCGTTGCCGATTCGCCTTCTTTAATATTCCAAAATGGGTAAATTGCGTTATCACCGCCGCCTTGGGTATTATTGCCCCCTGTGCGTGATTCTTGCTCTTTGAGCTTTGCTCGGATTTCTGCTAATGATGCCATAGTTAATGCCTCCTAAAATGTTGCCTATGTGCAGTAGCGTTATTGCTACTAGTGCCTTAAAGTGTATAGCACAGTTACTACTATACACTGATATTTAGCAGACGTCAAGTGATATCTGCTGAATTTTTGAATTTATTTTATATGCCTGATAGTCTACGGATACTGTTTAGTTCGTCGTCTTGTTCGACTGTTGGTTCCATCATAGTTCCAGCAGTTGGTTCATCAAACTCAATTTCCTGTATTGCAGGGCCTGCATTAAGTTCTTCGTACTTTGCATTGATTGCTTCGATAAACGCTTTAGCCGGGTTAATGTATTGTTCGCCGTAGTCTTTTTCTATTGCTGTTAATATTGCTGTTTCGCCTTTTGGAAACTGTCCTGTTTCACGATCGAACATGCTAAGGATGTATTCAGTCACTGGTGTCTTTTGTTCTTTTTCAAGTGTAATTTCATCACCGTCGGGGCCGTCAATCTTGTCGCCTTTTTTCTTGCCGTTCATTTTGGCCTTTTGCACTGCTTGTGCATATGCATTGCCTTCTTCAAAATCATCATCTTTAGATTCTGCAAACTGTCCCATCATTTCTTCAAATGCATTATTAATATCTGATTCATACGCTTTAACTCCGCCAGGTGACACTTCTGTGCCAACTCCAGAGACAGTATCAGCCTCACCTAGTAAATCTTCAGCTGTTAGTTCTTTTGCTCTTGTTGCTTCACTTACTAGTTTGTAGATGTATGGAAACACATCTGATAGTTCTTCGTTAAACTGTTTGATAGTTAATTGATCAATCCAGTTTTCTTTAACATCTGCAGGAACATCTTCCATAACTGCTACTTCAAAAGAACCAAATGCTTCTGCATAGTAGTTTGGTTTTTGTAGACTTTCGATAGTCTTTTTAACTGACTTAATACGATCGTTTACTACACTAGTATACCCAGCTAAACTTTCTGCCATTACAGCACTGCGGCCCATGTAAGATTTAAACTTGCGGAGTTTATTCATTTCTTCTGATAAGCCAACAATGTGTGTACCAAAGTCATCAAATGGTTTGCCGCCTTCTGCTACGTGACGTGCCATTGCTCTTGCACCACTTAGATGCTTAAATGGATATATGAAGCGCTCGCCGTCTGCGCTTTCAATATATATCTTTCCAATACTGCGTGTGCGGCCACCTGCAAGTTCTGTGTTAACACTTTCAGTATGTTTAACTACTATTCTTGCTCCATCAACCTTTTGATAGCTCACACGGTTTGTTCCGTACATCTTTGATTCACTCATTGTTTCTTCTCCGCGATTTTGTGCTAAAAATTTATAATCTCTTTTGTCGAGGTTTGACTTGTTTATGTTACGAGTGTCAAACGTCATTAATCTTTTCTTGCTAAACTGTCTAATTTCCTTTAGAAAATTGTACCAATTTTGTTTTGTAATTTCGTCTTGTTCTGAAACAAAACTATCACTGTACATAATTTCAACACTTTTTTCAGATAAACTTATGCTAATTTTTCCTAAGTTTGCAGCACCTTCTTTGTAATCAAAATCAAAGAATCGTGCATCTGTAGGAACGTTAGTAACTTTGCCTTCGCCGTCACCTAACGTAACACTTGGAAACCGTCCACGTATTTTATTAAAAAGTTCTTCTGCTATTAGATCTAAATTTTTCATTGTAATATATTTATCAATAGTTTGTGCTTATGAAGATTGGCATTGGTGCATCGTAATCTTCCATATTTTCAGCTTGTGTAAACGTGTTATAGATTCTAGGATCCCAATCTTTTAATACCGCCATCATTCTTATTGCTAATAGCGTAGCACTAATTAAATCATCACTTCGACCAGCCTTTGCTTGATAACTACTACCAGTTGCCACAAAGTTTTTAAGCTCAGATATAAATGGCTTACTGTGCAAAATCATTTTATCATTTTCAATCATAGTTTTAAGTCTACTACAAGCAGTAATTTTACTGCCGTGTGTAGTATTAAAACCTTTACGGAATTTCCTGACGTGTCCTTTTCTGATTGGTTCGCTCACAAATAGACCTGGAATATTCTCTTCACCAAAATCGTTTATAACGAGAAGTGCTGCTTCGCCGATACCGTTGTTTTCAACACTCCAGTAAATTCCGTTCTGGTTCCCTGTTTCTTGTGCAAGATACTTACAGATATCTGCAAGCACTCGTACCTGCCCGGGAATAGCAGTTGTATTATGTTGCCATTCTGCAACTTGTTCATAACTTGGTA
>Ga0208646_1000450_pt1 | contig 26518 bp, 18 predicted proteins | sample AntAceMetag02UK8_FD_184762 | JGI IMG/M metagenome (GOLD analysis project Ga0208646, IMG submission 184762) | Saline lake microbial communities from Ace Lake, Antarctica - Antarctic Ace Lake Metagenome 02UK8 (SPAdes) (version 2) | ecosystem: Environmental > Aquatic > Non-marine Saline and... | reverse complement strand
TCCTCTAGCAATGCCTTTCGTTCATTTGCGGAAAGTCTCGTAAAGTATGATTTTATTGACCCCTTCTCCATTCCTCTAAGTTACTAATAATAGCTATTCTAAACTAGAGCCTTGATAATTAACCTGAGGGTGATTAATAGATCCAATTACGCCAGATTTGATTGATTCTTCCATTTGGGAGGCACCACTAACAAAACCTGTGCTTTTATCCTCAAAGACGGATCCTTTGATACCATCCCTAATGTCATCACTGAATGCCGATACTTTAGGCATTTGATGAGTGTTTCGTTTAATCGCTTTTTTCTGATCAGGAAGGGGAGAAGAACCAGCCGTCCAGCCTTCGCCGTAAATGAATATGGACGAATCAATCTCTTTAACAGCATCAGCAATCGCATTCATTGTTGGTATATCATGAATGCCCATTAAGTCAAACCTAAATCCATCGAGATGGTATTCTTGTGCCCAATAAAGAATTGATGCTATCATAAACTTCTTCATCATGGGTCGATCTGAAGCGGTTTCATTTCCACAACCGGAGGCATTGCTCCAGCTTCCGTCTTTATTTTGACGGTAATAATACCCAGGTACTTCCCGATTAAAATTTGATCCTTCCGTTTTACCAGTATGGTTGTAAACAACATCTAAAATTACTCCGATATCATTTTCATGAAACTTCTTAACCATTTGTTTGAACTCAGCAATTCTGACCTCCGCGTTATAAGGGTCAGAGGCAAATGAGCCTTCAGGCACATTATAGTTTTGAGGATCATATCCCCAATTGTATTGTGGGCTATCTAACTTAGTTTCATCGATACTATAATGGTCATAAGATGGGAGCAAATGAACATGTGTAATACCCAATTCTTTGAGGTGGTCAATTCCAGTTGCGTATTTCCCAATTTTAGTATTTCCTTCCACTAATCCTAAATATTTACCAGACAGGTTACTTCCGGAACTTTCATGAGAAGTAATGTCTCGTACATGTAGTTCGTAGATAATCGTTTCATTGGGTTTATCAATTTTTATTCGCTGATCATTATCCCAGCCTGATGGATTTGTTTTTTGAAGATCAACAATCATGGCTCTATTACCATTGACGCCTACAGCTTGAGCGTAGATACCTGGCGTTTCTGGTTGCCAAATACCATTAATTAAAATTTCAAAAGTATAATACGTTCCTGCGAGATCTCCCTTTTTATTCAAGGACCAAAGAGCATTGCTGTTGTTTTTTAAATATGCGCTTGAAGTCTTGGTAGCGCCATAGCCGGTCCTGTAAAGATTGACCCGTACGTCTTCAGCAGTGGGACTCCATATTTTAAAAACTGTTCTATTGGGGTTATAATCAAGCCAAAGAGATTCATGGACTACCGGGTAATCATTATAATTGGCGAATACTGTTGATGTTGATTGATTATTAGAAGAACAGGACATAACAATCATCAATAGTATAGGAAAATATAAATGTCTTCTCATAATAGGGTTTTATGAAAAATATTATTCGGTGAGTATAATTAATTAATATGATGCTTTTTTTTGCTGAAATTTAATTTATTACAGTAATAATATCATAATCATAATTTTCATTGAACATCAATGTTGATTTTCAAAATCATTGCTCAAAAAAGTAACGCTACCAGCTATTTAATCAAAAGAGCAACTTATCAATATTTATCGATTTAAGACATAATAAAATGCTTAAAATTCAAGTAATAAATGTTCATTAGGGTTTATTCATTGCGGTTGGTAATCCTGGTAATGTTGAAAGCCCGAATACTCCAATTGGTCGAATAAACTTTCTCAGTCACCCATCAATCTAGCATTTTTACTTCTTTATGAAGAAGTTAAATTTTACAATAACAGTTTTTCTTTTAATACTTTGTTCCAGCACTTTTGGTCAGGTGTCTCATGGATATATTGATTTGAAAGAATCTGAAGTTGCTCTTGATATTTCTTTATACCTTAAAGGAGATTGGTTATTTGCACCAAACAGACTTCTTAAAAATGCCTCAGAAATAGATAGTAGTGAATTAATAACTATTGCAGTTCCTATGAAATGGGGTCAAGTAGGCTTACCATCTCAAGGTTTTGGCACCTATTTATTAAAAATAGAAAGAGATACCAGCTCATTACTTTCTTTGAAAATCCCAGATGTGCTTAGTGCTTATGCCCTTTATATTAATGGCGTCTTAATAAAAAAAGTAGGAAAAGTTGGAATGGATGAATCAACGACCTTACCAGAACGAAAAACGACTTATTTTAATATTTCTCAAGAGCTAGGAAAGACGCTAAATGTTTGTCTTCAAATTGCTAATTTTTCTCACGCAAGAGGCGGACTTGGGTCCATTCCCATAATAAGTAGCACGCGAAAGATTTATCGACAAAAGCTTTATGAGGATACTTATGATGTTTTTCTTTTTGGTTGTCTGATTATGGGGAGCTTATTTTTCTTTGGCCTTTATGTTTCCGGTCGCAAGGAAAAAATGGCGATTTACTTTGCCCTTTTCTGTATAACGTATGCATATCGAGTGGTAGGCTGGGGCAATTATTTGCTCCACGATATTGTAGATATGCCATACAGGTTGGGACTTGTTTTAGAGTATTTGTCTTTGTACTTAAGTGTTTTCTTTTTTGCTAAATACTTAGGGCATCTCTTTCCAAAAGAGGCACCTAAAAAAATAATAAATTTCTTTGCATATATAGCCCTTGCTTTCACTGCAACTACGGTTTTACCAGTGCAAATATTTACAGGACTGATATACTATTTTTTATGGCTATTGGTCATGGTCATGGCTTTTGTCAGCGTCGTTTTTATAAAAGCGGCCATTAATAGGCGACAAGGGGCTAACCTTGCGATCTATAGTACTTTTGGGATATTTTTCATCTTCACTCTAAAGACACTCATTTTCTTCAGACTCGTTAATGATATTCTATACGTGAACTTGATTGGAGAGCTGACATTCTTCTTTTTTCAATCATTGATTCTATCCAGATACTTTGTGAATGATTGGCGCAACGCAAAAATGGAGGCAGAAGAAATCGCAATATCTAAGGCTGAATTCTTATCAGTAATGAGTCATGAAATAAGAACACCTCTGAACACGTTAATTGGAACAACTTATCATATGCTTGACGCGAAACCGCGGGTGGATCAAATGAAAGATCTATCAAATTTAAAAAACGCTTCTGAAAATTTGCTTAACCTCGTTAATAACATACTGGATTTCAATAAACTAGAACAGAATAAATTGGAGCTTGAGCACGATGATGTGGAGCTTGAATCATATATCACTAATCAAGTCAATGTCTTTCAATCAATCACTGAAGCAAAAGGTATCTATTTGAAATTTAATTATGATAATTTTTTACCTTCACATGTAAGGGTAGATAAAGGTCGACTTGGCCAGATCTTGAATAATTTAATAGGTAATGCTATAAAATTTACAATTGCCGGAGGTGTAACAGTAAATGTGAGGTCAGATGGTTATAGTAAGGAAGCTATAAATATTACATTTGATATCATTGATACCGGAATTGGTATTGATAATGAACACAAAGAAAAAATATTTGAAAGTTTCGTGCAAGCCAATACGAAGATCGCAGGTGAGTACGGTGGAACGGGTCTGGGTCTTGCAATATCTAAACGCCTATTGGACCGCATGAATAGCGAAATAGTAGTTAAAAGTGTGGAGGGCCAAGGTTCATTGTTCTCTTTTAGCTTGTGCCTTGAACCTATCATCCCGAAAGTATTTAAAGAAGTACCCCATGCTAGTAGAAAATTGGATGGTTGTAGGCTATTGCTAGTGGAAGATAATTCAATGAACATTGTTATCGCCAAGCGATTTTTAGAGAAGTGGAATGTTGATGTTACCATTGCAGAAAACGGACAAAAAGCTGTAGAATTAGTGTTTGATGCGCAACACGATTTTGATATTATCTTAATGGATTTACAAATGCCAATCCTTAACGGCTATCAAGCCGCTGCAGCAATTAGAAAGATTGGCTTTAGTAAACCAATTCTTGCGGTTACAGCTTCGGCCGTGACAGAATCAGACTTAGAAGCTAATGGTGGTTATATGCAAGATTTTATAACCAAACCCTATAGGCCAGATGATCTTTTTGATAAAATCAAAAAACACTGTTTTATCAAACAGGAAGCAAGTATTCAGTCTTAATCAACGTTGCGCCTCGGCTTTATTAAGTTCAATGAATATGTTAATTAGAACGATCATCGACATAATCGCCTAAAGTAGACCTGAAAACCTCTGGTATCTTTTCCAAGATAATCCTACCTGTTATTAGGCTGAAAGAATAAGCTTAACTTCCGTAAGGTAAAGGGCTCCATAGAACTTAAACTGATTTGAGGTTTCCTTTCCCGATTGAGGCCTTATCGTTCACAAGTTTTCTTTCTTTAGGTTTCAGTGGAACCACGTTGTACCTGTTTGACTGCTTTTATTGTAAAAAGAGGTAACCTCTCAGAAATGTCGTTTTTACATAGTGTTACTCATTCTGTATGATCTGTTTTAATTGAAATAGTATAATCCTATGTCCATTTTCGAGGTAATTAAAAATGGATGTATCTCAAAAGTATCTACGTCTTTTGATAATTTCAAGAGCTGCATAAACGAATTACCTTTAAGACTATCAAGCTTATAATGCTCATTTAATTCCCGCCTTTTGGATACTATTCCTCGATGCTTGCATCAAATAATAAGCTATAATCGGACTTCATATCTCGCAATCTTGCTCCGAGAGTTCTTAAGAACATATTAAGAATTTCCAGTTTATTGAAATTTATTGAGAAAGTTAAAACGACGACATTCTGTTTAACTAAATCATCGAGAATCAGAGAAAAGACTAATTTGCATCCCTTGAGTAAACTTACAGCGATATTAATCTTTTCAAGGACTGCTTTTCAAGAAGCAAAAAGAAAAGCTATCGTACGGAATGAGCATCAGAATCACGCACTTCAAAATCTTCTATTAGAAAAGACGATCAATATTGCTAAGTCGTCAGGTTTACCTTTTTACCTCATAGACGAGTCACAACAATCGGGCAAAGATTTCGGCACGCGATTTAACAATGCTTACAGCAAAATATTTTCCTTCGGATATGACAATGTAATCGCTATAGGAAGTGATTGTCCAGATTTGACGTCTGTAGATATTAGGAATGCTGCCCATCACATTGCTGTCCCTCATCAAGAACTAGTCATTGGTCCAGATTTGAAAGGAGGAGTATATCTTTTAGCATTAGCTAAATCCTTTTTTCAAAAGACAGATTTTAATGACATTAGTTGGAACTCCAAAACGCTTAGAGATTCTATTCTTTCTTACACCTCAGGAGGAGCTAAATTATTAGCTACCAAATCGGATATTAATGATAGCGCGGATTTTGCGCGATTGGTCAAAAGGAGCGTTTTTTTACGTGCTATTTGGCGACTCATATTAAGTTTTCTAAATAGACCTAAACGACTAGCTTTTTTCCTCTCAGATTTTGTTAACCACACTTCCACACTTCGCGGACCTCCAGTATTGATATAATTTTCGATCAATAATTTTTTAGGAGAATAGTCTGTTTGATGTTCTCCGAAACTTCAATGAATACTGATGAATAAGATCCTCTTTTGGCTTTTGCAGTCAATTGTAAGTTTGACATGCGCACAGCAAATACTTGTGACTGGCTCAGTGCAAGATGATAATGCTCAGCAAATCCCAAATGTACTCGTCCAAGTGGCCAATGCGGATGAAGGAACGATTGCGGATGCTAATGGTATTTTTAAAATAAATGTAAACCTTGGGGAGACGCTTGTATTTAGCTCATTAGGCTACATAACAACGCAGTTCAAAGTGGAGCAGGCGCAAATGACAGTGGTTCTAAACAGTGATTATCAAGAACTATCTGAAATTGTGGTTACTGCGCTGGGACTTGAAAGGTCAACAAAAAGTCTGGGCTACAATGTTCAAAGGATAGACGCTAGAGAGTTATCCAACGCGCCAGCCATTAATCTTCTTGATAATCTTGCAGGAAAGCTATCGGGTGTAACTGTCACCCAAGGGGCGACTGGCGTAGGTTCTACATCAAAAATTGTTATTAGAGGGGAGTCGTCATTTACAAACAACAATCCATTATTTGTCGTTGATGGTATGCCCATAAATAATAATAGTGTGGTCAACTTCACCAATGATGCCGCTGTAGGTTTTCAAGAGGTCGATTTTGGCAATGGAGCTATGGATTTACATACAGAAGATATTGAAAGTATTTCTGTCCTAAAAGGCGCTAGTGCGGCCGCACTCTATGGAAGCAGAGCTGCTAATGGTGTCGTCATAATAAACACGAAATCAGGAGAGAATGATCATGGAATAGGTGTAACGATTAGTTCTTCCCTGACCTTTGAGCAAGCATTTAAACTCCCAAAATTCCAAAACCAATATGGACAAGGGAATTCTGGCCAATTCGAGTTTGTCGATGGGTTAGGCGCTGGTTTAAATGATAACATTTCTTATAGTTGGGGGCCATTACTTGACCAAGGAATAAATGTCCCTCAGTTTGATAGTCCAGTCAGGCTTGCTGATGGCACTATCGTACGGGGAGGAGATGTTGCTGTTCACGGAGGAGAGCTTATTCCGGCAACACCTTTCAAATCCTATGGTGATAATTTAAAGAACTTCTATCACACGGGCATAACTACGAATAATTATGCCTCAATCAATTCCAAGTTTGCAAAAGGACAATTCAGGTTGAGTATATCTGATATGAAAAGTGAATCTATCATTCCGGGAGTGAATCTCGAAAGACAAAATGTGGGAAGCAAGTTTATTTTCAGGCCAACAACAAAACTTAAAATTCAATCTTCCATTAACTATGTGAACACAAGCTCAGATAACCGACCTTCTGGAGGGTATGGTTCAGAAAATGTGAATTACTCCTTGGTTGCTTGGGGGCCAAGATCGTTGAATATTGAAGCGATGAAAGATTATTGGCAACCTGGTTTAGAAGATTTACAACAGTACTCTTTCAATTATACGTTCTTTGACAACCCCTATTTTATTCTAAAAGAGAATAGAAATTCATTTGAACGAAATAGGCTTTTCGGTAATATTTTCGCTAAGTATTTTATTACCAATCAACTAAGTTTCTCCCTGAGAACAGGACTAGATTATTCAATTGAAGAGCGCCAATTTAGACGAGCTTTTAGTACCAATAGGTTTAGGAATGGAGGATTTGCTGTGCATAATGTGGGATATGAAGAGCGAAATACCGACTTCTTAGTCAACTATAACATTGAAAACGAGTCTTTTACCATCGACTTGGCTGTGGGAGGAATCCAATTCAACCAAAGTTTATCAACAATTCAAAATCAAGCGGTTGCTTTGGCACAACCAGGTATTTTTAATCTCTCCAATGCTGCTGTACCGATTGAGGTTTTTGAATTTCAGTCGAAAAAAAGAATAAACAGCTTTTATGGAATTGCAAAAATTAATTTTAGGGATTTTATCTTCACAGAAATTGCAGCAAGAAATGATTGGTCGAGTGCATTAGCCACACCTTCAAGTAGTGAGCACGTTTCTTTTTTCTATCCTTCGATATCAAATGCGATTATTGTTTCCAATATTCTTGATTTACCAAGATATTTGAATTTTTTAAAATTGAGAGCGAGCTGGGCACAAGTAGGAAATGATACTAACCCTTATCAAACAGTTGGTGTTTTTAACGCTCAAACACCCTATTTAGGCTCACCCACTTTTAGTGCCCAGTCAACAATCGCAAATCCAAAACTCTCTCCTGAATTAACCTCATCTTGGGAGTTTGGGGGTTTAATTGGTCTTTTCAACAATAGAATGACCCTTGATTTTTCTTATTATAATGCCTTAACACAAGATCAAATTATTTCCCTTCCGATTACTGTTGCATCAGGATACGATGAACAAGTGGTAAACGGCGGTGAGGTAAGGAGTCAAGGAGTAGAGCTCATTATGAATTATCATATTGTTTCAAATAAGCTTTTTAGCTGGTTTGCGAGCCTCAATTTTTCAAGGAACTTAACGACAGTTGAAGGTTTGCCTGAGGGCATTGATAGGCTGACCTTGGCCTATTCGAGGATATATGATAACGTTAATCAAACGGTGTTTTATCAGGTGAATGAGGGTGGAAGGATAGGTGATATGTATGGGACAGGTTATTTAAAAAATGGTAATGGCGATTTTATCATCAGTGATGATGGACTTTATATTCCAGACAATTCATTACAAAAATTGGGTAACTACAATCCGAATTTCATGCTTGGTTTCTCGCAGAGCTTTTCCTACAAGAGCCTGAATATAAACCTCGTTTTCGATTGGCGCCAGGGAGGCATACTTATCTCAAGAACTCTTGCTCTGGCTGGTGTAGCAGGACAATTGGAGGAAACAAGCGACAGGCCTGAAGCCGGAATTGTAGCGCAAGGCGTCATCAATGTAGGAACAGATGAAAGCCCACAATACGAACCGAATAGTATTGCGGTTAGTCCTGAAGCTTATTATCGCAATTTCTATGATCGAAATCACGAACAAAATAATACGTATAATGCCAGTTACTTGAAATTAAGATCTTTCAGTTTAGGATATGATGTGGGAGAAAAACTCAATTGGGAGCACTCGTTTGTCGTTTCGCTGATAGGGAGAAATCTCTTCGCGATTAGTGAAATTCCTCATTTTGACCCTGAACAATTAGCCGTTCAAGGTCAGCAATTCGTCAATGGAGTGGAAGATATGTCTTATGCATCTTCTAGGAGTTTGGGTTTAAAAGTAGATTTTAAATTTTAAAAAATGAGCAGCATTCAATATTTGGTAAAGCCTTTCAATCTCTTGGTTAAGAGAATTTCATTACCACTAGGCTTTCAAAAAAATCACTCAATTATAGCGTTTTTCTTGACTTGTATGGTGGCTTGCACTTCTTCATATGAAGAGATCAACACCAACCCGAATGCACCAATTGAAGTACAGCCGGACTTACTTTTAAGACAAGTAATCTATAATTATGGCGAGGAAATGTCTTATGAGGGATTTGTTGCTGGTAACCTCCTGTCCCAACATTTTACTATGGTTGACTTTAACCTTTTCGATAGACATGATTTAAGCTCCCCACAACTTGGAGGAAATCCTTGGCCCGTGATCTATGGTAACCTCAGAGACAATGAATTGATACTAGAAATGGCAAGGTCTACATCGGTGAATGCTGTATATGAGGGCCCAGCTTTGATTCTAAAAGCGTTTTTTGCAGCTTCCCTCACGGATATTTATGGGGACGTCCCATATTTTGAGGCACTTAAAGGAGCTGACGGTAATACTACGCCTATATATGATTCTCAAGAATCGATTTACGTAAACGAGAATGGTATATTGGATAATCTCAATAAGGGAATTGAAGCTATCTCGACATATAATGGTGTTCAACTTTTAGAAGGAGATATACTTTTTGATGGAAATTTACAGCAATGGATCCGCTTGGCTAATTCGTTGAAGATCAAGTATTGGATGAGGATCTCCGATAAGATAAATGTAAGCCATGAACTTCAAGCGATTTTCCAAAACCAAGACTACATAAATTCGAGTGACGACAATGCAGTTTTTGATTTTACTGATAATCCTCCAAACAGTTTTCGCATGTCAATTCTAAGGTCTGGAGATTTTAATCTGTTTGTCATGTCAAAAACGATGGAAAATATTTTGACTCAATTAAATGACAATAGAAAGACCGTTCTTTTCAGGCCCAATGAACAGGGCGATTATTTTGGTTTAAACAATGGTCCTGATGCGGCAAACATTTCTATTTCTGTAAGTGATTATTCTTTAACGGGTACTATTTTTAGAGAATCTACTGGATTATTAGATGCCAACTTTATGACAAGTTGGGAAACGAATTTTTTACTCGCAGAAGCAGCGGCTAAAGGCTTAATATCAGCAGATCCGAAGATTTTGTATGACAAAGCAGTTGTTGATGCTTTTGAATATTGGTCAGCAGATATGCTTATTGATTACTTATCAATAGGCAATGCTAGTTATAATCAAGAAAATAGTATAGCACAGATCATAACACAGAAATGGATCGCCAATAGTATTAATGGATACGAGAATTGGATCGAATATCGTAGAACAGGTTTGCCAATTTTAAATCAAGTTGAATCAAGCCTCAATAATGGGTTAATACCAGTACGTATGCCATATCCACCAGAAGAAGCGGCTTTAAATGGTGTAAATTATCATTTGGCAACAGTCATAAATAATAATAGTATCAATGCTAAAGTTTGGTGGGATGTGGATTGAAAACTTTTTTAATCTCAATATGCACAAATGGAGATTATGACCACATATTGGCAATGGGGGTTAATGATTTTGGTCAGCTTACTGATGATTGTCTTTGCACCTAAAGCAAAAGATGAATTTGAATTTTTTAAAGCCAAAGTACAGAATAGCCGTCTTGGTTTCTGGGTTTTAACAAGCAGTTTAGTCATATCTTGGATTTTTGCCAAATCAATAATTAATGCCAGCGATCTTGGACTGAAATATGGAATAATGGGCGGTTTAGCATATGCGTGCTATTACCTATCATTTCTAGTTGGAGGGATCGTTATATTTCATTTGCGACACAATGGCGGTTATCAGAGTGTTCATCATTTTTTGAAGGTCAAACATGGACATACCGCAGTAATTTTATTTACAATTCTTATTGCCATTCGGTTATTCAATGAGGTGTGGTCCAATACCATGGTGATTGGCAGTTTCTTCGGCTTTCAGGGTACTATTGAGTACTATAGCGCGATTATTGTTTTCACCATGCTCACATTGGCGTACGTGCTAAAAGGAGGGATGAGAAGTTCTCTTTTTACTGATGCTATACAAATGATCCTGTTTGTGGTATTTCTGATGTTGATCCTTTTTTACATCATTCCCGATATCAGTATAAGTGATTTAATTCAAGGTAAGTCTAGTGCCAATCAAGGGGGCATGAATTTGATGGTTGTGGCTTTGATTCAATGTTTTAGCTATCCATTTCACGACCCTGTCATGACAGATCGAGGTTTTATTGCCGATCTTAAACTGACAAAGAAAGCATTCATATTCGCCGGATTAATTGGATTTTTATCCATTGTGCTCTTTAGTTTAATTGGTATTTATGCTGGCAAGTTGATGCTTGATTCACCTGCAGCTGTCTCCGTAAGCCATACACTCCATATTGGTGGGTTATTGGCAATTAATCTCATCATGATTACCTCAGCGTCCTCTACACTTGATTCCACTTTTAGTTCATTTTCGAAATTGACTATCTACGATTTAAAAATATTTAAAGCCACAATCACCAATGGTCGACTGGTGATGATCTTTATCATGTTGCTTGGTACTATTCCAATATTTTTTGATCCTGCCATACTCTCTGCTACGACTATTTCCGGGACAATGGTCATTGGACTTATGCCTCCATTCATCTTTTGGAAATGGAAAATAAGGAAAAATGCCTTTAGTATAACGGTAATAATTGGAGTTCTTTTAGGATTAGTGCACGTTCTCGGGCTTTGGCCAAAAAGCTTCATTTTTTTCAAAGGAGACTATGCGGAGTTGTTATCAGTAAATATTGTTGGATCAATCATTTGTTTTATCACGTATTTGAATTTTTATCAATGGAAAAAATAAACAAAAATATAGGAGTATTAACGAAAGAATTGATTGTGTTTGGTGGCATATATAGCAACCTTGAAGCTTTGAAGGCATTTAAAAGTGAAATGGATACTAGAGGAATAAAAGCCACCAACATCATTTGTACAGGTGATATTGTAGCATATTGTGCTGACCCTGAGGAATGTATACAATTCGTGAAAAACTGGGGAATTCACGTAATAGTAGGTAATGTCGAACTACAATTAAGAAATGGTGAAGTTGATTGTGGGTGCAATTTTAATGAGAATACATCATGTGATGTGTTGTCACGGCATTGGTACCCATTTGCGAAGCATAAAATATCAGATCAATCTATTCAATGGTTACATACTTTGCCTCACCATATCAATCTAACTTTTCAAGGTAAAAAGGGTCTCGTCCTTCATGGTGGTTTAGAGGAGATTTCACAATTTATTTTCAAATCCACAGATCCACAGATAAAAAATGAAATATTAAAGAAAACTCAATCTGAGTTTATATTGGCAGGTCATTGCGGTATTCCTTTTTATGAGGAATTAAGTGAGGGAATTTGGTTTAATACGGGTGTTATTGGTATGCCGGCCAACGATGGACAAACATCAACTTGGTACTTAGAACTTACAGAAAACCAGGATTTCAAACCAGTTTATCACAAATTGAGCTACGATTTTGAGTTAGCCTCCAGTAAAATGATCCAGGAAAGCCTTCCTTCAGAATATGCAAAGACCTTAACAACGGGAGTTTGGGATAATTGTGATGTGCTTCCCGAACGAGAAGCTAAAGCTCAGGGGCAATCCTTAAATATTTAAAGGGGTTTCAAACCTTAGCGACAAATGATTTGTTTCATCAAAAAAAGAACGACTTAAACTTAGAAATATGCTAAAATGGAGCGAGATATTGGAGTTGTCTAAAAAAGGCAACCCTACACCAGAGCAAAAAATAGCCAAAACAGATGAAGCGTGGGCTGAGCAGTTAACTGACGAGGAATTTAGAGTTACTCGTAAAAAAGGTACGGAAAGACCTTACAGTTCAGACGTTTGCAGCAAATTTGATCCAGGAGCGTACAAATGTGTGTGCTGTGGAACGCTTCTTTTTGATGCAGGCGAAAAATTCGAGAGTGGGACGGGTTGGCCTTCCTTCACACAGCCTGCCAAGGAAAACGCGATTGCTTACATAAGCGACGCAACACATTTCATGTCCAGAATTGAAACTGTTTGTAATACGTGCGAAGCACATTTAGGTCATGTTTTTCCTGATGGCCCAAAACCATCAGGTCTACGCTATTGTATGAATGCGGTGGCATTAAAGAAGGTTGATGATTAGTTTTTAAAATCACTAAAACCAGTAAACCTCCACAGTTTACTGGTTTTTATTTTGAAGAGGTATTATCTTTTTCCGAACATGAAACCGCCAGATAGAGAGAGCAATTATTAGCTTCAAAAAGGTGGTTTTTAGAGGATTTCATAGAACAGGGTAAAATTTTAACCGAAATATACCGAGTGTTTGGTTTAATAATCATGAGCGCTAAAAACCAAATAATCAACGAGCTCAAACTGTCGAGTTTAAAAAAACCAATGACCGCTTCTTTGAATACTTAGTTTTTTTCAATTGATTTCTTTACCTCTTCAAAAAGATCTTTGAGACTGGATTCAGCCTTACTTGAAAGTTTTTTTAGATCACTCTTTATCTTATCAAAGTCTTCTTCAGAGACGTTATCTATTTTTCTCAAAGCTTGTTTTAAGTCATCTGATTTATTAGCCAATGAGGACTTGGCCTTTTTTAAAATTTTCTGTTGCATTCCTTTGCTGTCTTTGATTTTATCTTCAAGCTGAGCAATGGATTCATCAATTTTCTCTTTTAGTTGGGTCATATCCTTCAGCATATTTTCCTTCTCACTCTTGCCGCCTTCATTTTGCTGACAAGCTGTAAAAATGAACATGAATAAGAATAAAAAAACACTAGACTTAATGATTGATTTTAACATAACGAATTTTAAAATTTGTAGTGTGAAGTTATAAAATACTTTAAAGATTGATCAGACTAAATAAATCAAAATCAACTTTATAAATTACTGAACGGAATAGCACAGGACCTCCATTGAATAGGACGTGTTTTACGACAAAAATAAACTTAAAATAATCACTGCGTAGTTTCATTTGTTCAGTTCACATGATTAATCAATAGGAGTCTATTAAACTTCATTAAATGTTAAAAATTATTTTTAAAATACTATTCAAGCTTCAAGGTTGGACTCTTTATCAACCAAGTCCTCCGGAGGCAAAGAATTGCATAATGGTGGCAGCACCACACACCAGTAATTGGGATTTCGTATTTGCTATTAGTGCCCTTGATCAATTGCATCTTAGTCCTCGGTTTACTATTAAAAAAGAGTTTAACGTGTTCCTGCTAGGGTCGATGATTCAAAATTTGGGAGCTATTTGGATTGATCGAAATAAAGCGAAAAAATTGGGAATGACCGATTTTATGAAATCACTTTTCGATGACAATCAAACAGAGAACCTAGTCATCGTGGTGACACCAGAAGCAACTAGATCTAAAGTGGTTCAATGGAAAACAGGATTTTATTTTGCCGCTTTAAAATCACGTGTACCCATTTGCTTAGCTTTCATGGATTATGAAAAGAAGCTAACAGGTGTAGGCATGTGTTTTATGCCATCTGGCGATATTGATAAGGATATGGGGATTATCATGGATTATTATAAGAGCATAACACCAAAATTCCCAGAAAACTTTGTGACTGATGAACGCTACACGCATTAAAAACCTGAAAGCCAGAAAGAATTATTAACCAAGAAATACATGATTATAACCGAACCTACTACACTCAGCGAGCTTCAAGATAAAATTTATGGTTTGCTGAATGCTGCTGTAAATGAAAGGTCACATCCTTTTAGTTATTGTTCTTTGGCTACTGCGGGAGACCATGAGTCAGCTATTAGATATGTCGTATTGAGGTCTGTCAATGATCAATTACATCTCTTTCTTTACTCTGATTCACGAACCGAAAAAATTAGAGATATCAACATTAATCATCAAGTGGCGCTACTTTTTTATGATCCAAAGGAAAGGTTTCAATTAAGAATATCTGGACACGCAAAAGTTCATTATGAAGATGATTTTTGCAAAGAAATATGGCTTAATATGCCAGCGGCAAATAAGAGAGAATATCTGTCTAATACAAGTCCCGGAGAAGTTATTAAAGGTCCGTTGGACGGACATTCATGGATGAATGAAGACTGTATGGATCATTTCGCAGTTATTGAAATTGTTCCACATAAGTTAGATGCCTTGCAGTTAGTGAAAACAGGTCATAGAAGGGCACAATTCCATAGAGACCGTGATGACTGGAGTAAGACTTGGGTAGCTCCATAAAATAACGATTCACCTAAAACCAAATCTCCTCACAATACTAAAAAGCATTTTTAATGTTCATTCAGAAAAAGTACACATTCAAAAACATGATGAATTGGACGCAGCGAGAGCTACGGTTTTTTCTCATTTACTCTACTGCGATTGCTGTATTATACGAGGTACTTGGCCTTACGTGGCTGCAACTACCTTGGACACCTCTTGCGCTTATAGGCACGGCTGTTGCCTTTCTAATCGGTTTTCAAAGTAATGCAGCTTACGGACGTATATGGGAGGCTCGGCAAATTTGGGGAGGAATAGTTAATGATTCTCGCTCCTTAGCGATCATGGTTATTGACATGATCAACAATGAATATTCTAAGAATGAAATGAGTGATGCTGATTTAGATGAAAATAAAAGAATTATATTTTATAGACATTTTGCTTGGCTAACAGCTCTCCGATATGCGATGAGAGCGGAACGAACATGGGAAACGGCAAGAAATTCGAAGGCGAATAAAAAATGGACGGACGTTTTAAAAATACCCGAATTTATTATGCCATTTGAAGAGGAGCTAGATAAATACCTTTCGTCAAAAGAAAAAGATATTGTGATGTCAATGACAAATAAGCCGGCAGCCATAATGAAGTTGCAGTCATCACATTTTAGAAAGCTTAAGCAATCTGGTCACATCTGGGAATTCTCTTTTCTTGAATTTGAGAATAAAATTTCTACGCTTCTTACACATCAAGGTAAATCAGAACGGATTAAAAATTTTCCTTATCCCAGGCAGTTTGCCACAATTGGTTATGACTTTGTAAACCTTTTTATACTATTACTCCCTTTTGGAGTGATCCCAGAATTTGCTAGAATTGGGTTGAATTTTATTGATACTTTCCCACTCATTGCCTCCAATTTTGTTTGGCTTGGCATACCATTCAATGCTACAATCTGCTGGATATTTAATACCATGCAAAGAATAGGGACAGTAGGAGAGAACCCATTTGAAGGTTCTGTAAATGACGTACCAATCTCAACTATTTCAAGAGGGATAGAAATTGACTTAAGAGAAATGTTAGGAGAAGCGGAAGCAAAAATTCCAAAACCATATCCGATAGTTATGAACTGCCAGATGTGAAAAATCAGGTTCGCTCTTTCGCAGCGTTTTGAAACCCAAGTGTGTTTGCTTTATTCTACACTAAAGGCGTACTGCTTAAACGGATATTGATCAAAATGCAAAAGCTTTTGGTCGACAAAATTAATTTAAGACAAGTAGGAGTTTACCCAAGAATAAATGATTCTCAGGCTTTATATAGGGGACTTATTCTCCCTCAACTCTCACTGATTTGCCATAAAATTGTCCTCTTCTAAATGCATCAGATAATGCAGGAGGAATTTCCGCTTCTGCGAGAATGAGCTTTGCTCTATTTTGTTGTGTTATAGCGTGCATTTCCTGCTCAAGAGCAACGGCCATTGACCTACGCTCTTCTGCTTTTGCATGAGCAATCTCAAGATCAGCTGCCGCTTGATCTATTTGCAGCTTTGCTCCAATGTTTTTTCCAATATTAATATCGGCAATGTCAATTGACAGGATAGTATAAGCCGTACCAGCATCTAACCCATTGGATAGCACGTGCTTTGATATTTCTTCCGGTTTTTCCAAAACACTTAAATAATGCTTGGCTTCACCGATCTTAGAGATTATTCCTTGACCAACTCTAGCTTTTATCGTCTCTTCACCTGCTCCACCAACTAACTGTTCTAAGTTTGTTCTGACAGTCACTCTGGCAACAGCAATCAATTGAATTCCATCAACGGATACCGCGGTAATAGAAGGAACCAGAATCATATAAGGAGTGATAGATATTTGGACAGCTTCCAATACATCACGACCGGCAAGATCTATCGCAGTTGCTTGTTTGAAGCTTATGCGAAGATTAGCTTTATCTGCTGCTATTAATGCTTTTATGACATTAGTCAAGTTTCCGCCAGCGAGGTAATGAGTTTCTAGCACCCTAGAGTCAATGTCTTTTAGACCAGCCTTTAAGGCAAGAATAAGTGATTGAACGATGAGTGCTGGAGGTACTTTTCTGAAACGCATGAAAACCAACTCAAGCAAATTGATCTTAACGCCTGAGAAAATAGCCGTAATCCATAAGCTTATTGGAAAAATGTATAGAATAATCCAGAATGCTACAAGGCCAATTCCAAGGGTAACTAAAGTTGAAATTTGTAAAAAATCTGTCATTTGTTCGGGTTAAGTACGGAATTTACAGCTATTAATTAGTTTAAAAATAGGAAAGCTGTCGATGTTTTTTATTAAACTTTTTGATCTACGATAATCATGAAGATTAAAGCTTAGGAATATCATTTTTTCATCACTTAAAACAACCTTTTGAAGCGCAAATTTCTAAGAAAGCAAAAGGCTTTAAAGCGTAAAGACATATATGTTTTCTTGTCAATTAGTTACTCCTAAGAATACACCTATCATCTAATTTATTATGGAATAGTTTGGTTTTATCAATAAGTTTAGAAGTTAATACTCAAGCCAAAGTAAGGAGATATATATTTTGTCGCTTCGAAACCATTATTTTCCGTAGGGGTAAATGCCCAGTAATAATCTACGCCTGCAGCCATCCATTTGTTTAGGTGATACATTACTCGAACTTTAGCCAATGAGTTTTCATCAAAGCTAAAAGCATCACCTAAATCAGACAAGTTGCCTTTGAAGTAGGAGCCCTGTAAAGTAATTTTATCCGCTAATCTCTCCATGTTGGCATTTACTTCTACAAATGCTGGAGATTCTTCACTAATGTCATCTGGAATCATCAGACTTCCACCAATTGTAATTTTTTGTAGTATATGCCCTTTGAGGCTACCATAGATACCAGCGGTTTTATTGACATTGGCCAGCGCGAGTATTCTTGCGTCTTTGTTCAACTCATAAGTGGTATTAAAAAACTGTGGTAAATAATGTTCAGAATAATTGAGCCTTTCCAATCGTATATCAGTACTTAATATATTGGCAATAAAATGAAAGCGAAAATTCAATCCCACACTAGCCCCGCTACCATCTTCAAACCCATTATTTAAAGCATCAGGTTGGGTGTTAGCATCGTAAAGCACGGTTAATGTATCTGTTAATGCCTGCGATGCGGTGTTGAGTCTGCTATAATTGGCAAAAAAGTCAATTTGAATAAATGGTACATTTAATAACGTAATACCCATATCTAATCCAAAAGCACCAATTCCATCTTTTGTTAACGAGTATTGACGGCTACCAGTTTCGGTCTGATCACTGTCTTTAATAAAAGTGGCCCCAATTTCTGTGGTTTTTATAATAGGAATAGACAATCGACTTAAAGGCCTTACATATGGTCTGATTGCAAATAGATTGAATGAACTCATGTTGAAGTCACTATACATTCCTTCTATGCCAAATAATGATTTAAAATTCACATCATAATGTAATCCTAACTTACGCTTTTCAAAGCTTGTCGTGTTGGTGTAATTATTGATTAGTCCACCAAATCCAATCATGGTATTGTTGAGTTGCCCAACTTTTACATAAACAGGGTCGCGTTTTTGCACGCCGTATCTGATATACGTGATGAGTCTTGCTACGCCAACACCATCCTTAAACATTTCCGTCCTTATTTTCTTGTCCTCTAGGCCATATAATATTGGGACATTTAAACCAACACCCACTTTTCCAATGGAAAACTCTGGCTGAAGGGTCAATCCAGCATAATACTGATCATCAATTACCGTCATTGTAAATCCACCATTGAATGACCCACCATTAGTACCAGAGCTCATTGGCGCACGAAAGTCTTCTGCATGAAAGTCTTTTTCCACCTTCTCAGTGTCGAGTTTATCGTCTGAGGGTTCAATGTTGACATCCTCATTTTCAATCTTTTCTTTTCCTTGACTGGCAGTAGAGTCATTGGGGACTACTAATGGATTCTCTTCCTGTATATCCAATGAATCAGTGGCCGGCAATTCAAGGGATTTAATATTTTTTAGCGTGTCGCTAGGAATTGTTTTGATGATTATACTCTCGTCAATTACATCTTTCTCTAGTAAATCAGCCGTATCACCTTCTTTCAACGTATCGGAGCTTACTATACTTGGTTGACTGGCTTTATCCGATATGTCATCCAGGGAATTAATTTTTGATTCATCAATTTCAATCTGATCAGAATATTTTTTCTTCTTTTTCTTAGATTTATCATTTTCTGACTCTTCCCATAGATATGAGTAATCCGAATAATCATCAGCTTCTTGTTCTTCACCCATTGCTGAGATATTAAGGCCGCAAAAACATACTAAAAGAAAAAATATCCTCATGTAACACATAGCTAAATAAAATTTATTTGAGTCATTAAGCCGTAAATCTAACTGATTCATCCAATAGATGAAAACATATAATTGCTCTAGTAAATTTTCAATCTTTTATAGATCAATTGATTGAATTAACTTTAAGCTAAATGATGACGGAATTTCAAAGAAAGAAGCTTACCCACTTCTTTAATATATTAGACTTCAATAGGACCAACCTGCTGGAAATAGAGGATTTTGCTGAATTAAGTGAAAACATTAGAGAGACATTTAAATTTGATGATGGAGGCAAGGAGCATCAGAGGATAGTGAAAAAATGTACCCGTTTTTTTCACAAATTACTTGAGCAGATAGGCCATCAAAAGATGTCCGTTGATTTGAATGAATGGCTGCATTTTTCGGGTAAATCGACGATAGAATCTGAGGATGAGGATATCCTTGATGAATACGTGGATCAATTTATAGGTTTCTTTTTTGATCTTTTCGATGCTAATAATGATGGGTTTATCTCAAAGGATGAATACAAACAACTATTTCAAATTTACCGGATAGATCAGGATTTATTAAATGATTCGTTCAAAAAAATAGATAGAAGTGGAGATTTCAGACTTTCTAGATATGAACTTTTATACGCTGGAAAAGTGTTTTTTACATCTGACGATCAAACCCTCCGCGGGAACTGGATCTTTGGTGAGCTCAGTAAATAATAAACTTGTTTAGCTGAAAGAGAGCCAAGCATATCAATAATTGGTTTTTATATAGACTTTTTGGTCGTTTAAAGTGTGATTTCTGTTTCTCAACAAATTGACTTTCAACGAGTAAAGACTTAACTATCCTTAAAATAATTAATCGTTTAAAACATTTACCATGTTTACACGACTGAACATTTATAGTAAGTTAATTGAATTGTTTGCTGATAAAATTGGTTAATCATTCAATTGAGTATTTAACTGAAAACTCGAAAATTTTATGAAACACAACGGGAAAGAAACTGCATTTCCAGCGATAATGCAGATAAGTTTCAAAAACATCATCGAAACATTAAAGAAGCAAGCGTTGAGTTCAGAAGAGTTTGAGGCTGTTTATGCCAAACATTTATTGGATGAAATTAATGAATTTCCAGAATTAATCACTGGAATTGCAGACGGCACCCCAATGGATAAATATGGGTCTATTGTTCAAAAACTTAGCAATCGACTTTTCCCCGAGGAGCTACAAACAAACGAAATTAAAGCGTTAACACCTCCTTTTCAATACGAGCCCATACTTGTATCCAAGCGATTTGAAAATATCATTAAAAATTCAGGGGGTACTTTTTCGCTGACCATGAAGGATATTGATGAGGATATGTATTACCTCTATTGTTGTTATTTTATTTTAGGAAAATACTATGGTTACCCAGTTTCAGGTGGTGGACCAATGAACGTTGAGATCTACGATGAGAATTTAAATATCAATAAGATATATAAAGTACTCATTAATGCTGATATGACTGAGTTTGAACCTACAGACGAGGCGATAGACATTACACGTGAGGATTATGAAGCCCTAATGGAAAACTTTGGGGATATAACATTTTGGAAAGAAAAATTTCCTCCGAATAGCTGGATAATGAGGGGATTAAATATTTTAAATCTGGTCGATGTTACTTTAGATGAGTCTATAACCTCCATTACTTCCAACCTTCTGGTCAAGTCCAACGATATTTTTGAGAAGATTCAAGCTGGTGTTAGACGATTGTTACACAATCAAAGCTTAGAAATTGGTGTTCTGGTATTAGAATTTGACAAGCTAGTCAAAATCAAACATGAAGAAGCACCAAGTATTTTATTGACCGCAGGAGAAAGCCTGCATTGTCAATCTGAAATGTGCGGTTACACTTATGGTCAATTGATGAAAAGTAAGGAGGCTCTCGTAATTACAGACACAAAAAAATATCATGAGAAATCCCAAGGTGGCTTATCTGGCAGATTGGCTGCCTCTTCATTTGGTAGTTACATAATAGCACCATTAATTCATGAAGATGAGCTTTTAGGGTTTATGGAGCTTGGAGCAAAAGAGACTTTCAAGTTGACTAAGGGTTCTCTAGTATTACTTGGTGAAGTGCTACCAATCTTAGCCATGGCTCACAAGCGTTTTATGACGGAATCACAAAACCTGATCGAAGCTATTATTCAACAGGAGTGCACTACAATACATCCTTCAGTCAAATGGAGATTTGAAGAAGAAGCAGAAAAATTCATGCATAAAAAGATCAATCACGAGGATCCGGTTTTTAAGGATATCGTTTTTGATAATTTATATCCATTGTATGGCCAATTAGATATTAAGGGATCTTCTGAGCGAAGAAACAAGGCTGTCAGTCAGGATCTTATTAAGCAAATAAATGCTGTTGAAAAGGTATTAAAATCTGCCTTTGAGCAAACCAATATGCCAGCTTATGAAGCGCTTATCTTTAGATTGGAATTATACAAAAAAGAACTTGGAACAGGTCTTTCAGCAGGAAGTGAACATAAAATTTTAGCTTTTCTTAAATCCAATATCTATCCAGTTTTTAGTCATTTGAAAGAGATCAATGATGATTTAGGGTCATTAATTGATGAGTACGACGCAATGTTAGATCCCGAAATACATTCTGTATATGAAGCTCGTAAGAGTTATGATATGAGTGTGAATCTTATCAATCAACGATTGGCTTCCTATTTAGATGAAAAGCAAGTCGAAGCTCAGCAGATGTTCCCTCATTATTTCGAGAGGTATAAAACGGACGGTGTAGAGTTCAATATGTATATTGGTCAGTCCATTGTTCGAAATGAAGAATTCAATAATATTTATTTAAAAAACCTTAGGCTCTGGCAATTGGCAGTCATGTGCGAGCTTGAGAATACATTTAAGAATCTTCAGAACGAGCTAAACTCAACCATTGAGGTTGCCTCTTTGATTCTTGTATATAACACTCCACTTTCTGTACATTTTCGTATGGACGAAAAGCAGTTTGATGTCGAAGGAGCATATAATGCTAGATATGAGATTATTAAAAAGCGCGTAGATAAAGCGCATATCAAAGGAACAAAAGAGAGAATCACTCAGCCCGGAAAAATAGCCATTATATATTCACAGGAACAAGATGCCGTTGAATATCGAGAATACATTTCTTTCCTAACGTCAAAGGGTTATTTAAAGAAGGGCTATGAGGATTTATCACTCGAAGACTTACAAGGTGTATCTGGCTTGAAGGCCCTTAGAGTTGACGTATCTTACAGTAGCGGATTTAATGTAGATGATTTAATGAAGGAAATAGAGCAAAAAAATAGTTCTGTAAACGTTAATGAGGGGTAACAGTCATATTTCTAAAAAGAAAAGCTTCAATGAATTGATTTCATTGAGGCTTTTCTTTTTATTAAAAATCTATAGCAAGTATCTATATTAAGATGTTCCTAGCTTTTTGAGGTGGAGTACATGTGATCCAACTGCCTTGAGCATTGTGCTATACTCATGATAAGCGATATTATACTCTTCACATGTTTCCTTCACTATTTGACTTATTTTCGGGTAATGAATATGGCTAATGCGGGGGAACAAATGATGTTCTATTTGGAAATTAAGTCCTCCAAGCAGCCAAAACAAAAGCTTACTTCTAGTGGCAAAATTCGCTGTTGTACTAATCTGGTGAATTGCCCATTCCTTAGTACTAGCAATACTATGTGAATGAAAATCTGTAGCTTCTACAACATGTGCTAATTGAAAAACAACACTAATGGCCAAGCCTGTCGTTAAAGTTATTGTTGCAAAACCAATAAGCCAAGATAACCAACCAACAGCAATGATTGGTATTACAATAAATAATCCAACATAGATAATCTTAGTACACCAGAAAATTAAATGTTCATAAAAAGGCAAGGCTTTTTTCTCTGATTCTTTGTTAATCTTTCCTGTAAAATACTTTTCAAAGTCTTCATAAAATATCCAAGACAAATAAGTGAGAGGATACAATGCAGCCCAATATATATGTTGATATTTATGAAACCAATATCTCGGCTGACCATCATGGAGTCTCATAAATGGCTTCACATCAATATCATTATCAATACCCTCAATGTTAGTGAAAGTGTGATGGTTCACATTATGCTTCTGTTTCCAATAATGAATACTGCCTCCTAGGATATTTAAAAAATATGCTGCGATTTCATTCACTACTTTATATTTCGAAAAGGCCTGATGACCTCCTTCATGCATTACATTGAAGCCAACTGCGGCAAAATTTAAACCCAATAGCATACAAAGTGCGATTGATGTGATCGCATTTGAGGTAAACGCTATCAATGTGACGTATAGTATTGGAATACAGGAAATAATAATTACACTTTTAAATATCAACTTATTGCCTCCCTTGAGACTAATATTATTTGTCACAAAATAATCATCCACTCTTTTGCGTAATTCATTAAAGAATGTGTGACTTGCTTTTTCAAACTTATATGTATTCATTTATTGCTAGATTGAATGATGACTAAATTTCGCCGCTTTAAATCGCCCTAATTTAATACAATCGAAGGGATATCGAATAATATTTTTTATTTGCGTTTCAACACTAAAACTTTTGTGCCCTGAAATGTTCATTTATTCTCAAAATAAAATCTTTGCTTTTGTCTAAAAAACACTTAGACGGTGATTTATTTCACCGACTATTTATGAGATTATTCTGCTCTTTTTCAAAATAGCGCACGGTTTGGACCCAACTAAATGTACGCTGATGAACACATCTGCATTCTTGATATTTTGTAACACCTTGATATATAAAGGAATAACCTCATTGGCATAGTGATTGAATATTGGAATCCTGTAGAAAATGGCGATCTAAAAAAATATTTGGTTTGTCGTTCAGTACTTAACCTCGTTACAAATGCTAAGAAATTTTTTAAAAGTCGCCGTTCGAAACCTTCTTAAAAATAAAGTTTATGTCGCCATCAATATTGTTGGACTTGGGCTCGCGCTCGCCTGTTGTATTGTTGCTTATTTGAATTCAAAATTCAATTGGGATTTCGATAAGCACCATTCGCAGATAGACAATATCTATAAGATTAATCACATTAATGAAAATCAAGGTGACAGCAGAGAATATGGAAGAGTCCCCATGCCTTTGACAGATGCTATTAATAATGATTTTGGCAATGTAGGAACGGCTTTTCGTCTTGAGAATCATGTATTCACCGCTCGAGATGTTGAAATGGACAAAGTCTTCAATACTGCGCTTGCCTATGCGGATGAAGGTTTTCTAGAATCCTTCACGTTTAAAGTAATAAGTGGAGACCCTTCCGCGTATCATCGTATCGATGAAGCTGTGGTGACTCAGGAGTATGCTAGGAAATTTTATGGAGAAGAAAACCCTCTAGGCAATATAATTACGGTTTTTGATGATACTGGGATGAGCTTCAATTTTGTCATCTCATGTGTTGTGGAGCAACCACCTCAGAACACCTCGGTAATGTTCGAATTGTTGGTGAATTTTGATAATCGCTATAGAATGTATGACGATAATGTTAAAAATAATTGGGCTTCATTTGCTCAAAACACTTTCATGTATTTCGAAGACCCAAATAATGTGGAATCTTTCGAGCCTTTGATGGATCAATACTTAGCAGTTCAACATGCGGCAAGACCGGACTTTCAAGTAAAAAACTTCATGTTACGACCAATGAATACACATGGAGCTGTTTCAAGAGATATACGCTGGACTGGGCTAAACAACCAAATGCCTACAGCGGCGGTACTCACACCACAGATTATGGCATTACTTATTTTATTGGTTGCATGTTTTAATTTTACCAATACGGCCATTGCTAATTCAAATCGCAGATTAAAAGAAATAGGTATTCGCAAGGTGCTTGGGGGAACAAGAAAACAGTTGATCAATCAATTCATGACTGAAAACCTCACCGTTTGCTTCTTAGCACTGATATTATCTGTAGGAATAGCTATTTTCTTAGTCCCTGTATACAGCTCCATGTGGGAGGAAATGAATCTGCAAATAAGTTTTACGGATGATTATAGGCTCTATATTTTTCTTGCTGTGTTGCTTTTATTTACCACAGGGTTAGCAGGCCTTTATCCTTCATTATATATTAGCAAATACCGTCCGGTAAATATTCTCAGAGGTAGTATGAGCATTGGTGGAGCTGGTACGTTGACTAAAGTATTGTTAGCCATTCAGTATACCTTAACTGTGATTGCCATATTCGCGAGTGTAGCATTTATTCAAAATGCACGTTATCAAGACTCTTTAGACATGGGCTATGACCAAGAGCAAATCATTGGCATCAACCTACTCAATGAAACCCAATACCAAAAAATACGGGCTTCTATGTTTTCAAATCCAAGTGTTGTCGCTGTAGCAAGTGCGAAAAATCACATTGGCAGAGGAAATTATAATTTGACGCTAAAAAATCAAGATTTAGAATTTGATGTCAGTATGCTGGATGTTGGCATAGGTTATATGGAGTTAATGGGTTTAGATATTGTAGAAGGGCGATCATTTTCCAAAGAACTGGAGGCGTCTGATAGTCAAAATTCTATTCTGGTAAATGAGAAAATGGTGGAAGAGTTTGCTTGGTTGGAGCCTATAGGCCAAAGAGTAATAGTCAATGATTCAACTACTTTAACGGTAGTGGGGGTTGTTAAAAATTTCTACATGTATGGTTTTTGGGCACCTTTGGAATCCGTTGGCATCCGTCTTAGTAGTTTGAAATTCCAAGATGATGGAACGTATAGCTTTATTGTCGCCAAGACCAATATAAATGATGTTCAGGAAGTCTATGCATATCTTGAAAGTGAATGGAATAGTAAAATACCCAACAAAACTTTTACTGGCTTCTATCAAAATGACTTATTGAGAGGTGCGAAAGAAGTAAACAACAATATCTTGACCATTTTTAGCTTTTTAGGCTCGGTGGCTTTTATTCTTTCTTGTTTGGGCTTATTTACCTTGGTGTCAATCAACTTAATTAAAAAGACGGTTCTACCCTGATCTTAATGGAATGACTATTTTACGACAAAAAATGTTCACTGAGAATTTTTTCAATTTGCTATTGGATTTAGAATCGGGCTGGGAGATCAAAACAGGATCCACGAATTAAGATAA
>Ga0208646_1000449_pt1 | contig 26525 bp, 22 predicted proteins | sample AntAceMetag02UK8_FD_184762 | JGI IMG/M metagenome (GOLD analysis project Ga0208646, IMG submission 184762) | Saline lake microbial communities from Ace Lake, Antarctica - Antarctic Ace Lake Metagenome 02UK8 (SPAdes) (version 2) | ecosystem: Environmental > Aquatic > Non-marine Saline and... | reverse complement strand
ATCATTTGACAGGGATAGGTATGTCCCTATCAAAAAAAACAAATAAAAATAACCTAGAAGAGACCTAAAAACTGAAATTGAAAAGCACAAGTATTAGGTGCGGGTCAACAGACATAAAAACCAATTAGAATAATGCGATATGATCCTCGAATAATGATATTTAAATCACCTGTCATTAGTTTCCGTACAGACACTACCTAATTCAAGTTTCGGGTCCTATTACCCGCAAGGTTGGACTTAAATTATCAGGAGGATCAATGTTGTAATTACAATCACCCATAAGCGGATCAACCAAAACCAAATAAGAGTCTTATGAACAAAAAACAACGAAGATCATGAATATATTAGCCAATTACTTAATACCATGAAAAGTAAAATCCTTTATACCATTGGCACTTTCTTTGGAGCGCTAACGCTGAGCGTAGGGTTAAGCATTTTTATAATATGGTGGGGGCAAGGCACTTGTTCGCTTTCCCATTAATCGACTTTGAAATTTATGGTTTTTTTGGATATTAATTTCCACCCCAGTGGCCATTATTGGTCTTTTCCTCCTCCTATTCACTATTGGCCAAAATTACCCGAATTTTTATTGGAAAACGATCGCATCGCTGCTGCTTTTACTTTGCAATATTCCAGCACTCTATATGGTTCTGGAGAAGCATTCAGATATTGATCGCCGCGTTTATTTCAAACTGGTAAACGTGAGTCAGTCAGACATTGTCTCGTTCAAAATTTCAGCCTCCACGTTTAAAAAAGAACTAGAAAACCTGCATATCGGTGAGTCGACAGTATCGAATTTTTATCCCAAATATTTGAGCGATCCAAGAGGAAGTGTTCCATTATTAGATACCGTGACCGTAACCATTACCACTGCCAATGGAGTGACCAAGTCAATATTCCCAGATCTTTATAAAGGAAGCTGTGCAATCATTCTCATCGATGAGAACTTCCAATTAGCATCCAAATTGCCCAGCAGTTTTAATCATTAAAAAGCCTTAGCGTATAACCTAAAACACTCTTCACCTTTCCAAAAAGAAACCGCTAAATTAGTATAGCCCAAACAAGCACTAAGACGAGTACTTTTGCATCATCTAGCAAACAACAAGATTTGAATATTCTTACTTTACCCCAAGATTTAATAACGGATTACTCCTCAGGTGTACAAATCGTAGATTACCGAGCGTCAAGAGAGTCTTCCAAGCAGCAGGTCAATCTTTCTATGAACACCTTTAGCTTTTTGTTAGAAGGCCATAAAGAAGTCATTAATGATACTGCAACAATTGCCATCTCCAATGCGGATTTTCTTATTATGAAGGCTGGAAAATGCCTTATGACGGAAAAATTCGCCTCCTCAACGGAAGCATATAGGAGTATTTTGCTGTTTTTCCCTAATGAAGCTGTTTTTCAATTTTCAAGAAAATATACGCTCAACTTAACCAAAGAAATTGCGCCTAAGACCATCCAATCTATTTCTTACGATCAATATCTTCGCTCTTTTGTAGAGAGCCTGATTGAATTAGATAATCGATCAGCGGAGACCAAAAATAAATTACTTCAAGTCAAGTTTGAGGAATTAATGCTCTATCTGACTGACCTATTAGGTGCGGACTTTCTATCTTCATTGATGCTGGATATGGATCCCCACAATTTCCATTTTTTAAATGTAGTGGAAAATAACAAACTCAATAAGTTGACCTTAAATGAACTCGCCTTTTTATCTAATATGAGTCTTTCGACCTTCAAGCGTGAGTTTGAAAAGCATTTTAAGGAATCCCCCAGCAAATGGTTTCAAGAACAACGATTAGAATATGCGGCCTTTTTACTTAAAAATGAAGTCAAACGACCATCAGACATCTACCAAGAAGTCGGCTATGATTCTTTGACCAATTTCATTCAAGCATTCAAAATACAGTTTGGAAAGACCCCAAAACAATACCAATCAGATTGAGCTTTTAGCAATACTTTTTGACCTGAGCGTAGACCAACTTCTTTGCTAAAGACCTGCAACTTTGTATTCTTATTAAAATACTAACGATATGAAAAAGCTCATTATGTTCATGGCATTAATTGCCCTGTCACAAATAACATTTGCACAAAAAACTTTCACCCTTTCTAGTAAAACGCTCGGTGGTGAAGCCACTAAGCTAGAAGAGTTTAATGGTTTTGGATGCTCTGGCGAAAACCAATCTCCCCAGTTATCATGGAAAAATGCACCTGAAGGCACCAAAAGTTTCGCCATAACCATGTATGATCCTGACGCGCCAACGGGCAGTGGCTGGTGGCATTGGGTTGTCTTTGATATTGAGGCCAATGTAAAAGAACTGGTAAAAAACGCGGGTAATGTTGCGATGAATCTAGCACCTAAAAATGCTATCCAGAGTGTCACCAATTATGGTGCTAAAGGTTATGGAGGACCCTGTCCACCAGAAGGACATGGCTTACACCAATATGTCATCACCGTTCATGCCTTGAAAACCGATAAGCTTGGGTTAGACGAAAATACCAACGCTGCTATTGTTGGTTATTATCTATACAACAATACGCTAGCCAAGGCAAGCATTGTGGCCTATTATCAACGAGACGCAAAGTAGACCTGTATCCGAAATATGTAACAAGCAAGCCACTATTGGCTTGCTTGTTACATATTTATCAAAAATTGACTTGGTGAAGTCCTGAAAACTAGAAAAGTAATTTTTATCTACACTCGATAGACAATCGAATTTTTCATTGAGAATATTCAAGTTGCTCATTCTCCCTTTTGCAAAAAAGCTGAAACCTCACTAGCACCCCTAAATAATCGACCACCGCAGAGCGTGAAGATTATTATAAGAAATTAAGGTTCTCGATAAAACCGAAAGCAGAGGTTATTCTTTCTACCTCACTTAATCAAGAACCCCCAAGCAAGTTCTCGCAGTATCATGTTGGATACTTCCTTTTTGTTCGATACACGCTTCGGAGAACAGAACCCACAATGTAGGAATAAATGAAACCATCAAACGGCAGAAAACTTATCAAAAGAAATAATCATTTCTGAGTGGATGTAAAACAGTGGCTAGCATCTCATGCTCAGGTAATTTCTTCCACATAAAAAGGAAAATTGGCATGTGCCGAATAGTTACGATTCTCATGAACGTAAACGAATAAGCGGTACGCTCCGGCCTTATCTGGCGTTTTGAAGCTGATCTTTTCATTTGCATCACTGCCTATCAATCCTGTAACTTCTTCCGGTACCTCTTCATAATCTCCGCCTGAAGCATCAGAATCACTCTCAAGCAAGACAAACCATTGATAGGCCAAACCAGCCTTCGGATCGATCACTTTCACTTCGGCCTTATAATTTGTTCTCGGTTGAAGTTTCACACTGCTCTTGGATACTTTATTATCAATGGTTATATCCTCGATTCTTTGGCATCTCTCCTCTGGCCACTGACCATTCCAGATATAATGCATCACATCGACCACCTCAGTTTTTTGTCCATCTGGGTTAAACATGCCAAACCAAGTGGGTGTACGCTCTTGCTTTTGTCCCCATAAGAAAACAAAGGAACCAATACATTGGTGGTTCAAAGGGGCAATCGCCGTATTGTAGCGATGCAGAAAAGCATCCGCTTTTTTCGAACTATGGTCTTCGATAGGCGCATTCCATTTCGTCTTTTTCACTTCCCAATAGCCCGTCGCTCCCCATTCGCTGACTATTAGCGGACCATTCCATGCTACTTCTTTTAGTAATTGGGGAAGTCTTATGAGCTCGCCATAAAGCTGCACACTAAGTGCATCAAGATCCGTCGCTCTAACTTTTATTTCCGCCACATTTTCCTTGTCCATTCCAGCCAATGATGTTGTCGTCAAATGATGAGGATCCACCTCATGAATCATTTTCGAAATATCATTGACAGCATCCCACACACGCGGATTCTTGCCATGTAAGTTTAGTTCATTGCCAATACCCCAAATGATAAGTGCCGGATGATCTTTTAATGACAATACTGCCTCTAAGATGCTATCTAGTTGGTTTTTTACTGCTTGCTCATCGTTATAATCAAAACCATGGCGCTCCCTAGCTACCTCGATTCCCATCATCACTTTCAGACCATATTTGTGGGCTTCATCCAACACCTCTCTACCTGTCTGGTCGCCATTATCAATACGCCAAGTTCTAAAGGAATTAGCTCCATGCTCGGCTAGCTGTGGAATACTGGCAAACTCCAGCCCAGCACCATTAATCCTGAATGGTTTTCCGTCTACAAATAATTGAAAACCATTGGTTCCTTCAATAATGGATGCCTTAGAAATGCTGTTCGTCATATGCTCAGATAATATTGGAGCGGCAAATTAACAAAACAGTCCAGGCAACCGTGCGTATTATCGAGATTTAAAAGAAGTGCGTACTTATGCTATTATGGAATTGCTCATTGGCATTGTTCAGCATATTAGATAAAGTCTACATACGGAGGACAACACATTCCACCAAAACAGATACCTTTGAAGGCACTTGTTAATGTAATTATCTTATGGATTTCATGCAATAAGACCTTTTGGGTATTGATTAAATCGAAAGGCTTCTGCGATCAAATAGCATTGTCTCGGATCAGACCAATCACAGTTTTAACTTATGAGACAATCCTAACATAAGCGTATGTCTATGCTGCATTTCACTCTTTGTATTGACCAACCAGTGGAAGTAACCCATATTGATATCAAAACTACCAACCTTGTAATGGAGTCTTGCCGTAGCTCGATTTTGGCTAAAAAAATCAACTGCTATCTTAGATCCGTTGAAAAGAAACTCTTCAGAAATTTCAAGGATAAATCTTTCCGTTAAAGGATAGGAAACCCTTATTCTATTTCTAAATCGCCAATTAAATTGGTGTCCATCTAAAATCTCCCCTTGTTGCACTTTACTCAGATATCGTTGCTCTACCATGGTTCGAAAAGACGTCTTCCATTTCCCCAACTTTGTAGTATACGTAAGCGCCTGAAATGGTCGCATCTCCGGTAGTGACAAATAAGTACCAACGCTCAGCTTATGGTATTTGAAATAAATGAGCCCGCCTGTCAATGTAAAATGCTTCGCAACCTTCATATTTCCACTCACCCAAAAAATGTCCTGATGTGTTTGCTCACGCTCCAAAAAGGTACGGTGATGCCATAAAAACGTCGCTGAAAAACACTCATTGACTTTTATACTTTCAATCACTTCTACCCAAACCATAGATTCATTCGTCTGATCTTTAGACTGGGAGAAAACAAAATAAGGAATAACAAGAAAGATTAATAAAATGGGGAAAAGGCTATATCTCCGTATCATAGGCAGTGACTTCATTCGAGAACAAAGTTGAGATATAAGTCAATTAAAAATAGTGACTTATTTCAGTCACTGTAATGATTAAAACTTATTGGCTAGTATCAACTGATAGAGAAGCCATGGTAAGCCAACAGGATATAAAATGGGCTATATATTTTGTAATGAATACCAGAAAAGTATCCACAAATAAAATCTGTAAGTAAGATTCGTTTTAGAAAAGTGATGGAAAAAAAGCTAATCAAGAACCTCGGAGCACGCTTATGAGATATGACATCATATGATTGTTTTTTATCCGAGGCAAGTATCTGAGAATAGTCCCCACAAGGTGGGACTTAAGTAACCCTAAATAAACCCTAGACTCTTGAAAGACTTACCCATAATCTGGTCAGCATCTGTTTTCAACCAATTTTTAAGAATAGTTGCATATACTTCCCTAAAGTCCACGTCAAATTTAACATTCCCATTATCGAGATCTGACAAATCAGTCATTTTGTTATAAATACCTTTCTTTTTGAGGTTTCCTCCCATCACAAAAACATTATTGCCACTGCCATGATCCGTACCCCTACTCGCATTTTCTTTTACTCTTCGCCCAAACTCCGAGAAGGTCATGACTAAAGTATCATTCCAAAGATTCGCAGCTTTTAAGTCTTCAGCAAAAACATTCATGGCTTGGCTATAAGTGCTTAGCAACTGCGCTTGCCTTTTTTCTTGATTGTTATGCGTGTCAAAACCAGAAAGACTTACGTAGTAAACAGGAGATTCCACGCCCGAGATAATCATCTCCGCTATTTCCCGGAGTTGTTTTCCAAATTTATTATTCGGGTAAGTTCTCTTAGACTGGTATATCTTATTCTTCTCAAACAGATAATTTGCACTTCTCTTAATGTCGGTCTGCGTTTTATACAAAAAAGCAGCAGATGGGTTATCTCCACCATACATCTTGGTATCGTCTATAAGCCTTGACGAATTGTAAAATTGATTGATATTTGTAAGAGGAATACCTTTTCTCTCCTTGCCTTTCATTGCAACACTCAAAATATCACCCATTTCTATGGCTGTCACGGGCATTGTATCCACGCACTCCTTATCCAAATAACGCCCTAACCAACCAGTGGATACATATTCATTGGCACCACTCGCCGTTTGCCATATATCCATACTTCTAAAATGCGAACGACTTGGATTTGGATAACCCACGCTATTAAGAATACACAGATCACCTTGATCGTAAAGATGCATCAATCCTTCCATTGCTGGGTTTAAGGCGACTTCATCAGTGAGCTTTAAGAGCTTATCGATAGATGGTATAATGCTCGGTCGATTCTTGATCAGAATGTCATTTCTATATGGAATTACCGTATTTAACCCATCATTCCCTCCAGCCAATTGAATAACTATAAGTCTATTTCCTGTATTTGCATCCGTTGTATTTGCTCTCAAAAACGCTGGTAGCATTAAGGTACCAGAAGCAACGACCGCAGACTGCTTTAAAAATTCTCTTCTTGTGCTGTTTTGACTTAGCATAGCTGATATTCAGGTTTTGACATGAGGTAAATAATTTGATCGATTAAATTCGTCGTGTCATAGTGTTCCTTTATACTTGTTTGCAGGATAAATGTCCCTACCTGATCATTGCTCAGCTGAGAGAGGTTATTATTCATCGCCTCCAAGTCTATATTTGCTTTCAAGGTTTTAAGCGGTCCTCTCAATTTGAATTTATCATTATCATCAAATGATTCAGGATAATTTTGAATCAATGCTGATTTGAAAATCAATTGTGGCAAGTTCATTCTAAACATCAATGTGGCACTGTCTACCCAATCATAGCCGTCGCTCCAACCTGATACATTAGGAGGGTTGAACAACACCTGCCCTAAAGTGCGCTGCAGATAAAGTAAACTCTGATCGTGCGTAATAGTGACATAGAGCTGTCTTTGCATACCTACAATCAATTCTATCGGAGATTTAATCCTTGTGGCGATGTTCTCTTCACCATAAAATTCTGAAGAAGTAAACAGTACCTCTAGACCCGACTTGATATCGTAATTTGTGCTGTAAAGTACCTCAGCAATTCGCTTTTCCAGTTTTTCATGTCCACCATAATTCATAAAAAATCGCACCCATTTTTGGCTTATATAGTCTGCTGTTTGCTTCTTTTCCAAAAGCATATTGATGACATCATCACCATCAAAATTTCCATACTTTCCAAAAATGGTCTTGATTTCGTTATCGTGGAACTTTTTTCGGAAAATAAACTTGCCCTCTTTATTAAAAGCCCATCCCGTAAAAGCTCTTGCCGCCTCAACGACATCTTTTTCAGTGTAGTCCTGATCTCTTCCTAAGGTAAAGAGCTCCATGACTTCTCTTGCAAAATTTTCATTTGGCGACTCCTTCCTATTTTGCTGGTTATTCAAAAAATTGAGCATTGCAGGAGTTTTGGAAACCGCTCTCAATAAATCGCCAAAATTCTCTAAAGCATTCTCACGAATGACATTCAAATAGCCTTGCGCAATGTCTGACCTTCGAGCGCTACAGGCGAAATGATCGTGCCAAAAAAAGGCCATTTTTTCCCTAAGTTGGGCATCTGAAGAAACCATTTGCCTGATCCATTGCACATTAAGATCCTGTATTTCTTGCTTTCGTTGCTGGGCCATTTCTTTGCGCATGTCTGTAGACATCTGTCTAGGATCCATGGTAATCTGCGGCACAATCTCGATTTGTACAGAAGCACAATCCTGACTCAATACCACTTGATCTTGAAACAACTTATTCGGATTCTGACCAATATAACCCTCAATCAAATCGAACGGCTGACCAAAACCTGATCTTAAAAAGAAATGCTGAACTTCGACTTGACTGAGTTTCATTATGATTTAATATGTTATTCTCCACGAAGAATATACGATGAAAATTACATATTCTACCATCGTGAAAAAATATACTTTTATGGTCTTCAACAATCAATATGAAATCTTTAAATAAAAGGATTATAACATATAAATGATAGATAAGGCCACCTATTTTAAGTCAACTCACCTGAGATCTTCACATATTTGCCCTCTAATTAATAACTCAAATCAAATCAAGGAAGTCAATCGAATATTGACCATTTGGTATTTTACTCGCCTTTGTACTTAACTCATGCCACACTTACTGAAAAATAAAACCTTAGCGCTTGAAATCGAATTACCTGGTGAAAATTACCAGCAATCAAGGTTCGATTGGACTGGAAAAATCGTTAGCGTTAAATACCTCGGGAAAAAGATTACTTCACAAGAATTACCCCACAGTAAAAGCGCTAACATTGGAGAAGGCTTATACAATGAATTCGGATTCAAACTTCCTTTAGGGTACAATGAGATTCCTATTGGAGGTTACTTTCATAAGATCGGTATCGGTCTTTTGCGAAAAGAGGATGAATCTTACGACTTTCTAAAATCATGTGAAGTAACACCAGCCACCTTTACTGTCGAGAAAGATGGTTCCAGTATTAAGATTCAATGTGTCGCCCCCATCGCTAATGGCTATGCTTATTCACTAAAAAAGGAAATTAGGCTCCATGAGCATGATTTTACCATCGCATACCATCTCACCAATACAGGTAAAAAAACGATTCGCACCAATGAGTACACTCATAATTTTATGGCGATCAATGAAGCGCCAATAAGTAAGGATTATACACTTACTTTCCCATTCGAAATAAAGCCAGACGGATTTGACGAGCATGTGGATCTGGAAAATATATTGGCCATTGGTAGGCAAGAAATAAAGATCAACAATCATCCAAACCAACCATATTTTCTAAGCGACCTATCGGGCGGTCAATCAGTTGGCGCTGGTTGGACTTTGGAAAACACCAAAGAAAAAATTGGCATTTCCGAAAGTGGCAATTTTGAATCAAATTGGGTTGCATTATGGGGCGCTGCACACGTCATTAGCCCTGAGCTTTTTATTGACCTCTCCATCGCCCCAGGCCAAACAAAAGAATGGAGCAGGCGCTACAAAATTTATGATTTAGATACGGACTGATAACGCCAAAAAAAGTTTGATCGTTTTTGAAAAAAGTGTGTTGGGAATATCCATTATGCTAGACTGACACAAATAACCATATCCATGGAACGATTCTGCTGAAGAAGATTCTCGAAAGTCGAAGATCCAGTTTAGTATAAGGGAAGTTAGAAAGTAAAAGGTGTGCTCATTTTTCTAAAAAGTCAATAATTTCGGAGCACGCTCAAGAGGTAATAAATCGCCTGATTCTTTTTTATTTCATAAAAATAAGGAAGAATATATCCATAAAGTGAGATTTGAAAAAGAGTTTGATTTCACAAAATGAGCAGTTGGTCACATCTATTAAGTAAAGGGCTGATTTTCCACTTGTCACACCTTGATAGATATTCCAAACTCAAAGCCACTTGTTCAGATATGAAAACGAGGCTATAATCCGATGACAATATTATTTATTAACACTGGAATGGCAATCATTGGGATGATTTCAATGGATAAAGTCAATGGTCTATTCTATGAATTTTTTTGTTACAAAACACAATTGAGCCTATGCCCGAGAGACCAAAGTACCTAGGAAATCACTGATTCTTATACAATACAATATCAAAAAAAGAGGACACAAAACGCTAATTACATGTCGTTATTGGTCAACTAGGCATGATGATCTTTTGTAGACAAGATCACTACCGCACAGCAAAAACAATGTTAGTCAAAACTTGTATATGCTGAGCTGGAACATCCTAAAACATGGAATATGTGTAACACTGCTATTGAAAAGTGTAATGATTTACATGATGGACCATTCGATTTTTGCGCTAAAAATAAAATGGACAATCAAGAGATTAATGAAATAAAGAATGCCCTTCAGAAAGGTCCATTAAGGAATTTGCTGATTGTTGGTGCGGTCTTACTCGCAATTTTCGCATTTAAACCATGGGCGCAAGTCGGCGCTGGGGAAAGAGGCATTGTCCAAAATTTTGGTGCCGTTCAAAGTGATGTATTGAAAGAGGGTATCCATTTTCGTGTTCCCGTAATGCAAACGGTTATTATCATGGATGTCAAAATACAGAAAGCGATCACAGATGCAGCGTCTGCTTCTTCAGATCTTCAAGATGTAGATTTATCTGTTGCGCTCAATTATCACATCATACCCGACAAGGCAAATCTGGTTTATCAAACCATAGGTGTCCAGTTCAAGGATCGTATCATTGACCCAGCCATACAAGAGGTAATGAAAGCAGTCTCCGCCAGATATACCGCCGAAGAATTAATCACAAAACGTCCAGCAGTAAGTTCTGAAATGCAGCAAGCACTTACTACAAGACTTCTTTCCTCAAACATCTCAGTAGACGCCTTCTCTATTGTCTCCTTTAGCTTTTCGCAAAAATTTACTGATGCTATTGAAGCAAAACAAACAGCAGAGCAGAATGCACTGAAAGCCAAAAGAGATTTGGACAGAATAAGAGTAGAAGCGGAACAGACAATTGCTGCAGCTACTGCAGAAGCGGAAGCACTGCGCCTACAAAAAATGAATATTTCACCAGATCTGATCGAGCTAAGAAAAATCGAAGCAAACCTAAAGGCCATAGAAAAATGGAATGGTGTTCTTCCTCAAGTAACAGGAGCGGGAGCCATACCGATGATCGGCGTAGGTGATGTCCTGAAAAAGTAAATGATCAATATGTGGGCATCATTTTAAATATGTCTAATTCCAAGCTACCTGCTTATCCACTTGGCTATTGGATATATTAGAGGAATGTATAGATATTCAATGATTAAAAAATATCAATACGATTATTATGATGCCCAGCCAATGAGTTTGGTCGGAAGGTTAATACATAACCTTGGTTATGGTATCTGCAGACTCCCTACCTTTTATATTTCCATTGGTTTAATTGCACTGTCTTGTTTTATATTCTTCATTTTAAATTGAATGTAATTCGATAACAGTACATATCTATTTGTGGGACAGGATTGTCTAACATAGAGTCTGTCCATAATGTCCACACTCTGCGTGATGATCATCGAAAAAATGCTCTGTTTCGGCAGACCGATTACCACAAGGCAACTCCGCTTTTCTCTCTCTCACATGCCTTGATTGTGAAAACTCTAGATCAGGCTCTGACTTTATAGACAAGCGCTCACATAGAAAAGGCTTTTTCGGGATTTTATCATTTTAAATGAAGTCAAATCATCCTATTCACCAATATGATGATTGCTGTTTAAATGCATTAGCGGTAAAGTTGAGGTCTACATAAAGCAATTTATGAACAGTGTAAAATAAAAAATCTACCTACTCAAAAGCGGCTGTCTCATGAAGGTTACTGCTCGCCACACAGGTGTTATAAAAGCTCATGGGCCATGTGAAAACCGCTACGCAATTGGAAAATAGTATTGAAGATATGAGCTTACAAAAACCCATTTCTCAGATATTAGGAGGGCGCACGCATAAACTGATGAGAAATCTTCGTTAAAAACCTACCCTGCCTGAAAATCTCCCAGCGGTAGCGTTGGAAATACTTCTTCTCAAAATACATCAATTGGGATTTTTTATCCAACTTGCGGTATAAGAGTTTCGTTTACATTCATACGAAGCAACAAAAACAAGTAATAATGCAGATTAGAAGAAGTTGGAGAGAAATAAAGGTTATGCTCAAATGGAGATTTGAAGAGCTCAATGATGCCGACTTTGAGTTTAAGGAAGGGACTAAAGAGAGCATGCTTGACAAATTAGCTAGCAAGCTAGAAAAATCAAGATCAGAGCTAGATATCCTTTTTGCTGAACTCCAAAAATGCTAAAGTAGCAAACTCCACCACCCGTATATCCTTCAAATACGGATGATTTATAGCATCTTAAAAGAGGTCATCTCAGTCACCAATTAAATAATAGGTGACTGTTTTTATTTTATAAGGGCATGATTTGTATGGGCTATTGAGTTCCTAACTTGCCCGCTTTTCGCATAGCATATTCCCAAAGCTAAAGAGTCGTATCATTCTTCTTAATTCTTTGCTCCTTTTTGTTGGGAGACCTATTGATGGCCGACGGTAATTCATAACTAGCAGATACTGCTACTTTCTCAGATTAACAAAAGATAAAGATCATTCACTCCATCGATCATTTCTCCGCTAAGCAATATATAAATAAACATCCACCTTCTTAGAAGGCTTTGCTATGCCCCAAAGCGGGCTGGAAGCCACTGATCTGCTAATATTCAAAGCGCTGTTGTTTATCCTCAATTCGTTTCTCCTCTTTCTCTTGATACTTAAAATAGCGCTTAATCATTTCCTCATCTAGGCCTATCGTACTTGAAAAATAACCTCACACCCAGAAATGATTCTCTAAATAGTGTCTACTATAATATCCACACTCTGCGTTATGTTCATCGAAAAAAATGCACTACTTCGGCAGACCGATTGCCACAAGGCAACTCCGCCTTTCTCTCTGTCACATACCTTGATTGTGAAAATTCTAGATCAGGCTCTGACTTTATGGACAGGCACTAAATAGGGACGTTACTACAGTTGCGCGTATGACTTGAACAGAATTTAATAGCAATCTTACCTTTCAAAATACCCATTAAGGACGAAACTGAAACCTTCGTTGGTATAGATACAACCAAGTGAACATGATCATTCTTCACATTTAACTCCGTTACTACGTATTCTTTCCATGCACAAAACCTTCTTACATCATTTTCAACCAAGCTCCTAACAGCCCCTTTCAAAAGTCGAAACCAATACTTCGGAACTCAAACCAAATGATAATCACACTTATAAATAACATGGCTTTGCCCTGGCCATATTTGCTCTTCTATACAAAGATAAAAAGGGCTCAGTCAGGAGATGATGACCACCGTCAACGACGGTGGTTTTTTAAGATGAAATAAAAGAAATCCCAGATAAATATTAACAGTCTGATAGATGACATGACTGGTCTTTTTCTTTACAAGCCGAAATTGACACTTAAACTGACCTCTTCAATGACTGATATAGTAATGAACAAAACTGCGCTAGAGCGCGTTTTGATAAATCTTGTGGCTAATGTCATCTTATTTAACGGTATAAAAAACGCATTAATTGATATTGGTGTATCAGAATCAGCCATTCATTACGCGTTTTATGTTCATGATAATGGAACAGGAATAGCTTTGGAACATCAGGGAAATATTTTTGATCCCTTCAGCGTCCTTGTCAAAAAAGACAAGTTTGGTGTGGCCGGTAATGGAATAGGACTGACCACAGTAAAAAAAGTTATAGAAAATAGTGTTGACTTCATAAAAGTGAAATCAGAACCAAAAAAACGCCCAATTCCTATTTACCATTGAGAAATAACAATTGCGAACAGTGATTATAAAACGTCTGGCATTTTATAATTTACGTTATTGTAGCGGTCGCATTTCAGCTTTCGAAACGAAAGACAAAAATGCGCTTCGCAACGCCATACTTTTGATTTAAAAATATCATAACTCATTAAAATGAAAATATTACTGACCGGTTCAACTGGATATATTGGTAAACGACTGCTCCCAGTGCTCATTGAGTTAGGGCATGAAGTGATTTGCTGTGTTAGGGATATTAAAAGATTCAATCCACCTGAGTCTTTAAGAGAAAGTATTACTGTACTCAAACTAGACTTGCTTGATAAAGCCTCTTTAGAAAATATTCCGGAAGATATTGATGGTGCCTATTATTTGGTACACTCCATGTCATCATCCGATGACTATCAATCTTTGGAAGAAATCTCTGCGATTAACTTTAGGGATGCACTTAAAAGAACTAAAGTAAATCATGTTGTTTATTTGAGCGGTATTGTTAATGAAATGGAACTCTCCAAGCATTTGACCTCTAGGAAAAATGTGGAAACGGAACTTAGCAAAGGAGCTTATAATTTCACGGCATTAAGAGCAGGTATTATTATCGGGTCGGGTAGTGCTTCATTTGAAATCATAAGAGATTTAGTTGAAAAACTACCCGTTATGATTGCTCCAAAATGGCTCTACACTAAATGCCAACCGATCGGAATTTCAGATGTTATTGCGTTTCTTTCCAAGTCGTTATTCAATCCACAAACATTCAATCAAGACTTTGATATCGGTGGGCCGGATGTATTGTCGTACAAAAACATGCTTTTAGATTTTGGGAAAGTCCGAAATTTGAAACGTGAAATTTTCATTGTTCCCATAATGACTCCCAAGCTTTCTTCTTACTGGCTATATTTCGTGACCTCTACCTCCTACAAGCTAGCCACATCCTTAGTGCACAGTATGAAAGTAGAAGTGATTTGTCGTAATAATGAGTTGAACACTATTCTTGGCATAACGCCCCTCAGCTATATAGAGGCTTTAAAAAGAGCTTTTAGCAAAATTGAAAACAACGAAACGCTCTCAAGCTGGAAAGATGCTTATTCAAGTAGCGGGTTAAACTATAACATTTCGGAGTTTATAGAAGTGCCTTCCTTTGGATGTTTTAAAGATCGCAGCACAAGCGCTATTGAAAATCGTGAAGATTGTATAGCTAAAATCTGGAGTATTGGTGGAAATACTGGATGGTATTATGGCGACTGGTTATGGAAAACGAGAGGCTTTATGGATAAATTATTTGGAGGCGTTGGACTTAGAAGAGGTCGAACGAACCCATCCACCATTAACGTTGGCGATACAATAGACTTTTGGCGCGTATTATATGCGAACAAAGAAGAAGGACGCCTACTCCTTTTTGCTGAAATGAAATTACCGGGAGAGGCTTGGTTAGAATTCAAGGTTATTCAAGATCAACTAATGCAAACGGCGACTTTCAGACCTCTAGGCCTAGCTGGTAGATTATATTGGTATGCTGTATTTCCATTTCACGGGTTTATCTTCAACGGAATGATAAAAAAGATCACTAAACATGACATCATCTAAACTGTACTAAACCGGCGGTTAGCAACCTATCTATAAGTCAACCTACATAAAAATGAATCCAACTGCACTATGATCGAATTGAAAGGTTATTTCGATGCTATATCAAAACTTAATGAATCGACATGGGATCGAGTATTACCTTTCTTCAAGGAGAAAACGCTTTCAAAAAGTGAATACTTCATAGAAGCACATAAAACTGCTCGTAAAATCGCATTTTTAAAATCAGGTGTTGTGAGAGCCTTTTTCATAAATCAGGAAGCCAAAGACTACAACAAACAATTTTTTGTCGGGCCAAGCATTATTGGTGCCTACACGTCTTTGCTCACTGGAAATGTAAACCTCATTGCCCAGCAGGCTTTGACTGACTGTGTGATTTATACTTGTGATTATAAATCACTCACAGACCTTTATGATGCGTGTCCAGACCTGGAAAGGTTTGCCAGAAGGATAGCCGAATATTACTTTTTGGAAAAGGAGAAAAAAGAAATTGAAATCGTATTACTTGATGCTTCTCAAAGGTATCTCCTATTCCAAAAAGAATTCCCTACACTCCAACAGCTCATTCCTCAATTTCATATCGCTTCGTATCTGGGCGTATCTGCTACCCAATTGAGTCGGATAAGAAAACAATTCGCTTCTAAATAAGATCCCATTCACTTCTTTACATATGTAAACGAATCTCCATTCTGAGCATTGTTGCTTTGTGTTATCACAATTAAACAAAAGCAATGATGAAGTTAAAAATGATTTTTGTAGTCTCCGCCCTATCTGGGCTTATGTTTAGCTCTTGTTCCCTTAAGCCATTGGCTTATCTCCCAGAGACAATTCCTTCTTTTGAGGGCGCAACGCAGTTAAATGAAAAGCTGTTAGCCAGTGAGAAAATCAACATTAATGGCTAGTTTGGGCCTGAAGATATCCTGTTCGATAGCCTCGGAAATCTATATACGGGTGTTCATAATGCGGATTTTAATGATGGAAGAATTTTAAAAATAACCCCTTCAGGAAAAGTGGAAGAGTTCTATAATTCAGGTTCCTGGGTCGCTGGCTTGCACTTCGATAAAGCGCGCAACCTCATTGCTTTAAGTCACAAACAAGGCCTCATTAGCATAAGTAGGACAAAAAAAATCACTGTATTAGCTGCAACAGATGAAAATGGAAATCCATTTCTCATTCCAAACGGATTGGATATTGCCGATGATGGCATGATCTATTTCACCAATACTTCCGAAATCTCGTCATACAATATAAAATATGGCAGAAAAGTGATCATGGAAATGAAGCCTTTGGGTGGCCTATACAGCTATAATCCTGAGACGAAAGAGGTGAAAACGCTTATTGATGGTACCTATTTTGGTAACGGAGTAGTCATCTCAAAAGATCAAAAATATCTTCTGATGGTGGAGACAACCAAATACCGCGTTGTTAAGTACTGGTTGTCTGGCGAAAAGGCAGGCCAAACGGAAACATTCCTTAAAAATCTCCCGGGTTTTCCCAATGGAATCTCCATTCGCGCGGACGGCAGTTATTGGTTAGGGTTTTCCACAAAAAGAAATGACGCCTTGGACAAAATACATCCTAAAACAGGCATAAAAAAACTGGTCTACGCATTACCTGAATTTATGCAACCCAAAGCGGAACGTTTCGGGATGGTGATGAACATTTCAACTGATGGTGAAATTGTAGCAACACTATTTGATACACAAGGAGCCATTTTATCAGAGGCAGGAGCGGTCAAAGAGTTTAATGGCTACTTGTACATTGGTGGTGATGTGCTCCCTTATATTGGAAAATATAAATTAGAAACAAGCGATTAAAGCTAAAGCGATGATTAAGAAAGGAGACACGATTGTAAATGTCCGAACAGGACAAAAAATGACGTTTTTAAAAACTTGGGCGGAAACGAACGGCACACAATTGAAAATTGATTGTGTGAGCCCAGCAACCGCTGAGAGAGAGAAAGCACATTACCATCCTTATCAGGAGAATCGGTTTACGGTTACACAAGGTCAGCTATTGTTTAATATAGCTGGTGAAGAAAAAATAGCTTCTGTTGGCGAGGTGGTAGCTATTCCTAAAAATGTGGCCCATAGCTTTTATAACGCTGGCCAAACGGATGCGCATTATATTCAGGAATTTTTCCCAGCACTTAAAATTGACAGTTTGTTTGAAACCTTTTTCGTTCTAGCAAAAGAGGGGAAATTGAATAAAGGTGGAGCTCCAAATATCTTTAGAACCGCACTTATTTTACTTCATTTTGAAAAGGAAATAAGATTGGTTCAACCGAATTGGTTGCTCCTCAAGTTTATCTTTAAACTCCTTACTCCAATGTCCAGACTATTGGGCTATCGGTCATTTTATGAATAATCAAGAATGCGAAATGTGTGAACTAATAGACGAATCAATAGTCAATTAAATAGCAGCGAGTCACTTTAAATTTCTTGTAATCAAAAATCTCGGAGCAAGCCCACGAAGTATTTAAGCAGTCAAGTTTCTATTTTTAGAGTAGCCGACTATCAAAACTTAACCTACTATATCCTTCGCTAAACCTGTATTTCATCAACTTAACCCACTTCAGTGACCGATTAAGCATATCCTTGCTTTGAACTCAAAATCATGAAATCATGAAAAAATCAATTCTTATTAGTTTATCAGTCATGCTATTTCAAGTTGGCTTTGCGCAAAAAGCTTTGGATGAGGCGGACAGTTTAAAGGCCCAAGGGTTACTTATGCCTGCCTTTATTAAATACGTTCCGATAATGGCTCAGAATCCATGAACAGAAATTTCTTATGAAGAAAACTACGAAGTAATAAATAAGGAATAACATGTCATCACCTACCACGACGGTCAATTATTTTCCATGAGAAGTAGGAGTATGAAATAGGAAATATTTCTGTTTGAAAAAGGTGAATTCTTTTTTTAAAGTCGGCACAACTTCTCTGTATTTCGTAACTGGATCGGATAATGAGATTTCTAAAGTGATTTCTAAAAGCTCTAGTGATGGTTTAAGCTGGAACCGAATGGCTAAATCGTTACCCAACGCTACCCAATTTGAAGTGAATCCATTGATAAGAGAAGAGTATTTGGATCAGCATCAACTGAGTACAGGGTTTGCAATTTCTATAGTTATAGCAGGAAATAAAATATACGGACGAGGATCTGATCAAAGTAAGATTCATATGATTATTTTTGAGGAAAATGAATTCCCCCTTGTGGAAATTGGGGGACAATTAAGCTTCCAAATGGGTGAAAATGGAGTAGTAACAAGCCTGACGCCTCACCGAAATGGACACCACTTAGGAAAGAAAATTGAAAACCAGTAATAATGGATAGTATTCCCCAGATGCTTTCATCCAATAAAAAGTAATCATCCGACTTCATAACATGGGTGCTTGCTTCAAGCTTCTTGAATAAGGAAACTGGAAAAAGATTTAGCTATTAAGCTCATTTGGTCACCAATTTGATTTTTGAATACTTTTTATACCGACGGTAACGATATTCAACAATCGCATGTAATCCATGAGATCATTAAATAAATAAGCACCTCGGGAAGCATCAGAGTCAGTCAAATATATAGTCCACAAATTAGGCTTCATATAATAAAGGCTAAAAACCCAACTAATGCGCAACTTGCGTGTAAGATTGGAAACAGATAGTTTTAACAAGTCTTTATGAAGGCCGAGTCTACCAACCTTAATTCAACGTTATTAATAATTAATCCCACGCTAAGGTATTGGAAGAATTAATCGAGAAAATAAAGAGTAGCATACACCTAAGCTTCAAAGCGGAAGAATATATTCGATCAATATCGAAAGTAAAAATCGTCGCTAAAGGCGCTACTTTAATTCGGCAAGGACAACCGGTAAACAAAATATATTTCGTCACAGATGGTTGTCTAAGGTCTTATTGTACAGACAAAAATGGGAAAGAACATACCCTCCAGCTTGCGATTAAAAATTGGTGGATAAGTGATTATATCGCTCTTCATAATAACGAATTAGCAACCTTGACAATTGAAAGTCTTAAAGAATCAACCGTCATTGAATTTAAGGCCAAACAGCTCGAAAAAATGTTTACACGCTTCCCTGAATACGAGTCCTTTCAGAGACGTATTTTGGAGCGGCATGTGGTGAGTTTACATAAACGAATTCTGAATCAACTACAATTGACTGCTCCTGAGCGGTATGACTTATTTCTAACGCAATATCCCGACATAGAGAAGTATACACGCAATTATCATATTGCCTCTTTTTTAGGGATCACGCAAGAAAGCTTAAGCCGTATCAGAGTTGAAAAAGCAAAAAAATAGGTTTCTTATCCTAGGTCAATTTTTCCATAAAACCTGAGCGCTAAGTTTGTATTCAATAATCATAACAGATTAAACGATACAAAAATGAAAGCACTACAAATAGTAAAATACGGCGAGATAAAAGACAGCTTATCTTTCAACGAAGTTAGCAAACCAGCCATCCTGACAAATGATGTCCTCATTGAAATTAAGGCAGCTGCAATTAATCCAATAGATAAGAGCATCATCTTAGGACACTTGCAAGCCATGATTCCTATTCCTTTTCCAAGAACCATCGCTTATGATGTAAGTGGGGTTGTTGTGGAAAAAGGCGCTGAAGTAAGCAATCTTGAGATTGGAGATTTAGTATACGCCAGAGTGCCTCAAGAACAAATGGGTACGGTTGCAGAGTATGTTGCCGTCACGAGTACAGTCGTTTCACGAAAACCGGGAAACATCTCTTTTGAAGAGGCTGCAAGCATACCCTTAGCAGGACTTACTGCGTTGCAATCTTTAGAATATGCTGGCATTAAAGCAAATGACAAAGTACTTATTCATGCTGGATCTGGAGGGGTGGGAAGTTTCGCCATTCAATATGCCAAAGCCAAAGGAGCATATGTGTATACCACCACAAGTACCGCCAATGTCGCGTGGGTGAAAGCACTGGGAGCAGACAGAGTGATTGATTACAAAACAGAGGATTATAAAACCATCGTAAAAGACGCAGATATCGTGTTCGATACGCTTGGACAAAACTACGCGTTAGAAGCTTTTGAAGTCATTAAGCAGGGTGGAAAAGTAGTGAGCGTTGTTGGTCCTATAGATGAAGAGACGGCCAAAATGTTCGGAATGGCTGACTACAAACTACCAGAGGAATTGTCGCAGCTTTGCAGCGCTAAAGAGGCAACATACAAATTCATCTTCATGCACCCGAATGGAGCTCATTTGGAACAAATCAAATCAATGATTGAAGAGGAAATAATCAAACCAATCATTGACAAAGTTTATCCATTCACAGAAAGTATTGAGGCAATCAATCACCTCGCATCAGGAAGGGCAAAAGGGAAAATCGTCATAAAAATTAGTTAAGAATTATTCTCTTCTATTAAGATATAACAACATTAAAGATCATGATAAAAAAAGTATTCATTGGATTGGCAAGTATCATTCTCCTTGCTTTTATTGCCCTATACATTACAACCAGACCAAAACTAGAGGCAGACGGGTCTTATAGCCCGTCAAAATTTGCGCTAATGGTAGCAACGGTTGAAGTAAGCGATTATGAAAACATTTCATACACTAAATACCAAGGAGATAAATCGAAGATCCTCGTCATTTTCACGGAGCAAAAAAACATGAAAATGAAAAATGACAAGTTGTTTTCTACGGGTAACCACCCAATAGAATCTTTATTACCCATGCTCCATTTGAAAAATGCTGGTTTTGATTTTGAAATAGCTACTCCAACGGGAAAGCCTGTCGTTTTCGAAATGTGGGCGTTTCCACAACAAGATGAGTATGTCACAGCGATCTACAATGAGTACAAGTCAAATTTTGAAAGTCCAAAAAAATTGGCAGACTTCATTGATACTTCATTGCATGACTCCACAGATTATGCCGCAGTTTTTGTACCCGGTGGACATGGAGCTATGTTAGGTATACCGGATGACAAGAACGTTGGAAAAATATTGAATTGGGCACACCAAAACGATGTATTTACTATAAGTCTTTGTCATGGACCTGGAGCATTTTTATCAACCACACTGGATAATCAACCATTCATTTATGAAGGATACAACATGGCTGTATTTCCGGATGCTGTTGATAAACAAACACCAATGATTGGATATTTGCCAGGAAACATGCCTCGGGGTTTGAGCGAAGAACTAAAAAGCTTAGGAGCCAATATTGTTAATACTGAATCTGACGAAACCGTATGCGTAGATAGAAAATTAATCACGGGCGCAAGTCCTTTAGCTGCTAATGAATTAGGAAAACTAGCTGCCCAGACCTTATTGAAGGCATTGAAGTAAAACGCTTTGTAATAATGTAAAAAGAGATAGCGGTTTGGGATAATCCCCAAACCACTATTTTGTTTATGGGGAATCCATGAGATAATTAATCATACAAATAAATACCATAAAAGTCATTAGCGCTAGTGAAATGTAATGTCTCCTAGTTAGAGCTTGTATAATAACGTCACTGTTTTAATTGAGCAACAGGTATTTAAAAGTGATGGCGTATTCATCTGTTGTTGTTCTTGAGTGAGATATGATCAACAATATACAGGCAGTTAAGCGCAGTAGTAACACCGCTTTTTAAAGAAAATAATCCTATGAGTGTAAGATTTTTTGTTTTCCGCCACTAACCAAGAAAATATCAAAATTATGACGCTAAAAAACGCATTTAACTACTTCAAAAGTTTGGTAACTGAAACGAGTAAAAAATCTGAAATCAAAATTTATCAAGAATTCATCCAGATAATAACCAGCTTAGAGAAGAGAAATTTATCAGAAAATGAAAGGCAATCTATAGAAGCAAAACTTGATGGTCTCGATTTAGATTCAACAACTACGACAAGGAATAAAAAACATTTCAACAAAGCCCTTCAGCAGTTTAAAGATTATTTGCAAGATTCCTTTTCGTTAACGAGTAAAGGGTACTACGCTCGTTTAGGTTTACTTCTCGGGACGATTTTTGGCCCTCTTTTAGGCATTATAATTTTATCGAGTTTTGAGTGGCCTTTAAGCGTTCCCATGGGTACTAGCTTCGGAATGATCACCGGCCTACTTATCGGTCGTCATATGGATTCTAAGGTTGAAAATGCAGGAAATGTTCTATAAATAGGCTAACGACAAACATCTTCTTTTGCCAAATGGCATGTAATCCATGAGATCATTAATTGCACAAATAAGTGTGTTGTCAGCCATCAACCTCAGTGAAATGGATCGTCTCATAATTAGTCTTTATATAATGCCCACAAAATGAGAAGTAACATAGACAAAGCGAAGCACCAGTTGTTCGTCGACGTTTAAAGAAAGACCTCTTCGATGGATTCGAAATATCAAACAAAAGATCCGCCAAATCAAATGGCTCAACTTCATCCAAAAATATCAACATATCACCGAGCTAATTCGTGAAGATGAAAATATAATTGGAGAGATCCCGCGCTTCTTCTTATTTGCCGCAGGAGATATATACAGGAAAATACAATACAAACTACCTTAAAATGCACGCTCAATATTTACCGTAAGTAAGAGGCAATAGTGAAGAGGCATCTAACAAGTACTGATGTATCTGAGTGCCGCTACTTTCGGACTACTAGCCCGCAACGCTACTTCTTACAAAATTTTACTGTTTATGAGCATCTTTTGTCATTACAAATTTTGCTTTTACCGCAGGCAAATGCGAAATCTCATTGCGACAAGTTGTACTGATGAAAAGCTTTGCTAATACAGTTTTTAACAGTAGATAAAAATTTGGGAATGGAGTAGCGCAGACATTTATTCGTTAGCTGAGCCGGTTTAATAAAAATAACATGATAGATCTCATTATTTATCTACGTGAATCTTCACTTCAAAATAGGTTATCACCAAACACAAAAGATCACTCTATGAAGTTCAGAAATAAACCTAGGTGGCAAATAATTCAATAATATAGTCTTGGATAGACCTTGGCATTCCTATTTTCCAGCATTGTCCGAGGCGAAGGAACAAGAGAATCAGATTCCCTTCAATTTGAAGCTTGGGAATCAATACTCCCTTCATTTATTAGTAAGCAAATTTTAGTGAGTCTCTCGGATGATGCTCAAATATTAACAGAGTAAAACGGTTATAATCAAATCTCCTTTCAAAAATTACTACTTCTCAGAGTCGCATATGTTCTCCTGTTCCTCTTATCGACCATTACCTTAGCCTTTAATATTTATGGGGAGTATATGGGGTTTATTGATTCCAATTTTAAACCAAGAAGTTTCGCCATCTACTTCTAAATAGCATCTATCCGGAATGTCCGATCTATGCGTTATGCTTGCTTTCAAAATGATCATTTACTTGATGTAACCCACTCCATGGCCGGTTCACATTTTTCAAACTACCTAAGCTTTGAATTCAAACATTTTGAATCCGACTCATGCTTTATATAAAAGCGCTATATAGCATATTTTAATATCTTCATGTTCGTTCTAAGGCAAGTAAACTTATTTCTAGGTAGAAATAATTTCTGGATGATCTTTCGTGGCAGGTTCTATATAACAAGGGAAGAATCGCAATTTTTCATGTTTTTAGACCTCCAGTCTTCAACCAAACACGCCGAAAACTTAGGTCACATTAGATACAGTAAAATAATTCAAGACTGCTTCAACGATTTAGGGATTGTCGTCGGAAATGAAACGGAAATCTATCAATACGTCTAAGATGAAGTGATACTGACATGGAAGCTTAAAGATAGATTAGGTGACCAAAACGGCATTAATGTATATTTAAAAAAGTGATTAGACAAAAGAAAGGAACATTACCTGCATAATAATAGTTGTGCCTCTCATTTCAAAACAGGGATGAATGCTAGTATCGTTACTGAAGCTGAGGTCAGTAAATACAAAAAGGAAATTGCTTATCATGGAGACACAATCAATACAGCAGCGAGAATTCAAGGCAAATGCAATGAACTTAAGCAAGAACTTTTGATCTCTAAGCATTTGAGAAACGACTTGAGCGGTGCAGGCATTCTTCTTGATAAACTTGGTCGCATAGCCCTCAAAGGAAAGGAAAAGGACTTCCTTCTTTATGCGGTTCATCAAACAAATGGCAGAAAAAATTGATCAACATTATTGAACGCTTTCAAAATAGTTTGACAATGAAATAATACCAGAGAAAACTTTATAGATGGTGTGGAATTTTCATTTTTATGCGCTCACCAACTTGAAAACCCGAACTTTTCTTGGAAATAAAAGTGAATTATTATTCCGATAGTTCTCTTTTTTTGATTCACAAGGTTTCTCTAATCACCGAAAAATCGTCTTTTATCAGCACTTGATCGAAAAAGGTGGTTATGAAAATCGAAAAATTTCCAATTTTATTCTTAAAAAAAATACGTTAGGAACTACAGACAGTAGCTAAGCATTAATTTACCTGACAACTCAGAAATAAACATATGAAAAATATTCTAACACTTTCAATCTTAGCATTTCTCTTTTCTGCTTGCACGAATGAATCTAGCAAAATCGCAGAAAATCAAACCCTATATTATGGTGGAGACATTGTCACTATGAGCGGCAATGAACCCAATTACGTTGAATCAATAGTCACAAATGCAGATTCGATCATATTTACTGGACATCTTTCTGAAGCAAAAAGACTGTTTCCTTCAGCCAAAAAATTAAATCTCAAAGGAAAAACATTGTTGCCTGGTTTTATAGATGCGCACGCTCATTTCGCTGGCTTTCCAAGCCAATCAATAGGCGCGCAAATCCTACCTCCTCCAGACGCGGGAGCGGACAATATCAATTCACTCATTGAAATATTAAAAGCATGGGCAACTCCTGAAAATATTCAACTCACAGGTTGGATATTCGGAATGGGATTCGATGATTCCGTTTTAGAAGAAAAACGATTTCCTACCAAAGAGGATTTGGATAAAGTATCAACAGTGCATCCAGTAATGATTGTCCATATCTCCGGTCATTTTTGCGTTGTGAATACCAAGGGCTTGGAATTATTAAAGATCACCGCTGAATCTCCTAACCCCGTAGGCGGTCTCATTAGAAGGATAGCTGGGACCGATGAGCCGAATGGAGTATTAGAAGAATTAGCCGCCATTCCGTTTATGCCTATGGTGCTAGGCCCCAAGACTGAAGAAGCTGTAAAAGTCTTTCTTACCGCTGGTCAAGATATGGCATTATCCTACGGCTACACGACCGTTCAAGAAGGACGGGCAATGCCAGGCTCTCATCTTTTTCTCGCGTATGCTGCCAATACTAATTTTTTAAAATTAGATGTGGTTAGCTACATTGATTATTCTGTTGCGGATTCCTTACTAAACACTGATTGGCATAGCTCCTCTTATAAAAATCATTATAGAATTGGTGGAGTAAAACTCACATTAGATGGCTCACCACAAGGCAGAACAGCATGGAGAACTCAGCCTTATCTCATTCCTCCAGATGGCGCAGAAGAAGGATATTTAGGTTATCCTGCTATTCCATCTGACGATGATGTTGAGAGAATTTATGAAAATGCTTTTCAAAACAATTGGCAAATACATACCCATGCAAATGGTGATGCTGCAATGGATCAAATGATTCGAACTTTGAAAAAAGTGACTGCTAAATATGGGAATGAAAATAGAAGAGATGTCCTTATTCATGGCCAGTATGTAAGAGAAGATCAGTTGGATGATTTTAAAGATTTAAACGTGATCGCTTCTTTATTTCCGTTACACACTTTTTATTGGGGAGATTGGCATAAGCAATTGATTGGTGATAGTTTAGGCAATCAGATAAGCCCCACACGAACGGCACTAAACAAAGGCCTAAGAATCACTATTCATACGGATGCACCGGTAGCTCTTCCAAATTTGATGCGTGTTATTTGGACTGCCACGAATCGAGTTTCCAGATCAGGAGCCATCATAGGAGAAAAAGAAAGATTAACTCCATACGAAGCATTGAAATGCATTACCGAATGGTCCGCTTACCAGCATTTTGAAGAGAAGAATAAAGGTTCTTTAGAAATTGGGAAGTTGGCGGATTTAGTTGTCCTAGATGCAAATCCTTTAAAAGTAGACCTAGATAAAATCAAAGACATTATTGTTCTGCAAACGATAAAGGAAGGGAATATAGTTTACGAGCGCAAATAAAATAATAAAGCCTGTATCAATAAGTCAACACAAAATTATAAGGCTCTAGTTTAGAATAGCTATTATTAGTAACTTAGAGGAATGGAGAAGGGGTCAATAAAATCATACTTTACGAGACTTTCCGCAAATGAACGAAAGGCATTGCTAGAGGAATTACAACAACTTGAT